>JABAHR010006692.1_pt2 | contig 17320 bp, 17 predicted proteins | sample 7062101 | NCBI WGS metagenome assembly JABAHR01 (sample SAMN14534553, study PRJNA622989) | marine sediment metagenome | biome: marine biome [ENVO:00000428]; feature: marine pelagic biome [ENVO:01000023]; material: deep marine sediment [ENVO:00002113] | place: India: Gulf of Kutch | collected... | reverse complement strand
TCGACCGGGAACCGACATGAGCCGGCTGCGCGTCGCCATCCAGAAATCGGGCCGCCTGTCCGAGCCTTCACTGGCCTTGCTGCAGAACTGCGGCCTGCGCTTCGCGCGCAGCAAGGACAAGCTGTTCTGGTACGGCAAGGATTTCCCGGTGGACCTGCTGCTGGTGCGTGACGACGACATCCCGCGGATGTTGCTGGACGGGGTGTGCGAGTTGGGCATCGTTGGCCAGAACGTCGCGCGGGAGGTGATGATCGAGCGAAACGGCGGCGAAGGGCTCGACCAGTTGCGGGCGCTGGACTTCGGCCAGTGCCGGCTGTCACTGGCGGTGCCGGAAGGGTCTGCCGTGCAGTCGGCGGCCGACCTCGGTGGCCGGCGTGTCGCCACCAGCTACCCGGGCCTCACCAGAGAACTGCTCGCGGCACGGGGAGTGCAAGCGCAGATCGTGGAGCTGTCCGGCTCGGTGGAGATTGCGCCGGGGCTCGGTACGGCCGATGCCATCTCGGACCTGGTATCCACCGGCAGCACGCTGCGCGCCAACCACCTGGTGGAGATCGAAGCGCTGTTCGAGAGCACCGCGGCACTGTTCGGCCGCGCCGCCGAATTGCCCGCAGACCGCCGCGAACTGTTCGCGCGCCTGCTCTCGCGCCTCGACGGCGTACTGCAGGCCGCGGAGAGCAAGTACGTCATGCTGCATGCCCCCCGGGCTGCGCTCGGTGCCATCACCGCACTGCTGCCGGGTGCCGAGCACCCCACCCTGATGGAACTGGAGGGCGACCCGGACCGCGTCGCGCTGCATGCGGTGTGCCGCGAAGCCCTGTTCTGGGAGCACCTGGAAGCTCTGAAGGCCGCCGGGGCCTCGGCCATCCTGGTGCTGCCGGTCGAAAAGATGCTTGCCTAGGCGGCCGTCATGCAGCGATTCGACTGGAACCAGATCGATGCGCCCGGCCGCGAGGCCGCGCTGGCGCGGCCTGCCGCAAACGCCGGTGATCTGCAGCAGGGCGTGGCGGAGATCATCGCCCGGGTGCGCCAGGGTGGCGATGCCGCGCTGCGCGAACTGACGCAACGGTTCGACGGCTGCACGCCCGAGAGCCTGGAAGTCACGCCCGCATCGCTGGAGGCCTCCAGCGATACGGTAACGGCTGAACTCGAGGACGCCATTGCCGAGGCCATGCAACGCATCGAGGCCTTTCATGCCGCGGGCATGCCGGGCGACACGCGACTGGAAACCGCACCCGGGCTGTCGTGCGAAGCCCGCTACCTGCCGATTCGCCGGGTCGGCCTGTACATCCCCGGCGGCAGCGCCCCGCTGATCTCGACGGTGCTGATGCTGGCCGTTCCGGCGCGACTGGCCGGCTGCGGCGAAGTGGTGCTGTGCTCCCCGCCGACGCCCGAGGGTGACATCCATCCTGCCATCCGCTACGCGGCCGGCCGCTGCGGGGTGACCCGCCTGTTCCGGGTGGGCGGCGCGCAGGCCATCGCCGCCATGGCCTACGGCACCGAAACCGTGCCCGAGTGCGACAAGCTGTTCGGCCCCGGCAACGCCTGGGTAACCGAGGCCAAGCGGCAGGTGGCGGCCGACCCGCAGGGCGCGGCACAGGACCTGCCGGCCGGCCCGTCCGAGGTGCTGGTGATCGCCGATGCCGGGGCCGACCCGCACGTGGTGTGCTGGGATATGCTCTCGCAGGCGGAACACGGGCCCGATTCGCAGGCCATCGTGGTCAGCGACTCGGACGCGCTGCTCGACGGGGTGCAGGAACGCCTGCCGGCGCTGGTCGAGACGCTGCCGCGCGCCTCGGTGCTGAGCCAGTCGCTGCGGCACGCGCGGCTGATCCGGGTCGATAGCCTGGCGCAGGCGATCGCGGTCAGTAACCGCTACGCGCCCGAACACCTCATCATCAATTGCGAACCGGCGACACCGCTGGCGGAGCAGGTCACCAACGCCGGCTCCGTTTTCCTGGGCCGGTGGACGCCGGAATCACTGGGCGACTACTGCTCGGGCACCAACCACGTGTTGCCCACCAACGGCTATGCACGGGCCTTTGGTGGCCTCTCGGTGGTCGATTTCCAGCGCCGCATGACCCTGCAGCAGGCCACGCCCGAAGCGCTGGCGACGGCCGGTCGCGCCGCGATGGTGCTGGCCGAGGCCGAGGGCCTGACCGCTCACCGCGAGGCGGTGGCCTGCCGGCTGCCGGAACCGGGGCGCGGCTGATGGGGATCACCGACCTGGCCCGGCCGGAAATTTTGGCCCTCCAACCCTATGCCTCGGCCCGCTCCAGCATGTCCGCCGAGGGCATCCTGCTGAATGCCAACGAGGCGCCCACCATGCTGGTCGACGACCCGGCCCTGCAGTCCCTGGCGCTGAACCGCTACCCGGCCCCGCAACCGGCGGCGCTGCGCGAGCGCCTGGCCGAGCTGTACGGCGTGGCCGAGGACCGGCTCCTGCTCACCCGCGGCAGCGATGAGGGCATCGACCTGCTGGTGCGGGTCTTCTGTCGCCCGGGACAGGATGCCGTCGCCGAGTGCCCGCCGTGCTTCGGCATGTACCGCATAGCGGCCGCCATCCAGGGTGCGGACGTGGTGACGGTGAGCCGGGAACCGCCCGGCCTCGGCCTGGACCTCCCTGGCCTGTGCAATGCGCTGGCCGGAGACCCGCGCATCCGCATCGTGTTCCTCACCTCGCCCAACAACCCCACCGGCGATCGCGTCACGCCGGCGCAGCTGGAACAGGTGCTGCAGGCGGCCGAGGGTCGCGCGCTGGTGGTGCTCGACGAAGCCTACATCGAGTTCTGTTCCGAACCCTCGGCGGTGAGCCTGATCGACGTGTACCCGCACCTGGTGGTGTTGCGGACCCTGTCCAAGGCATGGGCCGCCGCCGGGCTGCGCTGCGGTTGCGTGGTGGCGGACCCGGCGGTGATCGGGCTGTTGCGCCGGGTGATGGCGCCCTACCCGCTGACGGCACCAGCCATCCACGCCGCATTGCAAGCCACCGGCGAGGGGGCGCGCACGCGCCAGACCGCGATGTTGCAAGCGGTGAGCGCGGAAAAGAACCGGCTGCTCGAATTCCTGGCCGGGCGCGACTGGATCCGGGCGCTGTGGCCCGGTGAAGCCAATTTCGTACTGATCCGCGTCGATGACGCCGATGCCCTGCAAGGCTGGTGCGCGGAACGCGGCATCCGGATACGCAGTTTTGACGGCCAGCCGATGCTGGAGGGTTGCCTGCGACTCACCATTGGCGCCCCGGACGAAATGCAGGCGCTGCTGGCCGCGTTCGAGGCCTGGGAGACCCGACAGTGAGCAAACCCAATCGCCGCATCCTGTTCCTGGACCGCGACGGCACGCTGATCGTGGAACCGCCCGACGAGCAGGTCGATTCGCTGGAGAAACTGGCGCTCGTGCCCGGAGTGATCCCCGCCCTGCTGAGGCTCCAGGCAGCCGGTTATGAATTCGTGATCGTCAGCAACCAGGACGGGCGCGGCAGCGACGCCTTCCCGGAAGCGCAGTTCCTGGCCCCGCACCAGAAGATGCTCGACCTGTTCGCCTCCCAGGGCATCCACTTCGCCGCCGAGCACATCGACCCCCATTTCGAGAGCGACAACGCAGCCAGCCGCAAACCCGGCATCGGGATGCTGCTCGACTACCTGCGCGCGGGTGACCTGGATTTCACCGACAGCTGGGTCATCGGCGATCGCCAGACCGACCTGGAGCTGGCCGCCAACCTCGGCGTCGGCGGCCTGTTGCTGGACGATCGCCTGGGCTGGCCGGAAATCGCCCACCGGCTCTGCACCCGCCCACGGCGCGGGGAGGTGGTGCGCGAAACCCGCGAAACGCGAATCCGCGTCGCCGTGGACCTGGACGACAGTGGCGCCGAGATCGGCACCGGCATCGGCTTCTTCGACCACATGCTCGAGCAATTGGCCGCCCATGGCGGCTTCCGGCTGGCGCTGGAATGCCGGGGCGACCTGGAGGTGGACGAGCACCACACCGTCGAGGACTGTGCGCTGGCGCTGGGCGAGGCCATCAGCACGGCCCTCGCCGACCGGCGGGGCATCGGACGTTACGGCTTCGTGCTGCCCATGGACGAGGCGCTCGCGCAGGTCGCGGTCGACCTGTCGGGACGCCCCGCCCTGGTGTTCGAGGCGGATTTCCCCCGCGACGAGGTCGGCGGGCTGTCCACCGAGATGGTGCGGCACTTCTTCCATTCCCTGAGCCAGTCTTTGCGCGCCGCGCTGCACCTGCAGGTCACCGGCGAGAACACGCACCACATGGTCGAAGCCCTGTTCAAGGGCTGCGGGCGGGCACTGAGGCCGGCGCTGGCGCGCCACGGAACCGAACTGCCCAGCACCAAGGGCCTGCTCTGATGAGCCTGGCGGTGGTCGACAGCGGCGGCGCCAACATCACCTCCGTGCTGCAGGCGCTGCGTCGGCTCGGCGTGGATGCCACGTTCACCGCCGACCCCGCGGTGATCGAGCAGTCCGAGCGCGTCATCCTGCCCGGCGTGGGCAGCGCCGGTGCGGCCATGCAACGCCTGCGCGCGACCGGGCTGGACACCCTCATCCCGCAGCTGCGGCAGCCGGTGCTCGGCATCTGCCTGGGCATGCAGCTGCTGTTCGCGCACTCGACCGAGGCGGACACGACGATGCTGGGCATCGTTCCCGCCGGGGTCCAGCGCCTGCCGGATGCGCCGGGCCTGCGCATTCCGCACATGGGCTGGAACCGGATCACGCCACGGCGGGCGGACCCCCTGCTGGAGGGACTCGACGAAGGCTGGTTCTACTTCGTGCACTCCTATGCGGCCCCGCTGGGGGATTGGACCCTCGCCAGCAGCGAGCACGGCCAGGCCTTCAGCGCCATCGTGCAGCATGGCAACTTTCGCGGCGCCCAGTTCCACCCCGAGCGCTCGGCGGCAGCGGGCGCCCGGCTGCTGCGCAATTTCCTGGACCTGCCATGCTCCTGATTCCCGCCATCGACCTGCTGGACGGGCGCTGCGTGCGCCTGCGTCATGGTGACTTCACCCAGACGACCTTCTACGACGTGGCCCCGGCCGACCTGGCCAGGAGCTATGCCGCCGACGGCGCCGAATGGCTGCACGTGGTGGACCTGGCCGCCTCGCGTGACGGCTCGAAGGCCGATACCGGGCCCTTGTTCGAGTTGCTGGCGGCCGCGCCGCAGCGGGTTCAGACCGGCGGCGGGGTGCGTAGCGCCCGGGATGTCGAGGACCGGCTCGCGGCCGGCGCCGCGCGCGTGGTGGTGGGCAGCGTCTGTGCGCAGGAACCGGACCGCTTCGTGCAATGGCTGGACGACTTCGGCCCGGACCGGCTGGTCGCGGCTCTGGACGTGCGCTTCGCATCCGGCGGCAATCCCGTCCCATGCATTCACGGCTGGACCGAGAGCGCCTCGCGAGACCTCTACGACCTGCTGGACGAACTCGGCGGGCGTGGCCTGAGGCACGTGCTCTGCACCGACATCAGCCGCGACGGCGACATGCGCGGACCCAACGGCCTGCTGTACCAGATGCTGGTCGCCCGGTATCCGCGCCTGCAGATCCAGGCTTCGGGCGGCGTCAGCGGCCTGGAAGACCTCCTGATGGCGCGCGCCAGCGGCGCCGCCGCCGTCATCACCGGCAAGGCCCTGCTGGAGGGTCAATTTACCGTCGAGCAGGCGCTCCTTTACCTGCAGGCAGCCCCATGCCAAGCACCGGTCGAGTAGCCCCACGCATCATTCCCTGCCTGGACGTGCGCGCTGGGCAGGTGGTGAAGGGCGTGCAGTTCCGCGACCACCGCGTCATGGGCGACATCATCGAGCTGGCCGCCCGCTACCGCGACTGGGGCGCCGACGAACTGGTGTTCTACGACATCACGGCCAGCCCGGAGGGCCGCCGGGTGGACGTGGACTGGGTGCGCCGCGTGTCCGAGACCATCGACATCCCGTTCTGCGTGGCCGGCGGGATCCGCAGCGTGGCGGACGCCGCCGAGGTGCTGGCCCAGGGCGCGGACAAGATTTCAGTGAACACCCCCGCGCTGGAGCGCCCGCAACTCGTGGATGAACTGGTGCGGGCCTTCGGCAGCCAGTGCGTGGTGGTCGGCATCGATTCGATTCGCGAGGGCGCCGAATATACCGTCCGCTCGCATACCGGCACGCCGGACGCCATGCGGACACCGGGGCGGGCCACGCTGGACTGGGTCCGGGAGGTGGCGGAGCGCGGCGCCGGCGAGATCGTCCTCAATTGCATGTCGGCCGACGGCACCCGCGCCGGCTACGATATTGCCCAGTTGCAGGCTGCGCGGGCGGCCACCTCGCTGCCGCTGATCGCCTCCGGCGGGGCTGGCGAGCGCGAACATTTCCTCGCGGTGTTCCGCGAGGCGGATGTGGACGGCGCCCTGGCCGCCACCGTGTTTCACAGCGGCCAGATCGCCATCCCCGAGCTCAAACGCTACCTCCTCGACCAAGGAATTGGAGTGAGACCATGCTGAATATCGACACCCTGGCCTGGGACAAGATGAACGGGCTGCTACCGGCCGTCGTGCAGGATGCCTTCGATGGCCGCGTGCTGATGCAGGCCTGGATGAATCGCGAGGCGCTGGAGCAGTCGCTGGAAACCGGCCGCGTGACGTTCTGGAGCCGCAGCCGGCAGGCCTTGTGGACCAAGGGCGAGACGTCCGGCAACGTACTGGAGCTGGTCGACGTCAGCCCGGACTGCGACGGCGACTGCCTGCTGGTGCTGGCGCGTCCGTCGGGGCCCGTGTGCCATCTCGGCACCGCCACCTGCTTCAGCAGCGAGGACGCCACCCGCACCGACCTGTCGTTCCTGGCGGAACTCGAGCGCGTGATCGCCGAGCGCGATCGCGATCGGCCGGCGGGCAGCTACACGGCCCGGCTGCTGGAAGCCGGCCCGCAACGGGTCGCCCAGAAAGTCGGCGAGGAGGCAGTGGAAACCGCGCTGGCAGCCGCCACCGGCGGTCGGCGCGAGGTGCTGGACGAGGCCGCCGACCTCCTGTATCACCTGCTGGTGCTGCTGCGCAGCAAACACCTGGACTTGCCCGACCTGGTGGAGACCCTGCGCGCACGACACGGGGGCTGACCTCTACCGGGAACCCTGCCATGAATGAAGCCGAGCGGGCCATCATCCGGCCGATCACCGCTGCCGACAACCCGGCGGTCGCCGCCATCCTTCGCGAGGTGATGGCGGAATTCGGCGTCGTTGGCTGCGGCTACGCCAGCGAGGACGCCGAGATCGACGACATGCACGGCGCCTACGGGGGCGGAGGCGCGGCGTTTTTCGTGGTGGAGCGGGCCGGGCGCGTGATGGGCTGCGGCGGGTTCGGCCCGCTGGCCGGAGGGGATGCGGACACCTGCGAACTGCGCAAGATGTATTTTTTGCCCGCGCTGCGCGGCGCCGGCCTCGGCGGCCGCCTGCTGGCCACCTGCCTGGAGGCGGCCCGGCGATGCGGGTATCGACGGTGTTACCTCGAGACCACCGACGCCATGCGGCAGGCCCGGCGCCTGTACCGCGCATTCGGCTTCGAGGCCCTGGAAGCGGCCATGGGCGACACCGGCCACCCGGGATGCAACCGCTGGATGGCGCTAGCGCTGGATTGAGCGCCCGCCGGGTACCGATGCTCAGGCCGGCAAGGACAGGTCCAGGCGCTCCCCCGGGGCCGGCTGGCTGACCCTGGCCCCGCTGCGCCGGGCCAGGTAGTTCGCGAACGCCTCCCGGGCCTCCGGTTCACCATGCACCAGGCACACCGGTGGCCGGTCCCGCATGCATTCGTACCAGCGAGCCAGGTCGTCCCGGTCGCCGTGCGCGGACAATCCGCCCACGGTGTGCACGCGCGCGCGCACGTTGACCGCCTCGCCGTGGATGCGAACCGTCGGATCACCGTCCACCAGGCGCCGGCCCAGCGAACCTGCGGCCTGGTACCCGACGATGATGACCTGGTTGCCGCTGTGCGGGAGATTGTGCTTGAGGTGATGCACGATGCGCCCGCCGTTGCACATGCCGCTGCCGGCGATGATGATGGCGCCGGAGCGGATGCGGTTGATGGCCATGGATTCCTCGGTTTGGCGGCTGAGCCGGAGGTTGGGCAACAGCGGCATGCCGCCGTTCTCGCGCCGCAGGCGGGTGGCCTCCTCGTCGTACAGTTGCTCGTATTCCCAGTACACCCGGCTGGCCTCGATGGCCATCGGGCTGTCGAGGAAAATCTCGAAATTTCCCAGGCCCCACTCGTCGTAGTGCCGGCCCAGCAGGTACAGGATTTCCTGGCTGCGACCGATGGCGAATGCCGGTATCAGGATGTTGCCGCGGCCCGGACCGGATCCGCTGATGATCTCGCCGATTTCGCGGATGGTGTCCCGGCGCTCGCGATGCCGGCGATCCCCATAGGTCGATTCCATCAGCACCAGGTCGGCATGGTCGATGGCCTCGGGATCGCGCAGGATGGGCGTGTCGTACTGGCCGAGGTCGCCGGAAAACACCAGCTTGCGTTCCACCTCGCCTTCGCGGGCCCACAACTCGACCGCGCAGGAGCCGAGGATGTGACCGGCGTCGCGAAAGCGCACATCGAGCCCGGGCACCACCTCGATGCGCTGGCGGTAGCGAACCCCACGCATCTGCCGCATGACCCGCTCCCCCTCGGCGACGGTATACAGCGGCTTGACCTGGCGGCCGGTTTTGCGGCTCAGGTACTCGGCGTCGCGCTCCTCCAGCCGGGCGGCATCCGCCAGCAGTATGGCGGCCAGCTCGCAACTGGCTTCCTGCGCGAAGATGGGGCCGCTGAAGCCGCGCTTGACCAGCAGCGGCAAGCGCCCGCAATGATCGAGGTGGGCATGGCTCAGGACCACGGCGTCGATGTCGGCGGCCCGGAACGGGAAGGGATCGTGGTTGCGCTCCTCGTCTCTGCGCCCGCCCTGGATCAGGCCGCAGTCCAGCAGCACGGTGCGCCCGCCGACGCGCAGGATGTGACAGGAGCCGGTCACCTCGCCGGCGGCGCCGTAGAATTCGAGGTCCACGCGAGAATCCCGCCGCCGGCGTCGTTCAGGGCGCGCCCGCTCCAGGGGCAGCCGGGCCGTCGGCCACCCGCCAGCGCTCCAGGAAGGCCGGGAAGACCGCTCGCGGCCGGTCCTCGCCCATCATCTGCTGGCGCACCATGGGTATCGGCGGGCCGCCGAAGGACAGAAAGGCGTCGTGAAAATCACGCCAGGCCGCGCGCCCGCCGCGGCTGGCGCTCCAGTCATCCCGCAGCCGCATGATCATCAGCTTGCCCATGTTGTAATTGAGGAAAGCGGGATCCCAGGTGCCGCGGGCGGCCTGCTGCATGGCGTTGCCGCGATCCTGGAATGCCTCCTCCATGAAGAAGGCTTCCGCCTGCTCCACGCTCCAGCCGCGGGTATGCAGCCCCATGGACACGATGAACCGCGCATTGCGCAACAGCGCATTGCTCAACTGGCCGATGCGGGTCTCCGGGTCGCCATCACGAAAGCCCGCCTCCATCATCATCTCCTCGGTGTAGTGCGCCCAGCCCTCGGCGAAGGCGTAGCCCACGAACACGCGGCCAAACAGGAAATCCGAGCGCTTGGCGTGCAGGAAGTTGAGGAAATGGCCCGGCCAGACCTCATGGATGGAGGTGCCCAGCAGGTCCGCCTCACCCGGTATGTAGTCGGCCTGGACCTCTTCGGGCCATTCCGGGTTGGGCGGCGCGATGTAATAGGTGGAGGGCTGATTTTCCGCGTAAGGTCCCGGGATGCTGATGTAGGCGAAGTTGGATCGCGCATAGGGTGGCGCCTCGTCGACGCGCGCCTCCTCGGTGCCGGGAATGCTGACCAGCTGCTGTGCCTCCACGAAGGCCCGCGTTTCCCGCAGCTGGTCCCGCGCGGCGATCACCGAGCCGTCCCGCGGCTTGTTGTCGGCCATGCGGGCGAAGCAGGCGCGCACGTCCTCGCCCGGCGCGAAGCCGGCGCAAACCTCCCGCAGGGACTGCTGGTTGCGCCGCAGGTCGGCCCAGCCAATGGCCCACAATTCGTCCAGCGGAATATCGACGCGCTCGGTGTCCCACAGCATTGCGCGGTACCGCTCCTCCCCCAGGGCGTAATCCTCGGTCGCCGCCTCGCGCTGCGCACTGAGCCAATCGGCAAGTTCCTGCATGGCGGCCACAGCGGCCGCGTTGGCGGCGGCGAAGTCTGCCTGCAGCGCCGGCTCCTGGACCGCCGCCCAGACCTCCGGCACTTCATCGCCGAAATAAGCGGCGTAACCGTTGAAGGCATCGATGCCGAATTGCAGGTGGGTGCGCGGCAGGGGCATCTCCAGGTTGTCGCGAATCTGCCCGGTGGCGGTCGGCACGGCCTGGAGATAGCGGATGAAGGCCCGCATGCGCTCTTCGACGGGGGCATAGTCGAGCGTGATGTAGGTGCTGGGATCCAGCGAGTCGGACATCCAGCCGAGGTAGAACAGCGGGTTGAAGAAGGGCTGACGCGCCTTCTTCAGCCAGAACAGGTCGTGGTCGACCCGCGCTATCAGGTAGTCGCGCTGGAAGCGCGTGCGCTCGTCGAGCGCATCGTCGCCAAACCGCTCGGCGGCGCTTCGCGCGGCATGCAGCCTGGCGATCTCGGCCTCGATGCCGCCGCGGCTCCAGTCCGGCAGCTGACCGTCATACTCGTGCCGGCCCATGTCCGCCGCCCAGGCCGGGTGCGCGACCAGCGAGGCCTCGATGTGCTGGTTGACGAACGCATCCCAGTCGGCCGCGGCGGTGGCCTCGCCCGGCGGCGCACTGCGCTGGCAACCCGCAAGCCCCCCGGCGGCCAGGATGAATACGACGCACAGAACGGCCGTGCCGTAGCGAACGCGCATTGGATTTCTCCTGCAGAAAAAGCGCGCCATTGTAGCAAACGCGCCGCTGCCCGGCCCGCGCCGGGCGCGGGACGTCACTTCACGCCATGCATCAGCCGGTTCACGGCCGGCGCCACCAGCAGGTACAGGATGCCAAACGCCAGGCCGAACCAGAACAACTGCTCATAGGTGGTGGCGTACTGGGCGATGTTGGCGCCCACCGGCGCCCCGTGGCCGTCGATACTGCCACCGGACGCGATGGCGGCGATGATGCCGGCGACGTACTGCGCCATGGCAATCGACAGGAACCAGCCGCCCATGGCCAGCCCGACCTCGTGTTCGTCCGCGAGCTTGGTCACCATGCTGAGCCCGATGGGCGACAGGCACAGCTCGCCGGTGGTGTGCAGCAGGTAACAGAGCGCCAGGAACACCCAGGGAACCAGCCCGGCGGCGTTCTGCATGTGCCCGATCGCGAACACCAGTATGTAGAAGCCCAGCCCCACCTGGATCAGCCCCAGCGCGAACTTGCGGGGAATCGAGGGATTGAGTTTGCGCTTGTCCAGCCACGGCCACATCATGGCGAACAGGGGCGCGAACAGCAGGATGTACAGCGGGTTCAGCGACTGAAAGATTCCGAATCCGCCGGCCTGCCAGGTTTCCATGTCGCCGAACATGGGCGTGACATACTCGCGGGCGAAGAAGTTCAGCGAGCTGCCGGCCTGCTCGAACAGCGCCCAGAAGATGGCGTTGGCCAGGAACAGGATCAGCATGGCGATGTAACGGTGCAGCTGGACCTTGTTCTTGCTGCGGATGCCCGCGCCGATGAAGTACACCACCAGCCCCAGCATGATCACCACCAGCAGCAGGCCGAGGATCTCGCTTTCCGAGAGCAGGAAGTAGATCACGGGTACCATGGCCAGGGTGCCGGCCATGACCCCGAAAAACCGCCCCCAGCCTTCCTTGCCCGGATCCGGGCGGCCCACCTGGCCGAGCGAGCGCTTGGCCACCTCCAGGAACAGGGTGCTCAGCACCATACCCAGCGCGGCGGCGAAGAAGCCCCATTTCATGCCCCAGGTGGCGCCCACCCAGGCGGCGGTGATGAACGGCGCGATGAAGGCACCGAGGTTGATGCCCATGTAGAACACGGTGAACCCGGAATCGCGGCGTATGTCACCGGGGGCATACAGCTTGCCGATCATGGTCGAGATGTTCGGCTTGAACAGGCCGTTGCCCGCCACGATCAGCGCCAGGCCGATCAGGAACCAGGTCAGGTCCTCGACCAGCAGCATGAACAGCCCCGCCGCCATGACCAGTGCGCCCAGCAGGATGGAGCGCTGGTAGCCGAGCACCTTGTCGGCGATGTAGCCGCCGATGATGCCGGTGGCGTAGACCAGTGCCGTGTAACCGCCATACACCAGGCTGGCCTCCGCATTGGCCTGATCGCCCAGGTGGTCGAAGAAGGTGGTCGCCACGTAGACGGCCAGCAGTGCGCGCATGCCGTAAAAGGCGAAGCGTTCCCACATCTCCACGTTGGACAGCTGCCACAGGGCCTTCGGATGGCCGAGGAATTCCCCATGCGGCAAATCGGGCTGCGGTGCGTTCGGCAGGTCAGTCTGGGTCGCCACAGTGTCCTCCAGGTTCTCAAAATTCACTCAGTGCCCGGCGGCCAATCCGCGGCGGCCGCGGGCAAAGTGCGGCAAGCATAGCAGAGTATCGGGCGCCTCGGGGTATCCGGCGCCCCATGCGGGCGCGCACCATGCGATAATGGAAAGTCACGCATCCCGAACGCCAGGTCACGCAAGGTCGCCACCCATGGATCAACAAGCCGCCGCCAAATTCATCGACGAGATGTGGATGGACTCGATTGTCCCTGAGTTGGTCGAATACATCCGGATTCCGAACAAGTCGCCGCACTTCGACCCGGACTGGGAATCCAATGGCTACATGGAGGATGCCGTGCAGCAAATCTTCGCCTGGTGCCGCGCGCAGCCAATCCCGGACATGACGGCGGAGATCGTGCGCCTGCCCGGCCGTACGCCGCTGATCTTCATGGAGATCCCGGCGAGCGAGGGCGACGGCGAGGACACCATCCTGCTGTACGGCCACCTCGACAAACAACCCGAAATGACCGGCTGGGCCGATGGCCTCGGTCCATGGCAGCCGGTCATCCGCGAGGACAAGCTGTACGGCCGCGGCGGGGCGGATGACGGCTATGCCGCCTACGGCTCGCTGGCAGCCATCATGGCAGTGCAGCGCCAGCAACTGCCCCACGCGCGCTGCGTGGTCATCATCGAGGCCTGCGAGGAATCCGGCAGCTACGACCTGCCCGCCTACATCGAGCACCTCAGCGACCGCATCGGCCAGCCCTCACTGGTCGTGTGCCTGGATTCGGGGGCGGGTAATTACGATCAGCTGTGGCTGACCGTGTCGCTGCGCGGCATGGCGGCCGGCACGCTGCGCGTGGACGTCACCCGCGAGGGCGTCCATTCCGGGTCGGCCTCCGGCATGGTGCCGTCCAGCTTTCGCATCCTGCGCCAACTGCTCAGCCGCCTCGAGGATGAAGCGACCGGCCGGGTGCTGCCGGAGTACCTGCAAGCCGAGATTCCCGAGCAGCGTCTCGAGCAGACCCGTGCCATGTGCGAAGCGCTGGGCGACAGCCTGTGGCGCGAGATGCCCCTGCTCGACGGAGTGCAGCCCATGGCGGAGGACAATCTCAACCGCCAGCTCAACCGCACCTGGCGCCCGGCCCTTTCGTATACCGGGGTCGACGGCATGCCGCCCCTGGGCTCCGCCGGAAACGTCCTGCGGCCGCACACGGCACTCAAGCTGTCCATGCGCCTGCCACCGACCCTGGACGGCGAGGCGGCCACTGTCGCCATGCAGCGCAGCCTCGAGGCCGACCCCCCGAGCGGCGCGCGGGTGCGCTTCGAGCCCGACCAGTCCGCGTCTGGCTGGAATGCACCCGCCGTGGCGCCGTGGTTGCACGAATCGCTCGAGCGCGCCTCGCTGGCGCTGTACGGCCAAAGCGTCATGTACATGGGCGAAGGCGGCACCATTCCGTTCATGGCCATGCTGGGTGATGCCTACCCCGGCGCGCAGTTCATGATCACGGGCGTGCTTGGCCCCAAGTCCAACGCGCACGGGCCCAACGAGTTTTTGCACATCCCCTACGCGCGGCGCCTGACCGCCTGCGTGGCACGCGTGATCGCCGACCACCGCGCCCGCGACGCCGGCTGAGCGCCGGTCATCCACCCGTGGCGGCAGCACCGAGGTGGCTCCCATGCGTGCTGGCGGCGCTCGCGGCTCCACCGCTGGGGGCCGAGGTCCGCTCGGTGTCGGCCCACGGTTTCGAGGTCGGTCACCGCATCGAAACGGCGGCCGCCCCGGAAGCCGTGTTCCAGGCCGCCACCGGCGACATCGCCCGCTGGTGGGATACCGACCACAGCTGGAGCGGTGAGGCCACCAACCTGTATTTCGATGTACGGCCCGGCGGGTGCTTTTGCGAGCGCCTGCCCGACGCGGGCGGCGTCGAGTATCTGCGCATCGTCTACCTGGCCCCGGGACGGGAAATCCGCATGCAGGGCGCGCTGGGCCCGCTGCAGCCGATGGGGCTGCAGGGCACCATGACCTGGCAATTCGAGCCGAGTGCGTCCGGCAGCGTGGTGACCTGGCGGTACATGGTGCACGGCCACCTTCCCGGCGGTTTCGAGGCACTGGCACCGTCCGTGGGTGGCGTCATCGAGGCGCAACTGAACCGGCTCGGCGCATACCTGCAGGCGTCCCGCGCTACCCCGCCAGACTGAAACCCGACATCAATCCGCGCAGTGCAGTGACTGGTGACACGTCGCCTCGTCGCCCCCGCGCTCGACCTGGAAGGTCGCGTGGTCGACGAAGTAGCGCTCCTTGAGGGTGGCAGCCAGATCGTGCAGGAAGGCATCGCTCGGTACGCCGTCAGGCATGACCAGGTGCGCGGTCAGGGCGGTGTCGGTGGTGCTCATGGCCCAGATGTGCAGGTCATGCATGCCGGTCACACCGGATAGGTTCAGCAGGTAGGCGCGCACCCCGTCTGGGTCCACTTTCTTCGGGACGGCATCCACCGCAAGGTTCAGTGAATCGCGCATCAGGTCCCAGGTGGACAGGAAGATCACGCCCGCGATCACCAGGCTGATCACCGGGTCAATCCAGTTCAGGCCGTAACGCCAGATCAGCGCGCCGGAAATGACCACGCCCAGCGATACGGCCGCATCGGCGGCCATGTGCAGGTAAGCGCCGCGGATGTTGAGGTCTCGGTCCTTGCCTTTCACGAACAGCAGGGCGGTGGCCGAATTGATGAGCACGCCGATGCCGGCCACGATCATGATGGTCTTGCCGGCCGGGGCCACGGGTTCCATGAAGCGGCCCACCGCCTCCCACGCGATTGCACCGACCGCGGCCAGCAGCAACAGTCCGCTCGCCAGGGAAGCCAGGATGGTGGCCCTCGAGTAACCGTAGGTCCGGCGCAGCGACGGCCGGCGAGCCGCCAGCGCACTGGCGCCCCAGGCCAGCAGCAGGCCGAGCACGTCGCTCAGGTTGTGCCCGGCATCGGTCAGAAGCGCGAGGGAGTCCGCAAGCAGCCCGTAGACCACCTCGACCACCACGAATATCAGGTTGAGCGTCACCCCCAGCGCGAAAGCGCGGTTGTAATCCGGCGGCGTGTGGTGGTGATGGTGATGGATTTCGCGGTTCATGCGGGCGTCTGCTCAAGCGGTGAAGTAGCCCTGCCACAGGGTCCAGGCCCCGATCGCGATGAACCCGATGCCCGCGATCAGGGCCATGGTCTTCACGTTGATCCACTGCGACAGCAGGGTGCCGGCGGCAACGCCGATGGCGCTGGTCGCGATCAGGGCCAGCGAGGCGGCGAAAAAGACCGTCAGCTTGCTGACCTCTCGGTCGGCGGCGAACAGCAGGGTGACCAGCTGGGTCTTGTCCGCCATCTCGGCGATGAAGACGCTGGCGAACACGGTTGCGAACAATTTCCAGGCCATGAGGGGCGATTCCCATTGTTGGACCCGGATATTGTACGGATTTGCGCCGGATTCTGGCCCCTTCAGCCGGCCTCCCGCGCCAGGGCGCGTTGGACGCCGGAATCATCCGACATGGCCGACATGAATGCCGCGAGCTTCGGATAAGGTTCGAATCCGCCGGGCAGCAACCGGATCCAGCGCACCATGGCGTATGCATATGCGTCCAGCAGGGTGCGCCGGCCGAGGGCAACATGGCCATCGTCACCGAGCTGATCTTCCAGGACTTGCGTAACCCGCGCAATGCGTTCCGCCACCGCTTCCTTGACCGCGGCCAGGCCGGCGTCTGAGTGATCCGTGGTGAACCGCCGTGGGTTGAACCAGGCTCCGAACGGCGGGTGGAAGTCCCCGGTGAGGAATGCCACCCAACGGTGAAGTTCGAAACTGTCCAGCTTGTCCGGGCCGCCGTCCAGGCCGCTGTCCGGACGCAATTTGCAAAAATACTGGAGGATGGCGTCCACCTGGGTTTTGACCGTGCCGTCATCCAGTTCCAGGGCCGGAACCGCGCCCAACGGGTTTTTCGCCAGGTAGGCGGGATCGGGTTCGCGATGATTGACCTGCTCGATGTCGAGCGGAAGTTCCAGCCATTCGGCCAGGATCATGGGCGCCAGCGCACAGGTACCCGGAGCGTAGTAGAGTTTCATGTCGCCTCCTCAGTTGCCGGCCATGTCGAACAGCAGGATTTCCGCGTCACTGCCGTTGTCCAGCCGGATGTGCCGGCCGCCTTCAAGGGCTGCCGCATCGCCCTGCTGCAGTACTTCCCCGTTCAGGGAAACCGACCCTCGGGCCACCTGGACCCAACCCATCCGCCCGGGGCTCAAGTGCAGGTCGATCGCTTCGTCGCCATTCAGCAGGGCGGCGTGCAGGTCTGCATCCTGGTGAATGCGGACGGACCCGTCGCGACCGTCCCCCGAGGCGACGAGGCGGAGTTTGCCGCGCTTGGACTCCGGCGAAAACGCCTTCTGTTCATAACCGGGTTCATGACCGCTGCGGTCGGGAACGATCCAGATCTGCAGGAGATGGCACGGCGCTTCATCCGAGGGATTGAACTCGCTGTGCATCACGCCGGTGCCAGCGCTCATGCGCTGCACTTCTCCCGGGTGGATGACCGATCCGTTGCCCATGGAGTCCTTGTGCTCCAGTTCGCCTTCGAGCAGGTAGGTGATGATCTCCATGTCCCGGTGGGGATGGGTCGGGAATCCTCCGTTGGGCGCAATGATGTCCTCGTTGATCACCCTCAGGGGGCCGAAATTCATGTGCTGCGGATCGTAGTAATCGGCGAAGGAGAAACTGTGCCAGCTTTTCAGCCAGTCCCGTTCCGCGTAGCCGCGCTCACTGGATTTGCGAATCTGCATCGTTCTCTCCGGTTTTCAGGATGCCATGCTAGTTTGTTTCGCCATATTTGATAATATTCTTATTTAGTAATTAACTATTGTTCTTA
>JABAHR010010078.1_pt1 | contig 17328 bp, 18 predicted proteins | sample 7062101 | NCBI WGS metagenome assembly JABAHR01 (sample SAMN14534553, study PRJNA622989) | marine sediment metagenome | biome: marine biome [ENVO:00000428]; feature: marine pelagic biome [ENVO:01000023]; material: deep marine sediment [ENVO:00002113] | place: India: Gulf of Kutch | collected... | reverse complement strand
AGGGACTGCTGGTAACGCTGGACAACCTGTATCCGCTGCAGGCATGGCCGGAGCTATTCGCCGGACGCCGAATCTTCGTGCGTATGGATCCGGGGCAGGGCAGAGGCCATCACGAACACGTCAAGACGGCCGGCGTGCACTCGAAATTCGGCGTGCCGCTGTTCGAAGTCGACGAACTCGAAAAGCTGACCCGCGAGATCGGTGCGGAGGTCGTGGGCATCCATGCGCACAGCGGCAGCGGCGTGCAGGACCCGGAAGCGTGGCGCAGCGTCGCCGTGCAACTCGTGGGCATCGCGCAGCGTTTCCCTAACGTTGCGGCAATCGACCTCGGGGGCGGCATCGGCGTTGCGGAAAAACCCGGTGATCGGCCGTTCGACCTTCAAAGGCTGGACGAACTGCTTGCGGAGGTCCGCGAAAGCTATCCCCAGTACGCCATCTGGATGGAACCGGGACGCTATCTCGTCGCTCGCGCCGGCGTGCTTCTGACCCACGTGACCCAGGTCAAAGGTAAAGGCGACATGCGCTACATCGGCGTGGGCACCGGCATGAATTCCCTGATCAGGCCCGCGCTCTACGGCGCGTATCACGAAATCGTCAATCTGACCCGCGCCGGTGAGGCACCGAGCGAAACGGCAACCATCGTGGGACCAATCTGCGAGACGGGCGATCGCCTCGGTACCGATCGGCTACTGCCGCCTTCCCGCGAGGGCGACGTCATCCTGATCGCCAATGCCGGCGCTTACGGCTACGTGATGAGCTCGCACTACAATCGCCGCGAAGTAGCACCGGAAGTCGTCATCTGAACGGAGGAGGACGGAGGATGAAGCTCTACTGGTCACCGCAGACGCGTTCGACGCGCGCACTCTGGATGCTCGAGGAGGCCGGTGTCGATTACGAGCGGGAACTCGTAAACCTACAGGGCCCGGATCGCGAGAATACCGCTGAATTTCTCGACGCAAGTCCGATGGGAAAGGTCCCGGCCCTCGTCGACGGCGACACCAGGATGTCGGAGTCCGCAGCAATCTGCTTGTATATTGCCGACCGTTACGGAGCCGGAACGCTCGCGCCCGCGATAGACGATCCCGCTCGCGGCAAGTTCCTCTACTGGCTCATGTACACGCCCGCCGTGATAGAACCGAGCATGTCCGAGAAGTTCCACGGAGTGGAGACGAACCGCTATCGATCGGGTTGGGGCGACTTCGACCTGATGCTCGAGACACTGGAAAGGGGTATCGAAGGCAAGGACTGGGTAATTGGCGAGCGATTTACCGCCGCCGACGTGATGCTGGGGTCCAGCGTCGTATTCATGCGCATGTTCGAGATGATGCCCGACTCAGCCGTGCTCGGCGCGTATGCGGACCGCTGCCTCGCACGGCCGGCCTACCAGCGGGCGCTGGAGCTGAACGAACCGTCTTCTCCTTAGGAGGGCGCCCTGGCACGCCGTTGATCGCGGTTCGAGAACCGCCCCTACGCTCGCTTCGAATGCCGTTGCTCAAGGTGCGCCACGACGTCGGCGAGATCAAGACCCTGCGTCTGCAACAACACCAGCAGGTGATAGACGAGATCTGCCGCCTCGCCGATCACCTCACCCCGATTCCCCGCGACGGAGGCTAGCGCCAGTTCCACCCCCTCTTCGCCGACCTTCTGGGCGATGCGCTGGGTCCCGCTTGCGGCGAGGCTGGCGGTGTAGCTGCTGTTGTCGGGATTGGCGAGACGATCGCGGATGACCGTTTCGAGTGTCGCCAGGAAATCGAGGCCGCTACTGCTCATACTTGCCTCCTGGAGGTCTTACCGAGATTCCTTCGTTGCGGAGCCAGGTCTTGAGGTCGCGAATGTCGATTTCCGCGCTGTGGAAAACACTGGCTGCCAGCGCGCCATCGACATCGGCGATGCGAAAGACGTCGCGGAAATGCTCAATCGCCCCGGCACCACCGGAAGCGATGAGCGGCACGCGGCAGATATCCCGAACCGTTCGCAGCTGTTCGTTGTCGTAGCCGTCGCGGACGCCATCCTGGTTCATGCAGTTCAGTACGACTTCGCCCGCACCACGGTCCTGGGCCTCGTGGATCCACTCCGTCGTCAGGCGCTCTGCGGCAGTCGTCTTATCCGGATCTCCCGTATTCTGATAGACATGATAGCCACCTTCCTGCTCGCGGCTATCGACGCCCAAGACGACGCACTGGGTGCCGAAGCGCCGGGCGAGGCGCGTAATGAGTCCCGGGTCCTCGAGCGCCGGCGTATTCACGGATATCTTGTCTGCGCCCTTATTGAGCACTTCCTCGGCGTCCGCGATGCTGCGGATTCCGCCGGCGACGCAGAACGGAATATCGATCACGGCCGCGACCCGGCTGACCCACGCGCGATCGACCGAACGCCCGTCAGGACTCGCGGTGATGTCGTAGAACACGAGTTCGTCCGCGCCCTCGTCACGGTAACGCTGTGCGAGTTCGACGATCTCGCCGACGATGCGGTGATTACGGAACTGCACGCCCTTGACGACGACACCGTCGCGCACGTCCAGGCACGGAATTATGCGTTTTGCAGGAATGCGTTTACCTCCGCAGAACTGATCTTGCCGTCCAGTAGAGCCTTGCCGGTGATGGCCGCCGGTACCCCGAGGTCCCGGAGCCTCTCAATGTCGGCGATATCGCGAACGCCGCCGGATGCCTGCAGAGAGACGTGCGGGTAGTGGCGCAATATTTCGGCGTACAAATCGAAGTTTGGCCCTGACATAGCGCCATCACGCCCGATATCGGTGCACAGGAGGTGTCTTGCCCCGATCGAAGCATAACGATCCATCAGGTCCCAGAGGCTCAGGCTGCTGGACTTTGTCCAACCGTGCGTCGCGAGCACCGGACCCGCTGCGTCGATCGTAACGTCCAGTGCCAGCACGATGCGATCCGCTCCGAACTCCTCGAACCAGGCTTCGACACGTGCCGGCTCGGTCACGGCAACGCTTCCTATAACGCACCGTGCAACGCCGGCGTCGAGCCACTGCCTGACCTGTTTCTCCTGACGAATGCCGCCGCCGAGCTGCACCGACAATGCCGTGTTCGCACACACATGACGAACGACAAAGGCGTTCTGCTGCGAGCCGGTGCGTGCGCCATCGAGGTCGACAATGTGCAGGTCGTCCACATTCATATCGGCATACGACCGGGCGACATCCAGCGGCTGATCGCTGTAGTGAGTGACCTTGTTGAACTTACCCTTGTACAGGCGCACGCATTTGCCGCCGTACAGATCGATAGCCGGGATGATTTTCACTGGGGTGTCTCCAGGAAGTTCCGCAGTAATTGGGCACCATCAGTCGAGGAACGTTCCGGGTGGAACTGCGCGGCGATGAAATTGTTGCGCCCGATGACTGCGGAGAATGCATCCGCATGGTGCGCCGTCGCCAATGTATATTCCGTTAAGGGCAGGGCGTAGCTGTGAACGAAGTAGAAGTAGCTGCCATCGGCGATGCCGTCAAACAGCGGCGTGACCGCGAATTGCGTGACTGGGCACCAGCCCATATTAGGCACCGGAAAGCCCTCTGCCACAGGCAGTCGCCGTGCTACGCCGGGAATGATGCCGAGGCAGTCGACGTCTTCCTCCTCGGAGGCCTCGGCAAGCAATTGCATGCCGAGGCAGATACCGAGTACCGGCTGTTGCAGGGCGCGGATCACGTCCACGAGGCCGCTGTCCCGGAGGCGTTGCATGGCGTCCGCTGCAGCGCCAACGCCAGGCAGGATGACCCTGTCGGCGCGCCTGATTAGGTCGGCATCGGTCGTCAGACGGGCGGCGAATCCGAGCCGCTCCAGCGCGAACAGCAACGAGGCGATATTGGCACCGCCGCTGTCGATGATGGCAACGGGTCCGGCCATGTCAGCTCAAGGTCCCTTTTGTCGTCGGAAGCTCCGCGCCGTCCTGCCGTATCGCCTGTCGCAGGCTGCGGCCAACACCTTTGAAGCAGGCTTCGACCATGTGGTGGGTATTTTCGCCCGTGACCGAGACGTGCAGCGCCGCGCCGAGCGACTCGGCAAGCGAGCGGAAGAAGTGGCTCACCATCTCGGTCGACATCTCGCCTACCGAATCGCGCGGGAAGGATGCGTCGAAGACGAAGCTGGCGCGCCCGGACAGATCGAGCGCGACCCTTGCGGCGCTCTCATCCATCGGCAGTATAAAACCGTAGCGACCGATGCCACGCTTGTCGCCAAGGGCTTCTCGTAGCGCACTGCCGAGTACGATCGCAACGTCCTCAACCGTATGATGTTCATCGACGTGCAGGTCGCCATCACAGCGAAGCGAGAGGCTGAAAGCGCCATGCTTCGCGATCTGTTCGAGCATATGATCGAAAAAGCCGATGCCTGTCTGCACTTCGATCCGCCCCACGGTATCGAGATCGACGCGTGCCCGGATGGTCGTTTCGCGGGTCCTCCTCTCCACCTCGGCACTGCGGTCGCCCGCACAAAGCGCGGAGACGATCCCGGCCCAGCTCGTCTCGTAGCACGCATCCGGGTCGACAAGGAAGCCACGCAATCCGAGCCGCTCCGCAAATTCGAGGTCCGTCTTTCGATCGCCGATGACCGCGGATTTCATGCTGTCCAGATGGTTGCGTGCGAGGAACCGGGTTAGCAAACCCGTGCGTGGCTTGCGGCAGTCGCAGCCGTCGCCGTCGAAGTGCGGGCAAATAAAGGTCTCGTCGAAGGTGATGCCCTGTGACTCGAACAGTGCGATCACGTGCTCGTGGCAGGCTTCGAAGTGCTCGAGCGGGAAGGACTCGGTGCCCAGCCCGTCCTGGTTGCTGACCATGACGAAGCGGTAGCCGTTGTTCGCAAGCTCGAGCAGGGCGGGAATCACACCGCGCACCAACCTGACTTTGTCGATCGAGTCCACCTGGTTGTCGTGGGGCTCCTCGATGAGCGTCCCGTCCCGATCGATAAACAACACTTTCATCGTCATGGCGCAATCCCGTCGATCCCGGCAAACAACGCGAGCAGACGATCGTTCTCGGACTGCTCGCCCACCGTGATGCGAATGCAATTCGGCAAGCTCTTGCCGAAATCCCGCAGCAGGATGCCGCAATCGCGCGCTTCGCGCAGTACGGCCTCGCTGTCTGTAACCCTGACCAGGAAGAAGTTCGCTGCACTCGGCCAGACCTTCCCGACGCAACCGAACGCAGAGATCGCCGTCAGCAGCCGTTCGCGCTCGGCGACGATCTCGGCAATGCGGGCTCGCGCTTCGTCGATAGCCGACGACTGCAGGGCATCCTCGACACATTCGACGACCGGGGTAGACATCGCGTAAGGCGCCTGGATCGCATTGAGGATCCTGATCACATCGGCCGGCCCCATCACAGCGCCACAGCGTGCGCCGGCGAACGCCAGCGCTTTCGACAGCGTGCGCAGCACGACCAGGTTCGGATACCGGTCGAGCAGCTCGACGGCCGACGGCTCCCCGGAGAACTCGATATACGCCTCGTCAACGACGATTGCGGACTTGTCGCCGCGTCGTTCGAGGAGGTCGATCAGGGCCGGGCGGGGCACGAGGGTCCCCGTCGGGTTGTTCGGCGAGCAGACGAACACCAGGCGCGTGCGGTCGTCGCAGGCGCCCAGGATCGCATCGGTGTCGATTGCGAAATCGTGAGAGGGCAGCGCCCCGACGGCACGGTGGGCCGCGCCCTGGATGGTCGCGTAGTGAGCGTACATGGAGAAAGTCGGCATCGTCGTTACGATGTTGTCCTTGCCTTCCCGGCAAAATGCACGGATCAGCAGGTCGATGGCTTCGCTGGTGCCTCGCGTCACCAGCAGGCGCGCCGGGTCGCAGCAGAAATAATCGCCGAGCGACCGCGCAAGCCCCGCAGGGCGAATCTCGGGGTACCGGTTCAGGGGCCGGCGAAAGCGGTCCGCGCTACTGCTCCAGGGCGCCTCATTGGCGTTCAGGCGAATCGTGTCGTCCACCTGCTGCGCTGCTTGGTAGGGCTGCAGCGCCCGCAACTCCCGCCGCGCCAGTGCCGCGATCGTCACGACGAGCCTCGCAAGCGCCGCGTGACCGCTGTTGCATGGGCGTCGAGGCCTTCGAGAGCCGCCAACGTAACGACGGCCTCCGACAGTCCTTGCAGCCCTTCACGCGTCAATTCCTGAACCGTCATACTGCGCATGAACTGGTCGAGACCCAGGCCGCTGTAGCTGCGCGCATAGCCGTAGGTTGGCAGAACGTGGTTGGTGCCGCTGCAGTAATCCCCGACCGACTCCGGAGTCCATTCCCCCACGAACACCGAGCCCGCATTGATGATAGCAGGCACCAGTGCCCGCGCATCACGGCATTGCAGAATCAGGTGTTCAGGCGCATAGCCGTTGCTCACCTCGACGGCGGATCGAAGATCATCAACAATGACCAATCGCGCATGCTGCAGCGAGCCGCGAGCGATCGCGGCCCGGGAGAGCGACTCCAGCTGTTCCTGGACTGCTGCCTCGACGGCATCGGCCATGCAGTCACTCGTCGTCACCAGCACGACCTGCGAGTCGACGCCATGCTCCGCCTGCGACAGCAGGTCCGAGGCAACGAACTCGGGCGACGCCGAATCGTCGGCGATGACCAGCACTTCGGACGGCCCTGCCGGCATATCGATCGCCGCGCCGTCCGGGTCCGAAGACACCACCGACTTGGCACAGGTCACCCAGGCGTTTCCGGGGCCGAATATCTTGCTGACCTTGGGCACGCTCTCCGTGCCGTAAGCCATGGCGGCAACCGCCTGCGCGCCGCCTATCTTGAATATGTCGGTGACCCCCGCACGTGCCGATGCGACCACCACGGCGGGATCCGCGCGGCCGTCCGGTCGGGGGGGGGTGCACACGATGCGCGTAGCGCAGCCCGCGATAACCGCCGGCACCGCGAGCATGATGGCGGCAGAGGGCAGCGGCGCCGTTCCGGCGGGCACGTAAAGTCCGACTGCGTCGATCGGGCGGCTCACGCGCTCACAACGCACGCCCGGCATGGTCTCAACCCGTACATCGGGCGCCCGCTGTGCCTCGTGGAAACTGCGCACGTTGCCGATGGCGAGGTCGATGGCTTCCACCGCCGGGGAAGGCAGCATACCGACTGCCGCATCCATTTCCTCGCGCGACACCCGCAGATCCCCGAGCCGTGCTCGGTCGAGCTGCGCGGTCAGTTCGCGGAGCGCAACGTCGCCCCGCTCCCGGACGTCGCCGACGATCCGGAGCACCGCCTCCCGAATTGCGGCGTCGCCTGCCACGGCAGGTCGCCGCAGCAGCGACTGCCGGCCGGCAGCGTCAAGGGAATTCCACCTGGCGCGTTGCAACGGCATCGCTCAGACCAGCATCTTCTCGACGGGCAATACCAAGAGGGAACTTGCGCCCGCGGCCTTCAGGTTCTCGAGCGTCTCCCAGAACACGTTTTCCCGGCAGACGGCGTGCACGGCGACCTTGTCATTGGTGCCCTCCAGCGGAATGACGGTCGGCGCCTCGCTGCCCGGCAGCAGCCTGCGTATCTCGTCCAGGGCCTTGCGCGGCGCGTGCAGCATGATGTATTTGCTCTCGTGAACCTGCAGCACGCCGTCGAGGCGCTGCAGGATCCGGTCGACGAGTTGCTGCTTGTCGTCGGGGAGGGGCGCACGCGTCTGGATGATGACGGCCTCGCTCTCGAGCAGCACTTCCCGTTCGCTGAGACCGTTCGCGACCAGCGTGCTGCCCGTGGAAACCAGGTCGCATATGAAATCGGCCTTGCCGAGCTTGGGAGCAATCTCGACGGCGCCCGAGAAATACTCGATCCTCGCAGTGATCCCGTTACGATCTAGAAAATCTCTCAATAGTGAAACATAACTTGTTGCTATAACACAGTTTTCTAGCGACTCAAGACCCGTATAGGGGGTTTCGTCCGGCGCGGCAATCGACAGGCGACAGTGGCCGAAATCAAGGTCGTACACGCGGTCGAACAGGGCAGCGCGACCTTCGAATACGCGGCCGAGACGCTTCTCCTCGACCACGTTCAGGCCGACGATCCCGAGGTCGCAGATATCGTCCGCCACCAGGCCCGGTATGTCGTCGTCGCGAACCAGCAGCAGGTCGATCGGCATGTTCTCGCCGTAGCAGAACAACTGGTCCTTGCTCTGCGTGAACTTGAGGCCGCAGCGCTCGAGCAGGTCGAGCGAGTGATCGGTCAGGCGACCGGTTTTTTGCACCGCAATCTTGATGCGCTGCTTGCTCTTGTCCATGGGGTCCTTCCTCAGTGCGAGTTGTTGTCCGTGGCGACGCCGGCTCGATCGAGTGCGGCCTGGTAACCACCGAAACCGTCCGTCAGGAAGCGGGCGACGCGGCCGATGGTCGTGACACTGACGCCTGTGAGGTCGTGAATACGGCGGTAGGGCAGTCCCTCCTGCAAGAGCTCTACGACCTGCCAGCGGTCCACGAGCGCCTGTAGTTCCGCGGGCGTGCAAAGGTCGCGCAGGAAATTGCCGCACTCGGTGGTGTCCCGCAGGCTGACAATGGCTCGGAACAACGCCGCCTCGTTACTTGCCTGCTGGGTATCGCTTTGCTGCCGGTTGGGTTTCATGATTGTATTAACGTATTAACACGTTAATACGTTAATACATCAACCCGAGAATGGCAAGCCCTGCCTGCGCCAGGCGCGATCGCAGTGCGCAAGTTACTGTTGAAACGAATTATTTTCGACCAAAGTCGCGTCGTATCGCTTGACGGCCTGACACCACCGAGCCTAAACTCCGCGGTACTCATCGAGACCGGCTGAGGGAAAGGCCCTTTGAAGCCGGGGCAACCTTCGGGACTAACCATCCTGAAAAGGTGCCAACTCCTGCGGAGGTGATACCTCCGAGAGATGAGGGTCGGTGCAACACGCTGTCCAAGGGACAAAGCTGAAGGGCACGACACCCTCCCTTGCGGTTCCGCAGGGTTCCGATGAGACGTTTTGGCATTGGAACATTCAGCGGAGACCGAACATGACCTCAGAAGCTTCCAGGGCAACGCGTGCGGTGCGCACGGCCATTGAGTCGGACGCGCAGCATGGCGCCGTCGTACCGCCGCTGCACCTGTCCTCGAACTACGCATTTGCCGGTTTTGGACAGAAGCGGCATTACGACTACACGCGCTCCGGCAACCCGACCCGCGATGCACTCGGCGAGGCACTGACCACGCTCGAAGGCGCCGCCGGCGCCGTGGTAACAGCTTCGGGAATGGCGGCGCTGAACGTGATGGTGCAACTGCTGGAGCCGGGGGACCTGCTCGTCGTGCCTCACGACTGCTACGGCGGCACGTACCGTCTCTACGAGGCGCTCGGGCGCAAGGGCCACTTCGACGTCCTGTTCGTCGACCAGACCGACGAGCGTGCGCTGGCTGAAGCCTGTTCACGCAGGCCACGGCTGATCCTCACGGAAACGCCCTCCAACCCACTGTTGAGGATCGTAGATATCGAGAAGGTTGCGAAGCTTGCACGGGCGTGCGGCGCGATCTACGCCGTGGATAACACGTTCCTGTCGCCGGCGCTGCAGCAACCCATCGCGCTCGGCGCGGATATCGTGGTGCATTCGACGACCAAGTACATCAATGGGCACAGCGATGTCGTCGGAGGGGCCCTCGTCGCCGCGACAGCGGAGCTTGCCGAGGAACTCACGTGGTGGGCAAATTGCATCGGCGCCACCGGCGCGCCGTTCGACAGTTTCCTCACCCTGCGCGGTCTCCGCACGCTGCAGGTGCGCATGCGCCAGCACGAAGAGACGGCGGGCCAGCTCGCCCGCGTGCTCGGCGAACAGGACGGGGTCTGTCGAGTGTATTACCCGGGGCTCGAATCGCACCCCGGACACGACATTGCCAGGAGGCAGCAGAGTGGCTTCGGGGGCATGATTAGTTTCGAACTCGATGGCGGCGAAGAGGCGGTGCGCGCTTTTGTCGACAACCTTCGTTATTTCTCGCTCGCCGAGTCGCTCGGTGGTGTAGAGAGCCTGGTATGTCATCCACCGTCGATGACCCATGCGCCGGTGAGTGCCGCAGCCCTTCAGGAGGCCGGCATCAGCCAGAGCCTCATCCGGCTGTCGGTCGGGCTCGAGGCGAGCGAAGACCTCGTGGATGACGTGCTGCGGGCCCTGGCGGCGGCGCGAGCCGCACGAACGCCTGAACCGGTCGCTGTTTTCGGCTAAATTGCGGCTTTTTAAGGATACCCTGAATCATGCGCACGATATTGCGCGGCAACACGTTGTTGCCGGTTCTTCTGGTCTGCCTTGCCGCTGCGCATGCCGCACGCGCCGACGGCAGCAGGGCACGTGATCTCGGCATTCCCTTTGCGGGACAGCCGGGCACCCTGAATGCAATCACCGACGTGGCCGGCGTCGAGGTCGGCCACGTCACGCTGGCGCAGGGCGAAGGACCACTCGTCGTCGGCGCAGGACCGGTCCGCACCGGGGTCACGGTTGTCCATCCTCGCGGCGGAGATTCGACCACGGGCGTCTTTGCCGGCTGGTTCACTCTGAATGCGTCCGGCGAAATGACAGGTACCACCTGGCTCGAGGAACGTGGCCTGATAGAAGGTCCTATAGCCATAACCAATACTCACAGCGTCGGCGTGGTCCGTGATGCGGCCGTCGCATGGATGGTTCGCAAAGGCTGGCCGGCCGACTGGCATGCTCCCGTGGTCGCGGAGACCTACGATGGTGCCCTCAACGACATCAACGGCTTCCACGTCACCCGCGCTCATGCGCTCGAGGCCATGGCCAAGGCTGGCCCAGGTCCCGTCGAGGAAGGCGCCGTTGGTGGCGGTACCGGCATGGTCTGCAATGGCTTCAAGGGCGGTATCGGGACCGCTTCCCGGCGCTTCGAATCGGGCGGTCGGCAGTACACGCTCGGTGTGCTCGTGCAGTGCAATTACAACTGGGACGGAGACGACCTGAGGCTCGGCGGCCGGCAGGTCGGGCACCTGCTGCCTGTCGGGGAGCATTGCTTCACGGACAGCGCCATTCCACGCCATGATCCCTCTTATCCCTACTGCGACGCACCGGGCAATATAAGCAGACCCGGGGCAACCCGCGACGGCTCGATCATCGTGATCGTTGCCACCGACGCGCCATTGCTGCCGCATCAGCTCGCGCGCGTAGCAAAGCGACCCTCCCTCGCCCTGGGGCGGCTTGGCGCAATCAGTACCGCAGGATCCGGGGATATCTTTGTCGCGTTCTCGACGGCGAACCGCGGAGGAATCGACGAAACGGAGGTGTCGGAGGTGTCCGTGTATCCCAATAACGCGCTGACCACCGTGTTCACGGCTACCGTGCAGGCGACCGAAGAGGCGATCGTCAACTCGATGACGGCCGCCGAAACGGTCATCGGCGCATCAGGGTTCCGCGTCGCTGAACTTCCCGAAGATCAGGTCAGGAGATTGTTCCGTCCCGGCTCCGATTGAGCCCGATCCGGTTCCCGCTGCGATGCCGTTACGGCTAGTCGAGCTTCGCGACGATGGCTGCGGTCATCTCGGCCGTCGATAGCTGTGCGTCGCCTGTGGTCACGATATCGGCGGTACGGCCGCCGGCACGTATAACGTTCGCGATCGCCTGCTCGACGGCGTGCGCTTCTTCCTCGAGGCCCAGGCTGTGGCGCAGCAGCATCGCGACGCTCGCGATGGTACCGCAGGGGTTGGCGATACCCCGACCGGCGATATCGGGGGCCGATCCATGAATCGGCTCGTACAGGCCGCGAGCGCTCGCGCCGAGCGAGGCTGACGGCAGCATGCCGAGTGACCCCGCCAGCATCGACGCTTCGTCGGTCAGGATGTCGCCGAACATGTTCTCCGTGACGATCACGTCGAAATCCGCCGGGCGGCTGAGCAGGTGCATGGCCGCGGCATCGACCAGCAGGGTTTCCAGCTCGATACCCGGGAATTCGGCTGCCATGACGCGATCCGTCACATCGCGCCACAACCTGGAGGTCTCCAGGACATTGGCTTTGTCGATCGAGCAGAGCTTTCCGCGGCGGTCGCGAGCGAGTGCGGCTGCGACGCGCACGATGCGCTCGACTTCGTGGACGTGATAACGACACAGGTCGCTCGCCGAATCCTCATCGCGCGTCTTGTCACCAAAGTAGATGCCGCCGGTGAGTTCCCGCACCACGACGATATCCACACCCTCAAGAATCTCGGCCCTGAGCGGCGATGCACCGGCGAGTTCCGGATAGATCTTCACCGGCCGCAGGTTTGCAAATACGCCGAGTACCGACCGCAACCGGAGCAAGCCCTGTTCCGGCCGCACCGGCGCATTGGGATCGGACCATTTCGGGCCACCGACCGCGCCAAGCAGAACGGCGGCGCTGTCCTCGCAGCTCGCGACCGTTTCGGCGGGCAGGGGCACGCCGACGGCATCGATTGCCGCGCCGCCGATCAGCTGGTCGCTGAATTCGAAGTGATGACCGTGACGCTGCGCGACCCGCTCCAGCACCGCGCGCCCGGCTGCGGCTACCTCGGGGCCGATCCCGTCTCCCGCGAGCACCGTGATCATGGCTTCCATGGACGTCTCTCCTCGAATCTCGCGATCGCATCTGCCTGTTGCCGCAGATACCCGAGCTGGTCGATGCCCTGCGTCAGGCAATAGCGCGCAAACGCATCGATCGGGTACTCGACGACGCGGCCGTCGGGAAGTGTTAACTGCGACGCCGCCACGTCGATGTGCAGCTCTGCGCCGGGATTGGCGATCAGCCACGCAAGCGTATCGACGTCGACAGTAATGGGTAACAATCCGTTTTTTAAAGAATTATTTCGGAATATATCCGCAAACTCGGTCGAGATGACGGCCCGAATACCGTAGTCCAGCAGGGCCCAGGGCGCGTGCTCCCGCGACGACCCACAGCCGAAGTTGTTGCCGGTGACGAGGATTTCGCAGTCCCGGCTCGCGGGATCGTTGAGTGGAAAATCACGACGCTCGCCGCCGCCCTGCTCAAAGCGAAGGTCGTGGAACAGCGCAGCGCCTAGGCCTTCCCGGGTCGTCGTGGTCAGAAATCGTGCCGGAATGATCTGGTCGGTATCGATGTCGCGTATCGGCAGGACGACGGTTCGTGATCGCAGGAAGTTGAGTGCATCCATGGTCGGCTCGTCAGGTGAGATTGCGCGGATCGGCGACACGGCCCATCACCGCGGAAGCTGCCGCCGTCGCCGGGCTCGCGAGCACGGTGCGCGCGCCGATGCCCTGGCGGCCCTCGAAATTGCGGTTGCTGGTACTGACGCTGAGTTGCCCCGCGGCGACCGTGTCGCCATTCATACCGAGGCACATCGAGCAACCGGATTCGCGCCATTCCGCGCCCGCCGCGGTGAAAATACGGTGCAGGCCAAGTTCCTCCGCACGCCGTTTCACCTGCTGTGATCCGGGCACCACGAGCATGCGTACGCCGTCCGCCACCTTACGTCCCTCGAGAATCCCCGCCGCCTCCTCGAGGTCGGACAGCCGCCCGTTGGTGCAGCTGCCGACGAACACGACGTCGACGGGGTTCTCCGACATCGGCTTGCCCGGCATGACCTTCATGTAGTCGAGCGCCTTGCGGAAGCTCGCATCGTTCGCCGCGGGCACGGGATCGTTGACCCCGACGACCATGCCGGGATTGGTGCCGAACGTGACCATGGGCTGCAGCGCCGTCGCGTCGATTGTGACGGTACGGTCGAACTGTGCATCTTCGTCGCTGCACAGGCCGCGCCAACGCCGCAGCGCTTCACCCCAGGCCTCGTCCCTGGGCACACGCGGCCGGCCAGCCAGGTACTCGAAGGTCGTTTCGTCCGGTCCGATGAGGCCGGCCCGGGCGCCGGCTTCGATCGACATGTTGCAGATCGTCATGCGTCCCTCCATGTCGAGCGCCCGGATCGCGTCGCCGCGGTATTCGATGACGTGACCGGTGCCGCCGTCGACCCCGATTTCGCCGATGATGGCGAGGATCACGTCCTTCGCGGTGACGCCCGGTGGCAGCCGCCCATCGACTTCGACGGCCAGCGACCTCGGCTTGCGCTGCAGCAGGCACTGCGTTGCCAGCACGTGCCCGACCTCCGTCGTGCCGATGCCGAAGGCGAGGGCGCCGAACGCGCCGTGCGTGCTGGTGTGACTGTCGCCGCAGACGATGGTCTTGCCCGGCTGGGTCGCACCGAGTTCCGGCCCGATGACGTGAACGATGCCGCGTTGTTCGCTGTCGAAGCCGTACAGCTCGATACCGAAATCGCGGCAGTTGGTCTCCATCTGCCGGATCTGGTTGGCGGCTCCCTCGCCGACGACAGCAAGATCCCGGAAGCTCGACACCGGTGTTGTCGGCGTCGAGTGATCCATGGTGGCTAGGGTCAGGTCCGGCCGTCGCACGACGAGGCCGCGTTCCCGGAGCAGGGCAAAAGCCTGTGGCGTGGTGACCTCGTGAATAAGGTGCAGGTCGACATACAGCACCGCCGGTGCGTCCGTCGTTTCCGGCACGACAACGTGATCAGCCCAGACCTTGTCGAAGAGTGTTCTGGCGCCGGGCACGGGCATTCGCAACGCCGTCAGATCGTCGCCCGGGAGGCACCCGGGCCCAGTCGCGATGCCGTCTCGCTGGACCGCCGGCGCAACACCCGGTTGATAACCTCGAGGTAGGCCCTCGCGCCGGCTTCCACGATATCCACGCTGGTACCGTGGCCACGATAGCTCGCGCCGTCATGTTCGACCGTGACCGTTACCTCGCCCTGAGCGTCCTCTCCAACCGAGGTGCTGTGCACCTCAAAATTGCGCAGCACGAGTTCGACACCGGTGGCCTTTTCGAGCGCGTGAAAGGCAGCGGCAATCGGGCCGTCGCCCTGTGCCTCACCGCGCGCTTCGCCGCCGTCCTCGCCGCGCAGCGTGACGGCCGCCGCGGCGTCCTCGCCGGTGCGGGTGTTGACCTGCAGCGACGACAGGACCCAGGGACCCGGCGACATGCTGTCGGCATTCATAATAATCGCCTCGATGTCGCTGTCGTAGACGTCTTTCTTGCGGTCGGCCAGCTTTTTGAATTCCTGGAACGCGCGGTTGGTCTCGAATTCGTCCAGGGCGAAGCCGAGTTCCCGGACCCGATCGCGGAATGCGTGGCGGCCGCTGTGCTTACCAAGAACAAGGTTCGAACGGCTGATTCCGACGTCCTCCGGGCGCATGATTTCGTAGGTCGACGCGTGTTGCAGCATGCCGTGCTGGTGAATGCCGGCCTCGTGCGCAAACGCGTTCTCGCCGACGATCGCCTTGTTTCGGGGCACGTGCATGCCCGTGATGCTCGATACCAGCCTCGAGGTCGGGTAGAGGCGGGCAGTGTCGATTGCCGTGTCGAGGTCGAAGAACTCCCCTCGGGTTTTGAGGGCCATGACGACTTCTTCCAGGCTGCAATTGCCTGCACGCTCGCCGATCCCGTTTATCGTGCATTCGATCTGCCGCGCCCCGGCGGACACCGCGGCGAGGCTGTTGGCGACCGCCATGCCGAGGTCGTTGTGGCAGTGAACGGACAGCGTGATGTCGTCGATCCCGGGTACGTGCTGCTTGAGATAGCGGAACAGGCGGTCGAACTCGGCGGGCACGGTGTAACCGACCGTGTCGGGGATGTTCACGGTCGTCGCCCCGGCCTCGATTGCGGCGGACACGACCTCCGCCAGGTAGGAAAGCTCGGTGCGCGACGCATCTTCCGGCGAGAACTCGACGTCGTCGCAGAGTTCGCGGGCCATCGTGATCGCACCCACGGCACTCCTGATGATCTCCTCCTTGGCCATCTTGAGCTTGTGCTCGCGGTGGATGGCGCTCGTGGCCACGAAGACGTGGATGCGATGCCGCTCCGAGCCCCTGACGGCCGCGTGCACCTTCTCGATATCGTTCGGGTGACAGCGGGCGAGCCCGCAGATAACCGGGCCGTAATTCTCATCCGCGATAGCCTTCACGGACTCGAAATCACCGGGCGACGCCGCAGGGAAGCCTGCCTCGATGATGTCGACGTTCAATTCGGACAGCGCTTTCGCAACCCGTAGCTTCTCACGCAGGGTCATGCTGCAGCCGGGCGCCTGTTCCCCGTCTCGCAGTGTCGTGTCGAAAATTCGAACTCGCTCAGCAGACATAAGTATCTCCTCTGCCAGTATCCGGGACTTGATTACTCTTCGAGCCAATCCATGCGGCTGCGCAGCTGCGCGCCGACTGTCTCTATGGGGTGTTCGAGGTCGGCCTTCATCATGCGTTTGAACGCCGGCATACCGGCTTCGTTCTCGGCGATCCAGTTGCGCGCGAAAGTCCCGTCCTGGATATCCTGCAGAACGGCTTTCATCTGCTTGCGCGAGTTTGAATCCACCACGCGCGGCCCACTGACCATGTCGCCGTAGGCCGCCGTGTCGCTGATGAACTTGTGCATCTTGCGCAGACCGCCTTCGTGCAGCAGATCGACGATGAGCTTCAGCTCGTGCATGACTTCGTAGTACGCCACCTCCGGCTGGTAACCGGCTTCGACGAGCGTCTCGAAGCCCGCGACAATGAGTTCTGTCGCGCCGCCGCATAGCACGGCTTGTTCGCCGAACAGGTCGGTCTCCGTTTCTTCCGCGAACGTCGTCTCGATGACACCGGCTCGGGCGCCGCCGATACCTGACGCATAAGCCAGGGCCAGCCTGAGGGCATTACCCGTGGCGTCCTTGTGGACCGCGACGAGGCAGGGCACGCCGTGACCTTCCTCGTACTGCCGCCTGACCAGGCCGCCGGGACCCTTGGGGGCGATCAGTACGACATCGAGGTCTGAACGTGGCTCGACCTGGCCGAAGTGCACGGCGAATCCGTGCGCGAACAGGAGCGCCGAGCCTTCCGGGATGTTGTCCACAACGGCAGCGTAAAGGCTCTTCTGTACCATGTCGGGGGTGAGAAATGCGACGATGGCGGCGTCGCGAACCGCATCGGCAGGTTCCATGACCGTGAGGCCGTCCGACTCGGCCTGCGCCCAGCTGGCACCGTCACGCCGCAGCCCCATGACGACGTTGAACCCGCTGTCTTTCAGATTCAGCGCGTGAGCACGCCCCTGGCTGCCATAGCCCAGTATCGTTACCTGGCGATCGGCCAGGCACGTGGCGTCGACATCCGCTTCTGAATACATCTTCATCGTTTCGTTTCCTCAGAGATCTTGCCAGTCAAAAAANNGTGGCGGATGCGGGGCTTACGATTTCCGTTGTCAGGATACGCGCTACCCGCCGTGGCTCCTTGTAAGAAGCACGAGCGTAAGCTGCGAACCGAGCAGTCCGTCCCAGGCGATCCGGCGTGCGCGCAAAGTAATCATGCAAGCGATCATGTTGCAACCCCTTGCGGATGTCAACTTTCGAAAATTCAGTTACTTGTGTTACTAAAGC
>JABAHR010001523.1_pt3 | contig 17333 bp, 13 predicted proteins | sample 7062101 | NCBI WGS metagenome assembly JABAHR01 (sample SAMN14534553, study PRJNA622989) | marine sediment metagenome | biome: marine biome [ENVO:00000428]; feature: marine pelagic biome [ENVO:01000023]; material: deep marine sediment [ENVO:00002113] | place: India: Gulf of Kutch | collected... | reverse complement strand
TCAGTATCGCGACGCATTGGAAATCCGTGCTAATGCTCGAGCACAGGGCCCGGTCTCACCCGCTCAGGCCCTCCGGTCACGATGCACGGCTAGAGCTTAGCGGATCATGCGTATCAGTGCGTCTGCGGCAACGGCCGACTCCGGCGTCACGATGAGCGGATTGACATCGAGTTCGTGCAGGGTCGCAGCATGCGCCGCAGCAAACGCGGCGACGGCCTCGATCGCACTGACCGCAGCCTCGAAATCTCCGGGCAGTCTGCCGCGATAGCCTTCGAGCAAAGCGCTGACCTTGAGGCGCGACAGGGCCTCGACGATGTCGGGACAACTGACGGGCAACAACAGCGACACGGTATCATCGAGCAACTCGACATCCACGCCGCCCGCACCGATCAGCATGTGCAGACCGAAAGTCGGATCTCGGCCGACACCGACGATGAGTTCGGCAACGACCGGAGCGACCATCTGTTCGACGAGTATTCGATCATAACGTCCGGCGAGCGTGGCGATCGCAGCGGCGAGCGCTTCTGCGTCATCGATTCCGACGTGCACCGCGCCTGCCTCGGTCTTGTGAGCGAGCCCCTCGGCGACACCCTTTACAGCCAGCGGATAGCCGAGCGCTGCGGCCTCGGCAGCGACCGTATCCGGCTGACACAGCCGCGCCTGCGGGATGACCATGCCGGCGGCTGCGAGCAGCACTTTGCTCTGCCATTCATCGAGCAGCGTCGGCTCGCCGGGGTCAAGCTCGTTCGGCAGAACGGGTTGGACCTGTGCTCGGTTTTCTTGCGCGTGGCCGATCTTGGCAGCCGCCCGGATCGCGAACAGGCAATCCTCGATGCCTTGCATCGGCGCAATACCGGCTGCCTTGAGCCGTTCGCGAACGGAATCGGACAAGGTTTCCGGCAGGGTCGAGACGATAACGGCTCTCTGGCCGGTTGCCTGAATCGACGCTTGCAATGCGCGCTCCGCGACCTGCCAGTTTGCATCTGCCTGCCCGCCGCCGTGCGGATAGTCGAGGACCAGCAGCGAACAGGCGTAGTTGTTTCTCAGTACATCGGTAAAGCAAGCCGTGAGTTTTTCCGCGTTCCCCCAGATATAGAGGTGGTAATCGAGCGGGTTCGACACGCTGACGTTGGGGCCGAGCAGAGATTCGAGCCGCTCGGCGGTCGCCGCCGAAAATTGCGGGGTATCGAGCCCGAGGATCTCGGCATTGTCGGCAACGATGGAGGCGTCGCCCCCCGAGCAACTCATCGAGCCGATTGTCCTGGCGGGCAGCGTGCCGACCAGGGACACGAATTTCAGTGTCTCCAGAAACTGTGCAACCGTCTCACAGCGGGCGATACCGAGCCTCTCGAACAGGGCCGAGTACAGTGCGTCCGAGCCTGCCAGTGAACCGGTGTGGCTCATCGTTATCTCGGCGCCGCGTCTCGAGCGGCCGGCTTTGAGGGCCACGATCGGCACGCCCCGTTCGAGAGCCCGGATCGCGGCGTGCGAAAATGCCGCGATGTCTGTCAGGCCCTCGATGTGCAGGCCGATCGCCGTCACTCGCGAATCCTCGAGCAAGGCGTCGATGTAATCGTGCATCCCCAGTGCGCTGTTGTTGCCCACCGATATCAGGTAGGCAAAATCGAGACCGCGGCGCTGCATCGAGAGGTTGATGGCGATATTGCCGCTCTGCGAAAGCAGTGCAACACCGCGCTCACAGCGCGCGCCGCCGTGCTCGTCCGGCCACAGTGCGACGCCGTCGAGATAATTGACGTACCCGTGACAGTTTGGGCCCACGATCGCCATATCTCCGGCCGCGGCGCGAAGCTGGCGCTGTCTTTCGGCACCGAGCGAACCCGTCTCGGCAAACCCCGCGGCAAAACAGACCGCTCCGGGCGCACCGCAGGCTGCCAGATCACGGATGATATCGAGCGTCGCCTCCGGCGGTGCAGCAACGAAGCTGGCATCGGGCACTCCCGGGAGGTCGGCGACGGAGGCTACGCAGCGGATGCCGGCGAGTTCCTCGCGGCGCGGATTCAGCGCCCAGATCTCACCCGTGTAGCCGATTTTTCGGCATTGCCGAACGACCTCGGCCGCGCTGTCGCCGCCGATGACAACAACGGACTTCGGACTCAACAGGCGCTTGAGCGCAGCCGTCCTCGTCATGTTCTAACGGCCGTCTAACGGCCTTTCCAGACCGGGTCGCGCTTTTCGGCAAATGCCCGTGCACCCTCGAGCTGATCCTCGCTGGTGTACAGCGTCTGCACGGTCGGGAATTCGCTTTTCGTGATCTTTTTCAGACAGTCCAGGAATTTCATGTTCTCGGCCTCGCGCACGACCTCTTTGATCGCAGCGTAAACCAGTGGCGGCCCCGACGCGATGAGCCTCGCTATCTCCCAGGCGCGATCCATCAGTTTATCGGCCGTTACGACCTCGTTAACGAAGCCCCAGCGCTGCCCCTCCTCGGCGTCGAGCCAACGTCCGGTCAAAAGCATTTCCATTGCCACATGATAGGGGATGCGTTTTGGCAGCTTGATCGATGCGGCGTCGGCTACCGTCCCCGAGCGGATTTCCGGCAGCGCGAAAGTCGCGTGGCTGGCGGCCACGATAATGTCTGCGCACAGCGCGATCTCGAAACCGCCGCCACAGCAGATACCGTTGATCGCGGCGATGACCGGCTTGTTGAAATCCTCGAGTTCCTGCATGCCTCCAAAGCCGCCGATTCCATACTCGCCGTCAACGGCTTCGCCGCTTGCGGCCGCTTTGAGGTCCCAGCCGGCCGAGAAAAATTTGTCGCCTCCGCCCGAGATAATGGCGCAACGCAGGTCGGGGTCGTCCCGGTAGGCCAGGAAAATCTCGCCCATGGCCGTGCTGGTCGCCCTGTCGATCGCATTGGCCTTTGGCCGATCGACGATGACCTCGAGGATTCCGTCCTCGATCCGTGTCTTCAAGTCTTCTTTACTCATGATTTCCTGCCGTTCATTTTTCCAGGGGCCGCAACAACTCGCGGCTGATGATGTGACGTTGGATCTCCGACGTGCCCTCCCAGATGCGCTCTATGCGCGCATCGCGCCAGATGCGCTCCAGCGGCAATTCATCCATCAGTCCCATGCCGCCGTGAATCTGGATGGCCTCATCGGCAACGAAAGCGAGCATCTCGGTCGCTTTGAGTTTCGCCATGGCCATGTCGCCGTCAGTGGCCGTTCCCTGGTCGTACTTCCAGCCGGCTTCGAGGATCATGAGTTCCGCGGCCTTCATTTCAGTCGCCATGTCGGCGAGTTTGAAGGACACGCCCTGGAACTTGCCGATCGCCTGCCCGAATTGTTCACGCCGGGCCGCATACTCGAGCGCATGCGCGAACGCCCGTTCGGCCCGACCGAGGCAGGTCGCACCGACCTGCAGGCGCGTTGCGCCCAGCCAGGTATTGGCGACATGAAATCCTTTATGCACTTCGCCGAGTACGTTTTCCGCCGGAATCCGGCAGTGATCGAATTCGAGGATCGCATTCGTGTAGCCGCGATGGGACACATTGCGATAGCCGTCACGCACGGTGAAGCCGGGTGTGCCCTTGTCGACGAAAAACGCGGTGATCAATGCCCGTTTGCCGCGTGGGCCCTCCTCCTCGCCCGACTTCATGAATACGATACAGAAATCGGCTATGTCGGCGTGGGAAATAAAGTGCTTGGTGCCGTTCAGGACCCAGTCACTGCCGTCCTTATTCGCCGTCGCCTTCATGCCGCGCAGGTCGGAGCCGGCCCCGGGTTCGGTCATGGCAAGGCAGTCCCACTTTTCGCCCGCAACGCAGGGTTTGAGATACCTCTCGATCTGCTCCGGTGTGCCGGCACACAGAATATTCGACGGCCGCGCCACGCAGGTCCAATGCAGCGCATAGTTTGCACGACCCAGTTCTTTTTCATACAGGAGCCAGGTCAGCGTATCGAGCCCGGACCCGCCAAATTCCTCGGGAATGTTTGCTGCATAGAGCCCTGTTTCAATCGCCTTCTTCTGAATATCTTTGACGAGTTCCATGTCGAGCAGACCACTGCGCTCGATCTCGTCCTCGTGCGGGTAGAGTTCGTTTTCGACAAAGGCCCGGGTCGTATCGACGATCATCTGCTGTTCGTCCGTCAGCGCAAAATCCATGACTTAGTCCTGTTTTCGCTGGCCGACGCCGCGCCCCGCCGATTTCGGTACCGGCAAATCGGCATGCGCGCCGGCCAATTCGAAGAGAGCCCGGGATGCCTCACGAGCCGCAGTGACAACCTTTCCGCTTGCAGAATCGACGTGCAGATACATTGCCTCGAGTGTCGCCAATAAAACGTCGTCTAAAACGGTGTGCAATCGATAAAAAACATGTAGACGCTTGCCGTCGGCACGCAGGACCTGGCCGGTCGTATAGAGCGGCGCATCAACCCCGGCTTCGGCGAAGAACTGCGTGTGCGTCTCGACCGTGTACCAGCTGTGCCCGGCGGCAACGTAGTCATCGTGCATGCCGACGAAACGCAGCAAGGCCTCGCAGCTGTCGCTGAATACCTGAACGTAGCGGTACTCGGTCATGTGACCGTTGTAGTCGATCCACGCGGGCAGCACCGATAGCTCGAGCAGCCGCAGTGGCGCACTCGACTCACCGGCCGGAACCGGCGTTTCAGACAGGCTGCGCAGATGCCGGTCGTGAGCATTGAGCGTTCTGCCGGCACCCCAGTCACGCTCTTTGAGCGAACGGAGAATGCCAACGAGATTTCGGTCGCGGATGGCCTCTAGCTCACGGAACGAATGTTTGCCCGACTGGGCGTCCGACTGCGAGGCGATCTTGGCCACCAGGCTCTCGTCGAGTTCCGGCACGTCCGTCAACTTTGTCCAGGGCCAGTGTAAAGCGGGCCCGAATTGACGGATNNCCCATCTGCGCCCAGCGCAAGCCGAAACCGAAGCGGATCGCATCGTCGACTTCCTCGGTGGTCGCGACATCATCCTTGATGAGCCAGAGGGCCTCGCGCCAGACCGCCTCGAGAAACCGATCGGCCAGGTGCGCATCGATCTCCTGGCGCACGTGTAGCGGATACATGCCGATCGCCGTCATCAACTTCTGAACCTTTTCAAGGTGTCGACTCGGCGTCAGCGGGCTCGCAACAACCTCGACGAGCGGCAAGAGATAAACCGGATTGAAGGGATGGGTCACAACGATGCGCGAGGCATCACTTGCACCTTGCTGCAGCTGGCTCGGCTTGAAACCAGATGTCGAGGAACCGATCAAGGTTTCCTGCGGTGCTGCTGCCTCGATCTCGGCGATGACCGCATGTTTGAGGGCCAAGTCTTCCGGAACGCTCTCTTGAACCCAGTCGGCAGCGGTTACCGCCTCGTGGATGTTGTCGAAGAAAGCCAGCTTCCCCTCCCGCGGCATCGGCGCGTCGGCGAGCGCCGGCAGTGAACGGCGCGCATTGTCGAGCACCTCGCTCATGCGTTTCTCGGCATCCGAGTGGGGATCGAAAACGCGTACGTCCCAGCCATGCAGCAAAAAGCGTGCAGCCCATCCGCCGCCGATGACCCCGCCGCCGACGACGGCGGCCCGCATCATCGCGGAGCCCGTTTGGAAAGCTCCAACTTCTCACGGACGGCCACCGGCGTCATGACCGTCGCCCCCAGGTCCTCGATGATACGCACGGCTCGCTCGACGAGCTGGGCGTTCGTCGCGAGCACACCTTTCTCCAGGTAAAGGTTGTCCTCCAGGCCTACGCGCACGTTGCCGCCGGCGAGGACTGCCGCCGCCACGTAAGGCATCTCGTTGCGGCCCAGCGAAAATGCCGAGAAGTGCCAGTCCTCGGGCACGTTTGCGACCATCGCCATGAAGGTGTGCAGATCGTCCGGCGCACCCCAGGGTATGCCCATGCAGAGTTGGACGAGGTAAGGTGGTTTGATGATGCCCTCGGCGGCGAGTTGCTTGGCAAACCAGAGGTGGCCAGTGTCGAAAGCTTCGATCTCGATGCGCACGCCGAGCTCGGTCATCATACTTCCCATGGCCCGCAGCATTCCAGGCGTATTGGTCATGACGTAATCGGCTTCGGCGAAGTTCATCGTGCCGCAGTCGAGCGTGCAGATCTCGGGCAAACAGTCGGCGACATGCTCGACACGATCTTCGGCACTGCCCATGTCGGTGCCGGCGGCCACCAGCGGCAGCGGCGCATCGGGTGGTCCCACGGTCAGATCCCCGCCCATACCGGCCGTCAGGTTGATGACGACATCCGTCTCGGCATCGCGGATCCGATCCGTCACTTCCCGGTAAAGTTCGACACGTCGCGACGGCTTACCCGTCTCGGGATCGCGTACGTGAACATGCACGATAGCGGCTCCTGCCTTGGCCGCTTCGATGGCGCTCTCGGCTATTTCTTTGGGCGATCGCGGGACGTGTGGTGATCGGTCCTGGGTGCTGCCCGAGCCTGTCACCGGACAGGTGATGAATACTTCTTTGTTGATTTCCAGGGGCATATCTTATTCCTCCACCGGTCAGGATCGTGCCAACACGCGGATGCGGCTATCGACTTCGTTTCGCTCTACATAGTAACCGTATAGCTGCCTCTCGCCCGAGTTCGGATCAAACTCGGCGCGACCGTGCAGCACCCGCGCGTTGTCGAACACGACCATTTCCCCTGGCTGAAGCAAATAATGCACCGCGTATCGGGGATCGCGAATACGATTCATTAGTTGTTTGTAGGCGGCATAAAAGTCGTACAACAGATCCGCTTGCATGTCCGGTATGTCTGCAATGTGCGCGTTGAAAACGAAATAGTCGAGCTTGCCGGCGTCGTCCAGATTGATTACCGGCCGATGCCGCCGGATGTCATTATTGGCATCGTGAAACCGCCAGGGCACCCGTATCGTCCGCAGCAACTCAAAGTCCTCCGGGGACTCGGTGCGCAGGTCCTCGCTGATGCACAAGCCATCCGCGAACAGGGATTCTCCCCCGCTTGCGCTGTTCTTATAACAGTGCAGCACCTGGTAGCCGGGAATGATCTCCTGATTCGGCAGGTCCGTGTGCAAAGGGAGACCGAGAGCCGTATAAGCAAGGTTGTTCGGCTCCGGTTTACTAATGACCTCGAACAGCTCGCCGAAATTTGTCCGCCGCCGGAAACCGATCAACTCGGCGAACGCCGCCGAGGCATCCGGTGTGTCCTCGAGATCCTCTACGAGCAACAGGCCGAAACGCTTCAGCTGCTGCAGGGCTTCCAACAGAACGTTTTTCTTCGAGCTACACGCAGGCATGCTGCAGCGTGGCAAAGCCCCGAGCATTTCACGATCCCAAGACGCTTTCTCAACGACAGCCGCGTCGGCCCGCTTGCGTCCCGGTTGATGGCGACGCAGCCAGTCGCACGGATAAACCGATGATGCTTCTTTTTGCGGCCAGTCGACTCGCAGGCCTCTAGCAGTGACCGAGAAACCGACCGGCTCGATGTCGAGTTCGACCGTTGTCAGGTCGAACAGCCGTTCGCGCGTTTCGGGATGGAGTTCGCCCGGGTCGTTGTCGCGCAGCCAGATGTACGGATACTCAACGACCGCTCTATCATTCCAGGTTACGCTGAAGCCGCGCTCGCCACGCCTGACGTCGGCAATATTCATTCGTTCTGTACCCCCGAAAACAGGATGACCAATCCAAGAACAAAACTCTGCTATCGCCGTGATCGGGGTGGTGGCCACCAGTCCTGTACTTTTTCGTGGCACCAATTGAGCCTCATAGCGCGGATCCTGGACAGCGTCGGGCCGAGCATATGCCAATAGAATTTGCGCGACAAGCGGTTGTCGCGCGGTCAGTCGAGCAAGGTGTCAGCACGGACGGACCGGCCAGACGATTTGTCATGCGCCGCAGTCGTCCTGCCATAGAGATTCATGACGCGCACTCGATTACCCAACATTCCAGGGCGCTCGGCGAACGACATGATCAGGAGCAGGCGGTCTTTTGTCCCGGTATTTTCGGTGACCCGGTGCAGGGAAAACCGGCCCAAAAATAACTGCAGGTCACCCGGGTTGAGTTGCAGCCGCTTGACGCGACTGCGATCGCCTGCAAGCACCTGCTTCACGTCGGCATAACACTCGTCGGTCGGCTTGCGCAGGTTGGGCACATACTCGAAGACGCCGCCCGCCTCGGCAGCCTGCAACAGCATCGTGATAGTGAACTCGTTGGTATCGAAGTGCCAGTTGAACTGTTGCCCGGGGCCGTTGACGTTGACGATCATGTTCGCGATCGGATCTTCATAAATAAACAGTTCGTCCTTACCCAGGCAATCGGCAATAAAGTCTTTCAGCGGCGGCCAGAAAAACAGCTGGCGGGAGGCCGTCTCATCGCCATAGGCATCCGCCAGCATGAAGCCGTTGTTGCGGGGCAGAAAGACATTCTGAGGATGATCGGCACTTCGCTCTGGATTGCCATCACCGAGATACACGTTACTGTATTTGCAATCCGAGTAGTAAGCGTGACGTTTGCGCGCTTCGGCCTCCTCGAGCATCTTGGCAAGTCCCTGGCCATTGAAAAATCCGGGAAGAACCGCGCAGCCGTCTTCGGCCAATGCCGCAGAGGCAGCATCGACCGCGGCGGCGCGCAGCGGATTACCGAGATCGTCGATCGGATAGCGCATGCGATCGATCAGCCAATGGCGTGGTAACGCATCCATTTACAAAAATTAGACCAGGCAGTTGTAATCGCGCAAGTAGTTGACGCACGATTGCGCTTTCGAATTGACTCCATCAGCCGGAAGATCCCGCGGAATGAACAAAATTGGATTCATCGGCCTGGGAAACGTCGGCAGCAAACTTGCCGGCAGCATCCTGCGCAACGGCCTGGACCTGACGGTTCTCGATCTCGATAAATCTGCAGCAAAACCTTTACTCGAAAAGGGCGCGCATTGGGCGGACTCGCCGAAACTGGTGGCAAAAGCCGCCGACATCGTCGTCACCTGCCTGCCGAGCCCGGCCGTTTGCAGAACCGTCATGGAGGCGGAGGACGGCGTGATTGCCGGACTCGGAGCCGGCAAGTTCTGGGTGGAAATGAGTACGACCGACGCGGCCGAAGTACGACGCCTTGGCGAACTCGTGACCGCGACGGGTGGAGCGGCGGCCGACTGCCCAGTATCCGGCGGCTGTCACCGCGCTGAGACGGGCAATATTGCAATTCTCGCAGGCTGCGATCGCAGCGTGTTCGAGCGCATATTGCCTCTCCTTAAGATCATGGGTCGCCGAATCTTGCATACGGGCGAGCTCGGCAGCGCGTCGACGCTCAAAGTGATGACCAACTACCTCGCGACCGCCAATCTTGTGGCACTCTGCGAAGCGCTTGTTACTGCAAAAAAAGCAGGGCTAGACCTGAATACGACATACGAAGCGATCCGAATTTCGTCGGGAAACTCATTCGTCCACGAAACCGAAAGCCAGGTAATCCTGAACGGCAGTCGCGATATCAATTTCACGATGGATCTTGTGCTAAAAGACATTAGCCTGTTCCAGGCGATCGCGAACAGTGCCAATGTTCAACTCGAAATTTCGCCACTGCTTATCGAGATATTCGAGGACGGCATCGCTCGTTACGGCGAGCGTGAATGGTCGCCCAACATCATCCGGCGTTTAGAGGAAGCCAATGGCATCGATGTCCTCGCGCCCGGTTTTCCCGCCCAAATGGTCGACGACGAAGCCGAGGAACCGGGCTATGAGGTCGACGCTTTCGCACGGTATAGTCCGGCGGAAAACTGAATCGGGAGAAGATCATACAAACACATGCGCAAATCGTCATCGTGGGTGGCGGCATCATGGGTGTCGGCCTTCTCTACCACTTGGCTGAAGAAGGTTGCACTGATTGCCTGCTTATCGAGAAAGGTGAACTGACATCCGGATCCACCTGGCATGCCGCAGGTCAGTGCCCGAGTCTCGTCGGCAACTACAATCTCGCCAAGATACATGCGCACAGCAACGACCTTTACCCGCGGCTCGAGGAGATGACCGGCCAGTACGTAAGCTGGCATCCGTCCGGCGGTATCCGGCTGGCCCGAACCCAGGACGATCTCGACTGGTTCGGGTACCTCTACGGGATGTCGAAAAGTGTCGGCTTCGAAATGGACATCATCGGCCCCGACGAAATCAAGCGGATCGTGCCCTGGCTCGAACTCGATGGCGTCATCGCGGGTGCGCACACGACCGGCGACGGGCATGCCGATCCGTCCGGCCTGACGAACGCGATGGCCCGCGGAGCGACCAATCTGGGCGCGTCGATCGAAAAGCAGAACCGCGTCGTCGACATCAAGCTATTGCCCTCGGGGGAATGGGAAGTGATCACCGAAAAGGGCAACGTCGTGGCGGAAATGGTTGTGAATGCCGCCGGCTGTTTCGCCCGTCGCGTCTCGCAAATGGTGGGCAGTGACATGCCGCTGGTCAACCTCGAACACCATTACCTCGTTACCGGGAATATCCCGGAATTTGTCGAGCGGGACTCAGAAATGCCCGTGATTCGCGACCCCCGCGCCTCCGCCTACATCCGTCAGGAGCAAAAGTCCGGACTTATCGGCATTTACGAGTCGGTCGGAATTCGGGAAGCCTGGGCCCCGGACGGCTATCCGCCGTGGGAATCTGACAGCGAGCTGTTCGGGGATGATCTCGAGCGCCTGATGCCGTGGCTCGGGTATGCGATGGAGCGTCTGCCGATCCTCGAGGATGCGGGTATCAAACGCGTCGTCAACGGTGCCATTCCGCACCCGCCGGATGGGCCGCCGTACCTCGGGCCCGTGGCGGGCATCCCGAATTTCTGGCTGTGCTGTGGTTCCTCTTTCGGCATTGCCCAGGGCGCGGGCTGTGGGAAGTACCTTGCCCAGTGGATGTTGCACGGTGATTCCGAGATCAACATGACCGGCTTCGACCCACGCAGACTCGGTGTTTACGCCGATGCAGACTACGCGCGCGCCAAGGGATGCCAGGATTTCGGCATGACGTATGCGACACCGATGCCTGGCGAGGAGCTGCCGGCCGGACGCCCGCAGCGCACCAGCCCACTCTACGAAACGCTGAAAGGCAAAGGCGGCGTATTTACCGAGACCTTTGGCTGGGAGCGGCCCAAGTGGTACTCGCCTGACGGTCGCGAAGAACAATACAGCTACCGGCGCAACAACGTATTCGAGGTCGTGCGCAACGAATGCCTGGCCGTACGCGAGCGTGTCGGCGTACTCGACCTGTCGGGATTTGCAAAATACGACGTAAGCGGGCCGGACGCAGAAGCATTCTTGAATCGCCTGTGTGCAAACCGCATGCCGTCGCGTGACGGCGGCATCGTACTCGCACACATCCTGTCAAAAAATGGCCGCATTCTCGGCGAGGTGACGATTACGCGCCTGGCCGAGAACCGTTATTACCTGCTCTCTGCGGCCGGCGCCGAACTGCGTGATCTCGACCATCTCGTTCAGGGTCGCCTCACCGCGGAGGACGTCAGCATAGAAAACGTGACCGACGAGCGCGGTGTCCTGGTCCTGGCCGGACCGAATTCGCGTGACGTGCTGGTAAAACTGACCGATGCCGATCTCGGCAACTCGGCATTCCGCTGGCTCAGCGCTCAGGAAATCACGGTTGCCGGGATCGAACTGCGGTCGCTGCGCGTCAACTATGTCGGTGAACTCGGGTGGGAGCTGCATCCGGCGATGGCCGCCCTGCCAAGTTTGTACACCGCGCTCGTTGAGGCCGGTCAGGAACACGGCATAGCGGACTTCGGTCTTTATGCCGTCAATAGCCTGCGTCTAGAGAAAGCCTATCGCGGCTGGGGCGCAGAACTGACCAATGAGGTCACGATGATCGATGCGGACATGGAGAGGTTTCTCAAGCTCGACAAGGATGTCTTCACGGGCAAGGCAGCGACGCTCGCGCAAGCCAATGAAGCGCGCAGCCTGCAGCTCGTCTACTTCGAGGTCGACGCAAGCGACTCGGACGTGCGGGGCAACGAGCCAATCTTCGTTGGCGAGGCCTGTGTCGGCCTGACGACGTCGGGAGGCTACGGCTACTCGGTTGAAAAGAGCCTGGGCTTCGGCTACGTCACGCCAGAGCTCGCCGCAGCCGGTACCGAGCTTGAAATCGGCATACTCGGCGAGCGGCACGCGGCCCGCGTGCTCGCCGAGCCCGCTTACGATCCCGCTAACGAGCGTTTAAGGTCCTGACCCGTGGCTGAGCTGCCGAAACAAGCCAATGTCGTCATCATCGGTGGCGGCGTCATCGGCTGCTCAATCGCTTACCACCTCGTCAAGCTCGGCTTTGAGGACGTCGTGCTGCTCGAGCGCCAGCAGCTGACAAGCGGGACGACCTGGCATGCGGCCGGGCTCGTTGGTCAGCTGCGCGCGTCGATCAATATGACCAAGCTGGCCAAGTACACGCGCGAGCTTTACCGCGGGCTCGAGGCCGAAACCGGCCAGGCAACGGGCTACCGCCAGAGCGGCTCGATCTCGGTAGCAACCAATAGCGAGCGCTTCGAGGAACTCAAACGATCTGCATCGATGGCCAAGGTATTCGATCTCGAGGTCAACGTGATTGGTGTCGACGAGATCGTCGAGCGTTACCCAATCATCAATGGCTCGGATCTCATTGGCGGCATCCATATTCCGACCGACGGCTACGCGAATGCCGTCGACATCAGCCAGGCGCTCGCGAAGGGTGCGCGCGCCGGTGGAGCACAGGTTTTCCAGAACACCAAGGTCACTGCGATACGCCATGATGGCTCGGTGATCACGGGCGTCGAGACCCCTGCCGGCAACATCGCCGCAAACTGCGTGGTGCTGTGTGCCGGCATGTGGACGCGTGACCTTGCAGCCACGGTCGGCATCAACATCCCGCTGCACGCCTGCGAGCACTATTACGCGTTGTTCGAATCCGTCGAGGGTCTCGAGCCGAACCTGCCGGTTCTGCGTGATTACGATGCTTGCTCTTACTACAAGTACGACGCAGGCAAATTGATGGTGGGAGCTTTCGAACCGCATGCGAAACCCTGGGGCATGGGTGGTATCGCCGAGGATTTTTGTTTCGATGAAATCGCCGGTGACCTCGAGCACTTCGAACCGATCCTGACCGGCGCCATGCACCGGATTCCGGCCCTCGAGAATGCCGGACTGCAGAAGTTTTTTTGTGGCCCGGAGAGTTTTACGCCCGATGTCCGCTATCACATCGGCAAGGTACCGGAGTTCGACAACTGTTACGTCTCGGCCGGCTTGAATTCGATCGGCCTGCAGTCGGCTGGTGGCATCGGCAAGGTCATGGCGGAGTGGATTCGTGATGGTTACCCGCCCGTGGATCTCTGGGAGGTCGACGTGCGCCGTAACATGCGCTTCCAGGGAAACCGCAAGTATCTTCAGGAACGCGTCAGCGAGACCCTCGGGCTGCTTTACGCCACGCACTGGCCGTACCGGCAGTACACAAGCTCGCGGGGCGTGCGCAAGTCGGCCCTCTACGATCGTCTTGTCGAGCGGGGCGCCTGTCACGGCGAGGCCTTCGGCTGGGAGCGCCCCAACTGGTACGCACCGTCCGGCGTCGAACCCGTATACGCCTACAGTTATGGCCGACAAAACTGGTTCGAGTATTCTGCCGCCGAGCATCGTAACGTCAGGGCGAACGTTGCTCTCTTCGACCAGTCCTCGTTCGCGAAATTTCGCCTCGAAGGGCGCGATGCTGCGAATGTTCTCAACCGGGTCTGCGCCAACGACATCGACGTTGCCGTTGGCCGACTCGTCTACACCCAGTGGCTCAATGCGCGCGGCGGGATCGAAGCGGACCTCACCGTCACGCGGCTCGACGAGAACAGCTTTTTAATCGTTACCGCGGCAGAGACCGAGGTCCGCGACTTTCACTGGCTGCGGTCGCACATCCCTGCCGAGGCGCATTGCGTCCTGATCAATGTGACATCGGCGATGGGCGTTATCTCGATCATGGGTCCGCGCTCGCGCGAACTTCTACAATCGCTCACGCCTGCCGATCTGAGCCATCCTGAATTCCCGTTCGCGAGCAGCCGGGAAATCGAGTTGGGTTATGCCATTGTGCGCGCATCCCGCATCACCTTCGTTGGCGAACTGGGTTGGGAACTCTACGTGCCGAGCGAATTCATGGCCGGCGTTTACGACGAGATCGTTGCGGCCGGTCAGGACTACGACCTGGCGCACGCCGGCTACCATGCGCTCAACTCGCTGCGCATCGAGAAGGCTTACCGGCACTGGAGCCACGACATCACGGACGAAGACACGCCGCTCGAAGCCGGCCTCGGTTTTACCGTCAGGTTCGACAAAGCCGGCGGCTTCATCGGTCGCGACGCCTTGCTCAGGCAGCAAGAATCGGGCTTGAAGCGCCAGCTCGTCCAGTTCCGACTCACGGACCCAGGCCCGTTGCTCTACCACAACGAACCGATATGGCGAGACGGGGAACTCGTCGGCCACATCACGTCTGGCGCGTACGGTCATACGCTGGGCGGATGTATCGGCCTTGGTTATGTGTGGCTTGGCGATGGCGAAGTGCCGACTGACGTCGTCAGCGGCCGCTATGAAATCGAAGTCGCCTGCGAGCGCGTGCCGGCCGAGGCGTCGCTACGGCCGATGTACGACCCGGACAATTCCCGGATCCGCTGCTAGCCTCGACCGATTTGCTCGAGACTCAGCGCGATCGGGAACCGTGATCGGACTTCGTCGTCGACAGCGTCGCTGACGTGGCGCGGATGATGGTTTGCAAGAATCGCGTCGCGTTTCTCGATCGCCACATCGACCATGTCACGCTTGCCGCCGTCGGCCCAGTCACTTGGACTGGCGCGATCGCCGAATGACGGATAGATATATTCACTCTGCATAACGTCGAGCGTCTGGCCCGTACCCAGATAATGGCCTTCACCGCGGACGCAAACGTCCTTGACGTTATCGAAGCTCAAGGTCGCCTCATTGACCTCGATCCCGCGCGTGATGCGCAGCACGGCGCCGAGCACGTCATTGTCAAGCAGGAGGCTCTCGGGACAGGCCCCGAGCAGACTCGCGTACATGCCGGCCGACTCGTAGATAATGTTCGACCCGGAGAGTGCGGGTGGCACCAGCGTGTAAGCGCGCTCAGCGCCGGCCTGGTAGTCCGGCAGCTTGGAGTCGGTCATGCCACAGGCGGTGCCGAAAGGCAGGTCGAAGTGCAGACCGACCTGTGCGCAGGCAGCCGACAACAGTCCCTGCTCCGGCGAGCCGCCGCTCATAGCGCCCGTGCGCAGATCCGATACGAACGGCCAGGCGCCGATGATCGCGGGCGCACCCGGCTTGATCGCGTTCACGTAGACAAGGCCGCCGAGGCATTCGGCCCAGGCCTGCGCCACAGCACCGGCCAGCGTTGCCGGCGTCGTCGCACCTGCCTGCCCGGCAGAGAGCAGCAGCACGGGCATACCGCCCTCGACGGCAACGCGCAGGCAATCGAGGGCATCTTCGGCGAATTTCATCGGCGGTACGACGAAGCAATTGGACTGGCTGACAAACGGCCGCGCCCGCCAGGCAGCTTCACCGCCAGCGATCACGTGCAGCATCTCGAGCGTCTTTTCCAGATGCGTAAAGTGCGTCCAGCTCGCCCCGACGTGCTTGCTGGTACCCTTGACAGCGCAGTACGTCGTGTTCAGATCCATCTCGTAGTTGTCCGTGACGTCGCGCAGCACGCACATGCGCTGGAACATGTGGATGTTGTCGCAGGTGTCGGCAATCCGGGCGAGGTTGTAGAGATCGATCGCCGTCGAATCGCGGTAAGTTCGTCCAGCCGTGTCCGCGATCATGACCGCTGCGCCGGCCGTCGAGAAATGCACGCGACTGCCCGAGAGATCGAGATCGAAACGCGGATCCTGGGCATGCAGCACGAGGTTACGGGCGGCTTTTTCAAGGGCGGCTTCGACGACGGGTCGCGGCATCCGCAGACGGCCGTCCGGGCCGAGCTCGGCGCCCACAGCAGTGCAGGTATCGACAGAATGCGGCGTTGCGCTGTTGAAGCCTACGTCCTCGAGGATCCGAAAGGTCGTCGCCTCGATCGCGGCGATCTGCTCGTCGCTTAGCGGACGATACGCGCCACCGCGTTCGCCAGGATGAACGGGCTTGATGTCCTCGGCCAGCGGCGCGCTGCGCAACGCTTTGCGGGCCTGCCTGCCGCCAGATCGTCGCGCCATGCGCCAACCCCCTTCGAAACGAGCCACTGCCGGGCAATTCCGCGATTCTGGCCATCGTAATCTGTAGCGTCAATTGAAAAATGCGGTACGATCGAGCGGTTCCGAGTGAAGGCGATTTCATGAGCAGCATTCCGGGAAGTTCAGCATCGCGATACAGCCAGGCCGAGTGGCAGATGCGTGTCGATCTCGCAGCCTGTTACCGGCTTGCCGATCTGTTCGGTTTCTCGGACATCGTCTGGAACCACATTACCGCCAAGGTTCCCGAGACTGAGCACTTCCTGATCAACCGCTTCGGACTGCGCTTCGATGAAGTGACGGCCTCCAATCTGGTCACGGTCGACCTCGACGGCGAAATCGTCGACCCGGGCACCGCGAGCAGCGAGGACGACATCAACCTCACCGGCTTCATTATCCACAGCGCCATACACGCAGCGCGCGCCGACGTGCACTGCGTCATGCACAGCCATTCTGAGGGCGGTTTGGCAGTCTCTGCGCTTCGCGAGGGCCTTATCCCGATGGTTCAGGATGCCCTGCCATTCTTCGGTCGCGTCGCCTACCACGACTACGAGGGTCTATCGGTGGATAAGGCCGAGCGTGAACGACTCGCGGCCAATCTCGGTGATAAAAACGTCATGATTCTTCGTAATCATGGTCTTCTGACCTGCGGCGAGACCGTTGGCGAGGCATTCATGCACATGTATTACCTCGAGAAGGCCTGCAAGGTGCAGCTTCAGGTGCTCGCTACGGGACGCGATTATGCGCTGCCGCCCCGCGAGGTCTGTGAGCGGGCGGCCCGACAATACGAGGTTTTTCCTTACGGCAAATACGAGTGGCCGGCTTTACTCAGGCTGGCCGACGAACGATCGCCCGGCTTCCGCGAGTGACCGCAACCGACATCCCGGTGACTATGACCGGTGTCTACCTTACGGGTTACGGCGACGTCGACAAACTCGAATACCGCAGCGACATCCCTGTGCCGACTCCTGGACCAGAGGAGGTGCTCATTCGCGTCGCTGCTGCTGGCATTAACAATACCGATATCAATACGCGTACCGGGTGGTATGCCAGGTCGGTGCGGGATGCGACGGATTGCGCGGTGTTGGGTGCCGATGACGGCGAGCACAGCAGCTGGTCCGGGGCTGCGCTCACGTTTCCAAGAATCCAGGGGCTCGACTGTTGCGGGCAAATCGTGGCC
>JABAHR010001171.1_pt2 | contig 17333 bp, 14 predicted proteins | sample 7062101 | NCBI WGS metagenome assembly JABAHR01 (sample SAMN14534553, study PRJNA622989) | marine sediment metagenome | biome: marine biome [ENVO:00000428]; feature: marine pelagic biome [ENVO:01000023]; material: deep marine sediment [ENVO:00002113] | place: India: Gulf of Kutch | collected... | reverse complement strand
CGACGAGATCTTCATGCAGCTCGACAAGCCCATCTATGACGCGGCCGTGGCCGATGGCACCCTGTCCAGCTACAGCTATTACGCGCATCACACGGGAGGAAAGTGGCGCCGGGGGATGTTCTTCGTCGCACCGTCGATCGCGGAATTGCTGGATGCACAGAAAAAGATCGGCGAGCAGATCGATGCGAAGAACGCAGACCTGAACACCGAGGCTTCGCAGATCTGTAACGAGCACGAGGATTACATCTGGCGCAGCGTCGCCGGTAAAACCGGCAATGCGGAGCCCGGTAACGCGGTGTTCTCGGTGTACTTCGTATGCGACAGTCGTGAATCTCAGGCCGACGCGCTCGTGAAGCAGGTGATCGCGCCCGTTTACGACAAGATGGTGGATGATGAGAAGCTCACGTCCTGGGGATACCTGGAGCACATCGTCGGCGGGCACGTGCGCCGTATTGCCACCATGAGCGCCACGGACATGAAGTCGCTGATGGCAGCGCGCTCGGAGATCAACCAGGCGCTGTCGGACAATCCGCTCGCCGAGGCGTTCACCGGGATCTGCAGTGCGCACGAAGACTACATGTGGGAAGTAAAGGCTCGCGGCTCTCGCTGACGCAGGCCCTGCCAAGGCAGAGAATCGGACCCGGCGTCAGCCGGGTCCTCTTGGCGGTCGCTGCTACTGCGCCTAGCGGCGCCGCGCTGCGAGTAATGCCGCTGACGTCGTGACTGGCAGACAGCATGCGCGGCGCAGCACCGATCCTATCCCACGGCACCCTGCAGGAGGGTTACCATTTCCTGGAGACGGCCACGTCTTTGCCACTACCGGTCGACGAAGTTTTTGCCTTTTTCGCCAACGCCGAAAACCTGCAACGCATCACGCCGCCCGAGCTCGCTTTTCGGATCCTGACTCCGACCCCGATCGACATGGGGGAGGGAACGATTATCGACTATCGGCTGCGCCTGTTCGGAGTACCCTTCAACTGGCGCACCCGGATCGTCCGATGGCAGCCCAACGAGCTGTTCATCGATGAACAGGTCCGCGGGCCTTACAGCAGCTGGAGGCACCAGCACACGTTTGCCGAGCGCGAGAACGGTACGCGGATGACCGATCGCGTGGAGTACCGGTTGCCGCTCGAGCCCGCCGGCGCTCTGGCCTTGCCCCTGGTCCGGCGACAGCTGGACCGTATCTTCCGCTACCGAGCGGGCGCGATCCGGCGCGTAATTCGGGAACCGTGACTTCGAGTACCGGGCTACAGGTAATCGGAGTCCTCTCAGGACAGTCACCTGGTCGCGCCTAACCGGATGGTCAAAGACGCTGTCCCCAAACGACTGATGGAGTATGATCTCGACGATTTGACTGCCGGACACTGACCATCAGTAACCAGATACAGGACTGGCTCGACGAACTGCCCGACGCGTTCAAGGCATACAGCGGCGGCTGCGACATCGACGAAGTGGAGTGCATCGTCCCGGACCTCGCGGGCATGTCGCGCGGCAAGGCGATGCCGGCGAAAAAGTTCAGCCCCGACCACGTTATCCACCTGCCGGTCTCGATTTTCTACCAGACGATATCGGGCACAGACGTCGAGATGAACATCGACAACCAGTGGGCTGAGGGCGACCTCGTGCTGCGGCCCGACATGTCGACGGCGAAGGCGGTGCCCTGGGCGAAAGAACCGACGTTGCAGGTGATCCACGACCTCTACAGCCAGGATGGCGTGCCGGTCGGCATCGCACCGCGACAGGTGCTGAAGAACGTCATCCGGCTCTTCGCCGAGCACGGCTGGGCACCCGTGGTTTCGCCCGAGCTCGAGTTCTACCTCATCAAGCCCAACACCGATCCGAACGAACCGATCGAGGCACCCATGGGCAGGACGGGGCGCCGTCGCACGAGCAGGCAGTCCTACTCCATGTCGGCGGTCGACGACTACGGCCCGGTCATCGATACGATCTACCAGTTCGCCGAGGATGCCGGCCTCGCGATCGACACGGTTATCCAGGAAGACGGCGCCGGGCAGGTCGAGATCAACCTCAGCCACGGCGATCCGCTGCTGCTCGCGGACCAGGTGTTCTACTTCAAGCGCATCATTCGCGAAGCGGCGCTCAACCACGACATGTTCGCCACGTTCATGGCCAAGCCGATGCGCGACCAGCCGGGCTCGGCCATGCACGTGCACCAGAGCATCGTGGACGTCGCGACCGGCAAGAACCTGTTCAGCAACGCGGACGGCACGGAGAGCGAGTTCTTCCGCCACTTCATCGGCGGCAGTCAGCATTACCTGCCGCAGGCGTTGCCGATTATCGCACCCTACGTGAATAGCTACCGGCGGTTCCTCGACGAGGAATCCAGCGCACCGACGAATTTCGCGTGGGGCTACGACAACCGAGCGACCGGCCTGCGCGTGCCGAACGCACGCCCGGAAGACCGGCGGCTCGAGAACCGCGTCGTCGGCGTGGACGCAAACCCGTATCTCGCGATCGCCGTCGGCCTGACCTGCGGCTACCTGGGCCTCGTGCAGGGGATCGAGCCGGGGCCGCCCGAGGCCGGCGAGCCGGATGAGGCCGCTTACCGGATCCCGCTGACGCTCGACGAGGCGTTGACGACGTTCGAAGCGGCCACGGATATCCACAGGATCCTGGGCGAGCATTTCTGCATGATCTTCGACGAGATCAAGCGCGAGGAGATGCGACTGTTCCACCGCGAGATCAGCCCGTGGGAGCGCGAGCACCTGCTGCTCAATGTCTGAAGCGGCAGACAAGACGGCGAGAGAATCGGTACTCGCGGCCAGCACCGCAGCAGCCCTTCGGCATTCCGTGCAGGATGCCGCGGTGTACGCGGTGATAACGGGCATCGGTGTTACCGAGCTGTCCGCTCCTGCCCCGTTTCTGAAGGCGTCGACGTCGCTGCTGGGCGCTCAACCCGGCTCGAGGTCCTTCACGATGCCGGGTAGCAGCATGCCGTTCTTCAGGACGACGGCGTCCGCGGACGGGTCGCCGAGAAGGTCCAGGTGGCCGTCGAGGTCGGCGTACTCGACAGCCGGATGCGCCAACGCAAAATGCAGCGCCGCGGCGATGCCCAGCGCGCTCTCGTCCATGCATCCGACCATCACCTCGATCCGGGCGGACCTTGCGACGCTCGCGATCTCCATGGCGGGGCCGATCCCGCCACACTTCATGAGCTTTACATTGATCATGTCGGCGAGGCCCCCGCGCGCAATACGGAAGGCATCGCGCAGACCCATCAGGCTCTCGTCCGCCATGATCGGCAGCGGTGCTTTGCGCGTGACCCTTGCCAGCTTGTCGAGCGCCGCACGCGGGGTCGGCTGTTCGACCAGTTCGAGGCGCGCCCGACGAGTGGCGTCGATGAACCGCAACGAGTCGTTCACCCCGTAGCCCTGGTTGGCGTCGAACCTGAGGGCGATCTTGTTGCCGACAGCGTCACGCACCGCGAGCACGCGCTCAATGTCGTCGTCGACGTCGATCCCGCCCTTGAGTTTCAATGCGCGAAAACCCTGCGCCACGAAGTCGCGGGCGCGACGCACGGTGTCGGCTTCATTCAGGATGCCGATGGTGACGCTGGTGGCAATGCGGTCGCGGAAGCCACCGAGTAGCTGGTAAACGGGCAGCCCGGCTAGCCTCGCGAGGATGTCGTAGAGTGCCATGTCGACGCCTGCACGCGCGCCGGGGGTGTCCGGCAGCAGATGCTTCACCCGTTCGCGCAGCCGGGTCACGAAGCGCGGATCCGCGCCGGTCAGAGCCTCTCTTGCCGGACCGTCGAGCGCGCCGAGTACGCTCTCCGGCGTCTCACCGCAGACCGGCTCATCCGGGTTGACGCAACCGAGGCCGACTATCCCCTTGTCCGTCTCGATTCGAAGGAAGATATTGGGTGCGTGATCGATCTGCTCGTACGCAACTGTGTACGGTTCCGCGAGCCGCAGATTCACGAGCCAGGCGTTTAGACGGGTAATACGCAACTCAGTAACGGCGCTGGTGGATCTCGTCGAGCGACAGGCCGCGCAGGTCTTCGATGAACTCGACGAGATTCTCGACCATGATACGCCACATCTCGCGGCCCTTTTCCGCGGTAGCGAGCGTCGGGTCGCCGAGCACGCCCGACTCCGAGATTCTTTTCGTGTGTGCGTACCAGCCGACACTGCGCTTGGAGGTGAAGTCGAGGTAGTGACTGGAAAAGCGCGGGATCGCGGGTTTCGCAAGATCCATCCTCACCAGTTCCGGCCGCAGTGCGAGGGTCGTCGACGTCTCGACCTCACCGGCGTGGACGTCGTTGGGTGTTTCGGTGAGCTTGTCGATGTCGGTATCGCTCGATTCCCCGGTGTCGACCGCCGTGAAGATGCCCGTGTCCCGGTTGATCATCTGCGCAGCGAAATGCAGCGCCGCCGAATTGCCGCCGTGCCCGTTGATAACAAGCAGCTTCGTGATCCCGTTGCGTGCAACAGCGACTCCGATCTCGTAAACCATACGCGACAACGTGTCGGGGCTGACGCTCAGCGTGCCCGGAAAATCGTCGTGGTGGTAGGAAACGCCGTAGGCGATCAGTGGCAGCACGATGGGCCGCGGATGGCTGCAGGCGGCCGCTACATCGTCGCATATCCGCTCGGCATCCCAAGCGTCGGTGTCGAGCGGCAGGTGCGGGCCGTGTTGCTCGATCGCGCCGACCGGGAGCAGCGCCACGTCCATTTCCCGGAAGCGCTTTTCAGCCTCCGGCCAGGTCAGTGGGCCGAGCCGGACGTGGTTAGTGTCGCCAGGTGTGGCCTCGCTGTGCCGCCGGTCGAACGCGTACGGCCGGCGGATGGCTGCCTGCGACAGCGGGTCGGTCCTGACCCAGGTGCGGCCACGCCGTTCGACGGCGCCGTCGGCGTGTTCGAGGAAGATGCTGTACAGGCGCTGGCGCAGATCTGCCGGCACGGTGTCGTGGGGCGAACGCTCGGGGTCGAAGCGCAGTGCCAGCACCTCTGGATGGGCGGTGGCCGGCGTCGTGAGCTGCACGAGGCCTTTCCCGGCGAGGAGATGCAGCAGGTGTTGTGCGGCGGGACGCTCCTGGTGAATGCCCAGCGCGGGCAGCGCTTCGAGGCAGGACGCAGCGCGCGACGGCGAATAGCCGCACTGCCCGGGATCCGTGCCGAGCGCGGTGAGCATCGAAACCACGCGGCGGCACTTCTCGCACCTGCCGCAGGGACGTACCCGGTCACCTTCGACGTGCGCCGCATGGCATGAGACCTGCAGCCGGAGGAGTTCCGGATAACGCTCGGCAAGGACCTTCTCGATCAGGAGTTCTGACAGCGGGCGCAGCACGGAGAACTGCACGAGGTTCCAGTTCTTGCGCTGGTAGTATCGCGTTAGTGCCTCGTCGAACCAGCGACTCTGGTCGTAGACGGCGCCGTAGTGGGTGATGCCGCTGTGACTCTGTCGCGAAGAGGTGTCGAACTCGTTGCCGAGGATAACGCGGCCGATGCCGCGGCGGCGTGCCAGGGGCAATGCGCCGAAGATGAACAGGGCGACCGTCCACAGCCGGATCGGGTAGATGTCGGCGCGCATGCGCGCGTGGTTTTTACGGACGAACGGCAGGTGTGACAGCATCCACACGAACAGGCGATCCGAGTTCGTCCAGACCCGCGCGGACCGGGGAACGTGTACCTCGAAGTGGCGCCATGCATTAAGTGCCGTGAACCAGTGGCGGCCGGACTCGTTGACAAACAGCGGGTGTACCTCGGTGCCGATTTCGTTCAGCAGCCCGTAGGTCAGCAGGCTGTCCTTGCCGCCGCTCGAGAGTACCGCGACCCTGTCCGGCGACGTGTCCCAGGATGCCGCGACCTTTTCCGAGTCGTCGGGAAACAGCAGCTTCGCCTGCAGGTAGGTCTCGAGGCGCGACGCTGGGAGACTGGCTGCCGGACCGGTGAGGAACGGGTTTGCAGTGAGGAACTTGTCGACGTAGATCTCGCGGGCGGTGTGCGCCGCATATTTGGCGAGGAAGCGGCGGTCGTGCCTGTCCAGCATGCCGTGCAGGACGATCTCCCGGCAGAAAAGCCCGTAGTTAAGTGCCGGCTGCGCCATCATCATTGCGGCGAGATTGCGATCGGCCGGGTCGGCCGGGTCGAAGACGGTTTCGTTGTAGTGGTATTCGTAGTCCGTCGAGTGAGTCTCCCCGCCGACGGTCACGCGGTACGTCGCGGTGACCCGCTCAGGCTCCACCTTGGGCGGGTCGACTTCGAGCCGGTCGATGACGAGCAGTTCCCGGAGAGCTCCCGGTTTTGCAGGGGTGTTGGCGTTCATCGGTGTGTTGCCAGGCCCAGTCGTAATGCGAGCACTTCCGCGAGTGCGTCGGCGCCGCCGAAGAGTACGTCGAACGCGGGCAAGCCGGTCTCGGCGGAGAGCTCCGCGAGGACCCCCGGTATCTCGTCTTGGGCCAGGCCTTCATGGTTGAGCGTAATTGCTGCCACCGGCTTGTCGGACACCATCTCGATGGCGGCGATCTGCCGCGCGAGCGGATGCAGCGGGTAGTCGGGGAAGCCGTCATAAGTGCTGCGTGTTGGGGCATGCTGCAGTACGATGAGATTTGGGCGGCCGGCGGCCAGCAATTCGTAACCACCGGGATAGGCCGGGTTCATCAGGCTGCCCTGGCCCTCGAGGACGATCACTTCCGGGCGCTGTTCGTTCCACGCGGACCAGACCGCATGCTCGATCTCGCCGGCCATGAAGTCGCTGACCAGTGAATCGACAACGGTGCCGTAGCGGACACCCTGCAGCCAGGATGTCTGGCCGGTGCCGATCAGCTCCGAGCTGATACCACGCGCCTCGAAGGCCTCGACGAGGCGCACCGCCGTCGTGCGCTTGCCGATCGCCGAGTCGGTGCCGAGGACGGCGATGATCTTCGAAGTGACTTCCTCGATCTTGCCCGTGAAAGCGTGCAGCTCGCTGCGAGGTGGCCCCCGCCGGATGTCGCGAATGACGACGCCCGATCGTTTTGCCGCCGCGGCCAACCCGGGATCGTCTGAGAGGAAATCGTGCAGCCCGGCGTCGACGTTGAGGCCGGAGTGCAGAGCCGTCAGCAGGTCTGTGCGGGCAAAGCTGGGCAGTCGGCCACCATCGGGGGCCAGGCCGAATACGAGGTGTGTAGCGGAGACGCCGGCCGAGTGCGCGGCCTGCATGCCTTCTGCAATGTCTGCTACGACCGGTATGCCATTCGCTTCGCCGTCGAGGCACGCGCCGGCGTCGTGTCCGGCGAGCGTGGAATCGATGACCGCGCGCACCCGGTAACGGCGCGAGAAGCGCACGAGGCCGTGCGCCGTTTTGCCGTAGGTATTGCCGAAGCCACCTTCGCAGTAGACGATGGCGTCGCCTTCGAAAGGCACGAAAGAACTCACACCCTGCGTCCGGTCAGTATTGCGACGTAGCGGTCGCCGCGCAGAGGTCGCTTCGCGTGCCAGCTCAGCAGCGAGTGCAGTCCGGCTGTCGATGCCGGGAGCACGCTCAGGCCCTGGGCGTCGCGCAGCAGTCGCGAGTAACGGCTCAGTGCGCGGTCGCTGGCGTAGTCGGCCCAGCCACCGCTGTCCCTGACGGCGGCCAGCGCGAGGTCGCCGTCGATCGAGTGCCAGTTGACCAGCGGTTCGTTGATCTCGGTTTCGCGGATCCTGGCAGGGTCGAGGTCGGCACAGTGGTCGGCGCCGCTCAGGAATGCGGCGATGATCGGGTTCTGCTTGTAGGTGCTGCCGGCGACCATGTGCGGGACTCGGGACGTCTTGTCGCGCCGGTAGAGGCTCAGGAAGCCGCGGTAGATGCCCGCGAGCAACGTGCCGTTGGACACCGGCACGGCAACCGCGGCGGGTGCGTCGCGCATGTCGTCATAAATCTCGCGCGCAATCTCGCCGTACGCGGCGAGCTGCAGGGCGGTGTTGTTGCCGCCCGGATTTGCGTCGTACCAGTCTCTCTGGCTTGCGGCGTCGCTCGACGCCTGCACGGCCGCCTCGTAGTCGCCGGAAACGCGCACGATTTCGGCGTCGTAGCGGGTCATCTCCGGAAGCCGCTTGGCGGCGTATTCCTCGGGGATGTAGACGATACACCGAATCCCGGCGAGGCTGGCGGCCAGCGCGGTCGCAGCGCCGTAGTTGCCGCAGGTGGCGAGCGTCATGCAGTCGAAGCCGCGGCGCAGTGCGTCTTTCGCCTGCGCAAACGCGATACGGTCCTTCTGGGTGCCGGACGGATTGCCGCCCTCGAATTTGACGTACAGCTGGCGCAGGTTCGTTTCGCGTTCGATGTTGCGGACACGGGTCAGGTCCGTGTCGCCGACCTCTGCATCGATCAGGTCCTCGAACGCGGCGACGCGTTCCAGCAACGGATAGTGAGTATCGGTGGCAATGCGCTGCAGGGCGGCCGCTTCCGCTGGCACGCTGGTCCATGCCGCTTCCGCTTGCTCAAAATCCGGCCGCGGTGAAGCTAATTCGCCACCGGGCTCTGGGCGGAGTTGTTTCGAATCGGTCTGCAACGTGTCCTCAATTCAGCAGCAGAGCACGCTGCTTCGACTGCGACACCGAATAACGGGATAAACGTGGCGCAAAAGCGCGGCCGACGCAATACGAATCTTCGCTTATTCGCACAATCGCAATCAGGGGACAATGTTCTCAACTGCCCGCCGCTTGGGGCCGCTGTCCCCCAGGAGGGCCGGTCTTGACTTAGAGTGTTCAGTCCCCAATACACCCGCATGATCGAGCGGATAATCGCAGGACGATGAGCACGCAGGCCTTGCACCGGCATGCGCCGGATCCCGGCAAGACCCGAGATGCCGCCGGCGCGGAGCTGTTGCGCCTGGCACGTGCCTCGATCGAGCACGGGCTCGTCTTCGGGCGGCCTTTACCGGTCGATTACGCTGCATTGCCCCGGGCGCTGGCGGCGCCGGCGGCGACTTTCACTACCCTGCGCTTCAAGGGCCAGCTGCGTGGCTGTTGCGGATCGCTTGAGCCCGTGCGCACGCTTGCCGAGGACGTGGCTCACTCCGCGTTCAGGGCCGCATTCCGCGACGTGCGCTTCGACCCCGTCGGCGAACACGAAATGGCTGCCATCAGACTGGAGGTCTCAGTGCTTTCACCACTGGAACCGATACGGTTCTCACGTGAAGCCGATCTGCTCGGCGGCCTGACGCCGGGCATCGACGGGCTGGTCATCATCGCCGAAGGCCGCCGTGCGACGTTCCTGCCGAAAGTCTGGGAGATGCTGCCTGATCCGCAGCAGTTCCTTGCTGCGCTAAAGACGAAGTGCGGCCTGCCGGAGACGTACTGGTCGGAGCGGCTCGAGTTCCAGCGGTACCGGACCACGTCGTACGCGGAAGAATAGGTGAGCTTTGGCACCAGGCGAGCCTCATGATTCGCCTGGTATTTGAGGTCACTATCCCCAAATTGACTGCCAGCCGATCCAGAGGAAGAACGCCAACGTGGCGAGCAGCACGACGACGGTAGCCGGCCGGTTGCGAAAGCGCTTGCCGACCCAGTCGGAACGACCGTTCAATACCAGGAGTGCGATCGCGAGGAACGGGATGATAGTGGCGCCGATGACGGCGTACAGTTTCTGGATATCCTGGAATCGCCAGAAGAGACCCGCCATCGGTACGATCGCCAGTGCGAACAGGTAGCCCCGATAAGCCGGCGAGCGGGTATCGATCGCGGCATCGGCCGATGCCCTTCCGTCTTCGCGCAGCAGGCCGAGCGTGTCCGCGAACAGGTAGGGCACCGCCTGCCATACGCCGAGCAGGCTGCTGAATACGGCGCCGGCGGCGCCGACGAGGAACAGCCATTTGCCGGACTGGCCCAGCGGCTCGACCAGCTGCTCGGACAGGCGCACGAGCAAGGTTGCGCCGCGGCCCTCGATCTCGATCGTGCTGCCGATGATGACCATGGCGACACCGAACAGCGCGGTGATCGCATAGCCGGCGGCCAGGTCGATGCGGCAGGTTTTCAGGAACCCGCCGCCCGTCCGGCCTTCCTCCCGGATCCAGTAGCCATAACAGAGCACGGTGAGCGTGCCGCCGATGCCGCCCATCAGCGCGACGGTCCAGCTCAGTCCCTGGCCGCCGGCGTCCGGTATCGCCGGCACGACGAGGCCCTTCAGCACCTGGCCGGTGCCGGGCCACAGCAGTACGGCCGTCACGATGACCGTGACGAACATGACGCCGATGCATACTCGCATCACCTTGTCGAAGAGTTCGTAGCCCCCGGCTAGGACCAGGCCCAGGCCGACGAGGCTCGCGAGCGCGCCGAAGACGATCTTGCCGTGCTTGGGGTCGTCGAAAATCGGGACCATCGCGTGCAGGGTCACGCCGCAGGCGCTCATCAGCGCCGACGCGACGAAGAACGACCAGATGACGAGGTAAGGCAGGAAGAACCAGCCCACCGGGCGGCCGATGCGGTGCACGAGCCCTTCGAGCAGGGTGTCCCCGGTAGCCAGCTGCCAGCGCGCGAGGCCTTCCGTTACCACGTACTTCAGGAACGCGCCCACGACCGCCGCCCAGAGCACGGCCGTGCCCAGGATGCTGCCCGTGAAGCTCGCGGTCGCGAGGTCGCCTGCGCCGATGCCCGTCGCCGCCACCAAGAGGCCTGGCCCGAGAACCGCCCACAAGCCGGCGTTTCCGTTCTTATCGTTCATAGCTGCCGTGCGAAGTCCTCCGTCGCCCGGTCACCGCAACGATTCGTGACGTACCCAGTCCACTTCCATGACCCATTCGCCTTCCATCGGCGCGTCATTGATCTTCGCGAAATTGAGGATGGCGAACATCGGCTCCGCAAAATCATCGGCGCGGCCGGCGAGACGATAGACCTCGGCTCCGTCACGCGCAAAGACCAGGTCTCCCTCCCGCCATTCCACCGAGTATTCGTGGTACTCGGTGAGATCGGCTTTCAGCGCCATCTGGCCGCTCTCCCAGTCACCGCCGTCGCAGTGGCCGAGGTTTTCGATGATGCGAGCCACGTAATGCCCCGGGCCACCGTCGCTGTGGTGTTCGAAGATGTCGATTTCCCCCGAGCCCGGCATCGGCCAGCAGACGTTCTCGTCTTCCTCCTCGACCGGGGGTTCGTTGTTGCGGGCGCCGAGCAGCCACCAGGCCGGGAACATGCCGTCCTGCCCGGGGTTGTGCACGCGCAGCCTGGCCGTCCATCGGCCACGCGAGAATTCCTTGCGGTTCTTCGATGCGATGCGTCCAGCCACGTAGGGCGTGTCGGGATGCTGTTCGCCGGTCTTGCTCATGTTGTCGCACAAGCGCGGCTCGCCGACATTGATGACGCGGAGCTTGAGCGTGCCGTCGCTGACTTCACGCGTGCCGAGTGCGCCGTTGCGCAGGTAGCACTGATCCTCGTTATTGACCCACAGCAACTGGTCCTGCCAGTTGTCGGGATCAAAGAATTCGAAGTCGTCGAAGAAGTCCACCTGCCACGCAGGTTCGGCGGGATTTTCCGAGTCACGAGCGCTGCATGCGCCGAGCAGCGTGACAAGCATGAGGACGAACAGTCGGGACAATGATCTCATCGCGCCGCTACTCGAACTCGAGTCCGGCGCCGATCGCGAGCGTCTTGTCCGTCTTCTCTGCGGCACCGGCGGGCTGCGACTCGTGATCCCAGTCCAAGGACACGTTCAGGTACAACAGATCGGATATCTCGTATCGAAAACCGGTCGACGTCTTGATGATCGTGTTGTCGCGACCTTCGATGGTTTCAAAGAGGCTGTGATTGTGGAAGACCTCGAGGTCGTCACTGAAGAATTCATGGCGGAATCGGAGTAACCAGGCCGCGACACTGCTCGTTTCGGTTTCCAGGCCGATTTCCTCGTTCAGGAAACCCGCGCCAACCTGGACGTTCAGTAGCCGGTGCGGATCGTTCCAGATGTCGCGGCCGACGCCCGCGTTTGCCGTGAGTCGACGCTCGAGTTGCCTGATCGGATCGCGCTCGACCTGTGCGTTGGCGGCAAAGAACCACGGGTCGTTGAACATGAAATTGTAGGCGTAGGTCAATACCGTCTGGTCCTTCGTCGTTGTGCTGTCCTGCTCTTCCAGGGCCTGAACGACCTTTCCGATATGCCGGTGGTCGCCGTGCTTGAACATGCCCTCGCCCGCGAGCCGCGAGTTCAGGCTGTCGGTGTTGCCGTCGCTTACCGACAGCGAATAGTCGAGGAGTACCTCCCAGTCATAGTAGTCGTCCGGCTCGTCTACCTCGCGCAATTCGCCGAGCGGGACCGCGATCGATTCTCCGCCGATGACGAGCAACTGGTTTCCCGCCTCATCCGTACCCCGCATTTCGGCGACGACATCCGTCCCGTCCGGCATCTCGATCTCGAACTCCCGGTCCGACTCGATGCGTGCCACGAGCGGCAGGTCGACCTGGAATTCGTCCGAATATTCGGGCTCGATTGTAACCTCGTCGTCCCAGATCCGCTTGATCTCTCCTGTGATCCGGTCCCCGTTCTTCAGATAAAGGATGTCGGCAGCCGCAATCGTTGGCGTCGATATCGCGATTGCGAGAGCAATAAATGCTCCGGAAGTCATGGCTCTCATCAAAGTACTCCGTCGATGCCAGGGGCTTTGTCGCCGAAGGCCGAGAGGACCTCTATAGTAAAACATATGGCCGCAACGGAAATGAATACGACGAATGCATGTGCCTCGCGACGTGACATGCTACATCGGTTGTGCCGCTCGGGACATCGACCTCGGTCAGCGCGAGCGTCGAGCCTCAGCCAAAGAGGCCCAGCAACAGGAACCCAGTCGCTGCGATTGCGGCCGCGATCAGGGCGTAGGGCAGCTGCGTTCGCACATGGTCGATATGGTCCGTGGCCGAGGCCATGGACGCCAGCACGGTGGTGTCGCTGATCGGCGAGGCGTGGTCGCCGAAAATTGCGCCGGAGATGGCGGCGGCGAGCATCAGCGGAACGGGGAGGCCGAGCGTCGCCGCTATCGGCACGGCGATCGGAATCATGATGGCGAAGGTGCCCCAGCTCGATCCGACGGAAAAGGCGATAAAGGCTGACACGATGAAGACGATGGGCGCGAGGAGCACTGGGGAGATATTGCCGCTCACGACGTTGGCTACATAGACGCCGGTGCCCAGCTCACCGGCAACGTCGCCCAGCGCAAGCGCGAGTAGCAAAATGACGGCGATGGGCAGAAGGTCACCGGCGCCTTTCATGAACACCTGCATGAGTTCGGGCACCGAGCTGCCGCCGTCGGCAAGCGTCATGATCCAGGCGACAGCGATCGCGAAGGAGACAGACCAGAGGACGGACACCGAGCCCGAGCCCTGGATGATATTGCCGTCGCCGGTGATGTACAGGGAGACCGGCATCATGACCACCATGGCGAGTATGGGCAAAGCCATCAACCAGGCCGACGGTATGCCTTCTTCATCATCGGCATGCTGCTCGGCCGAGACATCGACCAGCGGCACGGCGCCCGGCCAGAGGACGTCACCGCCCTTCGTTCTTGCCTCGGCCTTTTTCATCGGGCCGATATTGACGTTCTTCCAGATCACGACGCCTGCGAGCAGGATCGCTGCAATGGCGTACAGGTTGAGTGGCACGGCCGTGATGAATGTCTGCAGGGGATTCTCGACGCCCGTGGATGCAACCAGGCTGATGATGAAAGCGCCCCAGGCATTGAGAGGAATCATCACGCAGACTGGTGCCGACGTGGCGTCGATCAGGTAGGCAAGTTTCTCTCTAGAAACCCTGTAACGATCGAATAGCGGGCGGCTGACCGAGCCGGCGACGAGCAGGGTGATGCTCGACTCGACGAAAATAACGAGGCCGGTTGCCCATGCCAGAACCTGCGCACGAAAGCCGTTGTGCACCCATCGCCGGCTCTCGAGGTAATGAACGAAACCCCGCACGCCGCCGGAATGCTCGATCGTGCCGATCAGGGATCCGACAAGGAGCGTAAAAATCAATACGCGGGCGTCGCCCGCATTGGTGAAGACATCGATCGTACCATCGAGACTGGCGGCGAGCCCCGCCAGCGGATTGAACTGGTTCAGCAAGGTATGCCCCGTCCAGATACCTGCAGCCAGCGAGGGAATGACCTGCTTGCTCCCGATCGCGAGCACGATCGCGAGCACGGGCGGCAGGACCGAATACCAGGCCGGGTCACTCATCGGCAAATCCCGGCAGCAGCCGTGCGATTGGTCGTGTTGCCAGGAATCATGTGCAATGATTGCCGTTGTTATGGAGCGCGGCCCCCATTAAACCACACGAGTAGGGCGTGCCGACGCCCCTTGCGGGCAAGGCGATGCAGCGAACGTCGACGAGGAGCAGGTCAATGGAAATTTCGGTCCTGGGGGCGGGCGCAGGCGGCACGACGATAGCCTTCGACTGCGCCGCGCACGGACATGATGTGCGGCTGTTCGATTTTCCTGCGTTTCCGGACAACATCGCCGCAGTTGCGAGCCACGAGGGCATCCATGCCGACGGCGACATCGAGGGTTTCGGGGCTATCGCCTATGCGGGTCACGACATCGACGCGGCGCTCGGGGACTCCGAACTCATCTACGTGGTAGGTCCCGCGTACAGTACCGGGCCATTCGGTGCAGCCGTCGCCGGCAAGCTGAGGCCGGAACAGACGGTGGTCGTGACGCCGGGTTCCTGCGGGGGCGCGCTGGCGTTCAAGAAGGCAGCCGGCCTGGAAATCGATGACCACACGGTGACTGTGGCTGAAACCTCGACCCTGCATTACGCGGTTCGCCTGATCGAGCCGGGCAGAGTCCGCGTGTTCCTCAAGCTCCGCGCAGGCAACCTGCTCGCCGCACTGCCGGCCACGCGGACGGACACGGTATTGCGCCTGATACACGATGTCTACCCGGGCATGGAGCAGGCTGAGAGCGTCATGCAAACCAGCCTGCAGAATGCCAATCCGATCATTCATCCTGCCGTAACGTTGACCAACGCGGCACGCATCGAACAAACCGGCGGCGATTTCCTGTTCTACGAAGAAGGCGTGAGCGACGCGACGGGCCGCCTCATCGAGGCGCTCGACAAGGAGCGGATTGCCATCGGCCGGAAGCTGGGCATCCGCGTGGTACCGGACCCCGAGCTTGCAGTGCGCCAGGGCTACATGCTCGCCGACGATTACGGCGAGGCCTATCGCACGGCGCCCGGCTTTCTCGGCATCGGTGCCCAGCCCCGGCTGGACCACCGGTACCTGAACGAAGACGTCGGCTACGGTCTCGTCTTCTTGTCCAGTCTCGGCCGCCAGGTCGGCATCGACACGCCGACGATCGATGCGGTGATACGGATCACGTCCGTGCTCATGGCGCGGGACTACGCGGCGGAGGCGATCCGCACCCCCGAATCGCTGGGTATTGCGAAACTGTCGGCCGGGGAGCTGGGCAGACTATAACGGCACCCGGATTACGCGTGCCTGTTGACGACGATCCGGCAGCGGACCTGACCGGCGAGCATCGTCGGCGCCAGGTCGGGCAGGTCGTTCAAGGGGACCGCTGTCATCATGGAATGATAGCGTGAGCATTCGGTGGAGCGGATGATCGGTTGGACCGGTCACTAGCACGATCACAGGGAAGAGGGCGGAGTTCCCAGTGCAGTCTCATGGAAAGGGGCCCCGCAAACCCGGTTGGCTCCTCCGCGAGAGAGTGCAGTATCATTTATCGAGAAAGCGGAGCTCCAGAGAATGAAGCAGGACTACCTACAGATGCGGGTGCTCGAACTGGCGCCGCAGGTTTATGCCTCCGGGCAGTTGTTCGAGTCCGACCTGCAGCTCCTGGCCAAGCAGGGCGTGCGCAGCATCGTGAATACCCGGCCGGATAACGAGTCGGAGGGACAGCCACCGTCGGCGGACCTCGCGAAGGCGGCTGAGGCGTTCGGGATAACGGTCGTGCACTTTCCCGTCGATCCGGGATCGATCACCCGGGAAATCGCCGCGTCGTTGATGAAAGCCTGCGACCAACTCGACCGGCCGCTGATGGTCTGCAGCCGCTCGGGCGGCCAGTCGACAAAGATCTGGGAAACGGCCGAGTCGTTCTAGGTTCTGCTGGCTGCGTGTCTTATCCGCTTGGCCAGCGCGTCTGCGCTGGCGAACGCGCTTTCGACAAGCCCGTGGACGAACCAGTCGCCGCAGGCCGCCAGCCGCAGCCCTGTATCGAGCGCACAGACGTCACCGTCCTGCCGCGCGACATTTGCGTAGCGCCAGCGAGCGAACGGCAGTCTCGAGCCGCACATCCAGGCTGGATGCCAGTGCCTTGCCGATCGCGTTCATCGCCGGAACCCCCACGTAATGAGGGTGTTCTCCGTTCCATTGTCGGCTTGCGACGATCTCTTCGCGACGCACCTCGACGAATCGCGCCGGCCAGTGGGAAACGGTCCCGCCATCGATGAGCGGTTGGAGAAACGCACGAAATGCCTCGGTCCGCGCGGTAAAGAACTGCGCACCGTGATCGAATTCGAAGGCATCGGCACGGCGCGTCGCCAGTCGGCCTCCGACGCCGCGGGATTTTTCGAAAACCACGACGTCGTGAGTGCGCGCGAGCTCGCGCGCCACGACGAGCCCGGCAAGTCCGGCACCGATGACCGCGATGGCTGTCATGTTCAAACCATAACCGAACCGTGCTCGAAACAGTGACCCTATGCGTAACTCTTTGTATCCGAATGCCGTGATTCTCGTTTCCCGCGGTAACCTTCGATTTCCCTCACGAGCGCGGGTATGTGCATCCGCACTGACCGGGAATACAAGGCAATGACCACAGCGAATGATCGTCACACGAGCCGCCTGCCTGTGCGTAAGACTTCCGGCAATCCGGAAGGCAAGGGCGTCCACGCTTTCCTCGACGACTGGCGTGCGACGGAGCCGCGCAGCATCGTGGAAAAGCCTCAACGCCAAGTGCTGGCGGAGTTGTTCACGTCCATGCTGGTGTTGTCCGCGTCGTTCAAGTACCAGCCCGTCCCGGGTCGCCCGAATTTCCTGTACTGGATCGACGGGCAGTGGACACTCAGTCTGATCGCGCCGCACGAGTGGTCGGAAGCGCGGCGCGCAGGTTTTGCGGGAACGTGCGTTTTGCAACGCGATATGACGTGGACGATCGATCCTTCAGCCAGGCTAGCCGAGAACGGACCTCTGCTCGATGCCATTCGACGTGTCTATGACGGCTTTGCGGCGCGGCTGGATACGGATCTCGCGCTCGAGGCGGTACTGCCGTACTGCGTCGGACGAGTGCATTACTACCAGCGCCTCTACGCTTCTGCCCTGAGCCGTTCCGTTTATGCGACCCTCGTACGCGGCGAGCAGCTCGCGATGAGCTGCCGGCAATGGCAAACGCAGCTGCCTCGGATGGATAATGTGCTGCTGG
>JABAHR010005519.1_pt1 | contig 17341 bp, 12 predicted proteins | sample 7062101 | NCBI WGS metagenome assembly JABAHR01 (sample SAMN14534553, study PRJNA622989) | marine sediment metagenome | biome: marine biome [ENVO:00000428]; feature: marine pelagic biome [ENVO:01000023]; material: deep marine sediment [ENVO:00002113] | place: India: Gulf of Kutch | collected... | reverse complement strand
TCCATGTGCTCGCGCAGCTCCGTGTCGGTGAACTGCACGCCCTCGCGGCCCTGCTCTTGCAGCCTGGCCTGCGGCGCGAAACTCTCGCTTGCCGGCGAGTAGCGCAGCTCGCTGACCGGCACCATCTGTATGCCCAGTTCGTCCTGGTGTTTCTCCATCAGCTTCTGGGCCGCATAGCGCGGGTAGAAACGCTGGCCGTCCTCGCGCACCCCGGGGGGCGCGGCATGCTCGGGGCCGACGATCATGTGCGAGCAGCCGTAGTTCTGGCGGATGATCGCGTTCAGCAGCACCTCGCGCGGCCCGGCCATGCGGATGGCGGAGGGCAGCAGCGACAGTACCGCCATGTTGTGCGGGTAATGCCTGCGGATGGCCTGGTAGCAGTGCACGCGCGCGTAGTAGTGCAGGTCGCCGGGCTTGGTCATGCCGACCGAGGGGTGCAGCAGGATATTGGCCTGCGCCTGCTTGGCCGCCTGCAGGGTCAGTTCCCGGTGCAGGCGGTGCATCGGCTTGCAGGTATGAAAGGCCACCACGTTCTGCCAGCCCATCTTGCCGAACAGGTGGCGCAGTTCCTGCGGCGTGTCGCGCAGCGTCTCGAAATCGTAATGCACGGGCAGCTGCACGCCCTCGACGCTGCCGCCGATGCAGGTTGCATGGGTGCACTCCTGCAGGTAGCGCACACCGGGATGGTCCGTCGAGGTGGTGCCGTATACCTCGGCCGCCTCGCGGCTGCGGTCCGGCTGCCACTTGTCGGTCACCGTCAGCACCGCCAGCATGAAACCCTCGCCGTCACGCAGGGCAACGCGGCTGCCGGGCTCGATCTTCTCCGCCAGGCTGTCCGGCACATCCAGCGTGACCGGGATGGACCACAGCGTGCCGTCGGGCAGGCGCAGCGCGTCGATCACCGACTCGTATTGCGCCTGACCCATGAAGCCGCGCAGCGGTGAAAAGCCGCCGTTCAGCAGCAGTTCGAGGTCGCAGACCTGGCGCCGGTTCAGGGTGAGCGAGACAAAATCACCGGACCCGGCCTTGAGTGCCTCGCCGCGTGTCTCGTCAACGACCAGCTCACACAGCGCCCCGCCGTGTGGTGATACAAGGTGTTCCATAATTTGATTATCCGTAACCTGTCAGGCCAGGTGAATACCTGAGAGTGAAATAATCTACCTGTTTTTCAGCTATTTATATACTGTACCAAAGTCGGTGGCCAGCGACGGCGGCGGGCTTTCCAGCAGCTCCGCCAGCCGCTCCAGCCCGGCACCGGCATCGGCGCCCAGGTGTACCCGCAGCAGGCGCCGTCCGCGCCCGGCCAGCACCTCGAAATCACCGGCGGCCTGCGCCGCCTCGACCGTCCCGAAGCTGCAGCTGCGGCCCGGTACCGGCAGGTCCCGGACGGCATCGCTGGTCAGCTGGAGAAATACCCCGTTGTTGGCGCCGCCCTTGTAGGCCTGGCCGGTCGAGTGCAGGAAGCGTGGCCCGAAACCGATACAGGTCGCGGCCGGACTGCGGCGCCGCAGCAGCGCGCGCAGCGTCTGCAGCTGCCGGACATTATCCCCGTTCCGCGCCAGGTAGGCCAGCAGGGCCAGGTAATCGCCGGCCCCGGTGCGGCCGAGGTGGGCCCACAGGTAGTCCGCCACCTCAGCCCGATCCCCGCAGGCGGACTGCAGTGCCGCCGTGTTGGCCGGGTCGGTGTACAGCGCCAGTGTCCCGTCGGTGGCCAGCGGGGTCAGCTCCGGCAGGCTGCCGCCGGCCTCGCAGGCCGCCGTGATCCTGCGCGACTCGACCTTGCTGGCCTCCACGTCCGGCTGGTCGAAGGGGTTCACCCCGAGCACGGCCCCGGCCACCGCGGTGATCATCTCCCACTGGTAGAACGCCTGGCCAAGGTCACGGATGTCTGCGACGTCGATCTGCAGCAGCGGCTGCCCGGCCGCGGCCAGCGCCGCCACGGCCTGCTCCTGCTGCGCATCCACGCCCGTGTCCAGGCGCAGGTAGACGAACAGGCGGTCAGCGCCGTAGCCGGCAGTCGTCGACAGCGACTCGCCGTCGACCGGGATGATGCCGCGGCCCTGCTTGCCGGTGGACTCGGCCACCAGCTGCTCCAGCCAGGCGCCCAGCGCAGCCAGGCCGGGCGAAATTGCCAGCGTCAGCTTGTCGCGGCCGGCGCGGGCGGCCTCCCCCAGGATGATGCCCGGCAGCAGGGCCGGGTTGTTCTCTGCCGGGGTATCGGACTGGCAGGCCTGCATCATGGCCCGCGCCCGTTCCAGCAGGTCCCGGCAGTCCATGCCGATGAGCGCCGCCGGCACCAGCCCGAAGGCGGACAGCGCAGAGAAGCGCCCGCCGATTTCAGGCTCGCCGTGGAAGACCTGCCGGAACCCCTCCCGGGCAGCATGCTCGTCGAGGCTGGAGCCGGGATCGGTGATGGCGACAAAGTGCCCCGCTGCAGCGTCTTCGCCCACCGCCTCACGCATGCAGTGATAGAAATGGGCCATGAGGATATTCGGCTCCAGCGAGCTGCCGGACTTGCTGGAGACGATGAACAGGGTGTGCGCGAGATCGACCTCCGCCTGCACCGCCAGGATCTGCGCCGGGTCGGTGGAGTCCAGCACGGTCAGCTGCGGGAAGCCGTCACGCACGCCGCAGGTCTCGCCCAGCACCTCCGGGGCCATGCTGGAACCACCCATGCCGAGCAGCACGACATGCGTAAAACCGTCGGCCACCACCCCGCGGGCAAATGCATCCAGGCCGTCACACTGCTGCAGCGAGCGCTCGACCACGTCCAGCCAGCCCAGCCAGCGATCCTCGTCAGCGCCGCTCCAGAGCGAGGCATCACGCGCCCACAGCCTTGATATGCACTCGTCCGCCTGCCAGCGCTGCAGCGTGTCGCGGACGGCTGCGTCCAGCCGGGGAGGGAGTGTGCAGGTAAAAGAAGTCATGCCGGCTATTCGGGTCACACTGCCATTATTCCGGTTTTATGCCGTGTAGCAAGAGCCTGAACCAGATTGTCATGATACGGACACGATTAACATTATCTTCCCGGGAAAGTGCCGGCGTGGCATGAGGGCGGATGACGCGATTACACCGAATCCCGCAGAACCGGGGCCTGGCTACCGCCGGCGTCATTCCGGTATGGCGCAAAAAAGCTGTCCAGTCCTCGAAGCTTTCGCCGCCCCCGCCTGCGCGGGGACGGCGTAGCAAGCAGCCAGGTTGAAACGAAGTTCGATCCTGGACTGTTCCTCGCCCCGGCCTGTGCTTGCCGACGACGCCAGCAACCGCATGGGACAGAAAATCGAACAAATCTCCATGCTCTCGTTATATACGCGTGATGTTTGCGTGACATCTCCTCACTAGGCTCGTTAACGAGGCCCGGCATAACGAAACGGAACCGGCAGGGCCGCAGGCACGACCGCATCGATAATTTTTCCAACAACCGAAACCAGGAGCACGACCATGACACACAAACCCGTCAAGAGCGCAATTCTTTCCACCCTGCTGTTTGCCGCCAGCAGCGCGGTGTACGCGGGACCCGCAACCCGCGTACAGGATGTCATCTGGGCAAACGATACGATCTACGACACGATCCTGACCGATACCAGCTTCATCTCGCCCCCGCAGCACTCGACCGACACGCTGTACAACTTCGGCATGAGCGGCCTGGACGGGCAGCGCCCGGTTTCCGAAAGCGCGCCGGGCGACCCCGACTACAACGGCGGCCGCTGGTCGGTCAAGATCGTGGTATTCACCGACCAGGGCAAGGCGGTGCATGACCCGGACGGTGACGGCAGCGTGAACTTCGAGCTCACCAATGCCGATGCCGTACTCCACCATGAAGCCCTCGGTCATGTCACCATCATGGACACGACGGTCTATTTCGAGTGCCCCCTGTTGCCCTGAGCGTGACAGGCAAAACAATGATTGAGACCGCCATTGCTGCCGGCAGTCACGATCATCGGGACACCTGCAGGAGTTGTTAATTTCAGCCCCCTCTCCCGGAGGGAGAGGGGGTGGTTAGCGGCTTGAGTAACTGTACCTGCAGTCTGACCCGCGACCCCGCCCGGATAACACGGATATCCTCCCGGTTACGGGAGCCCTGGAGATAAATACCCTCGTCATTGCGAGCGCAGCGAAGCAATCTCCTGACTAATCTGCTACTGCAATGAGATTGCTTCGCTGCGCTCGCAATGACGATGCTCTATCAAGCCTTCTGTCATGCCTGAGAGAAGCGGTGCGCCGGCAGGCTGAAGGCAAACTCGGAACCGCGGTTGAGGGCGCTCTCGACCGACAGGCTGCTGCCGTGCAGCTCGACGATGCGCTGCGCGATGGCCAGCCCGAGACCGGCACCGCCCCCGTTATCGGTACTGACCGACGCCTTGCGGTAGAAACGCTCGAAGATATGCGGCAGTTCCTGTTCCGGGATGCCGCTGCCCGTGTCTTTCACGCGGACCGATACCCGCCCCTTGTCATCCACGATCCTGACGCGGATCTCGCCGCCCTCGGGGGTGTGCTGCAGCGCGTTGTCCAGCAGGTTGTCCAGTACCCGCTCGATCATGCCGATATCCGCCTCCGCAAACGGGGTATCCGGCATGGCGTCGACCTCTATGCGCACGCCCTGCTGCTCGGCGCGCAGGCGGAACTTCTGTGTCACGTCCTGTACCAGCTCGGCCAGCGGGAACGGCTCGCGGTTGGGCTGCACCTCCCTTGCGTCCAGCTTTGCCAGCTCGAACAGCTCGAACACCAGCCGCGTAAGCCGGTCGGCATGCCGGCTTGCGGTCTCCAGGTAGGTCCTGCGCTCCGCGTCGGTGAGCTCCTGGTCCTTCAGGGTCAGCGTCTCCAGGTAGCCCTGCAGCGACGCCAGCGGGGTACGCAGGTCATGTGAAACGTTGGCGACCAGCTCCCTGCGCAGCGAGTCGGTTTCCCGCAAGCGCTCCACCTGCGCCAGGATATGCCGGGCCATTTCATGGAACGACTGACCGAGCTGATCGATCTCGTCGGTTGCCGATCCCGCAGCGGCAGGCACGCTAACGGGCGCCGTAAAGTACTGGCGCCGGAAGGCTTGCATGTCGCCGTTGAGCCGGCGCAGGCGGCGGGTCATGTAGGCAAACACCAGCAGGCCGGCAAGCAGGGCGCAGACCAGTGCGGCACCGACTGCCACGGCACTCCAGCGCATGATCAGGCTGTGATCGAGCAGTTCCGCGACGTGGTCGACCTGCTCGCTGCCGAGGATGGTGTAGATGTAGCCCTGCACCTCGCCAGCCGAGATGATGGGTGCAACCGAGAAGGCCTTCTGGCGCTCATGGTTGCGCGGATCGTCGCCCAGCACGGGCAGGCTTGCGCCGCCTGCCAGCATGCGCCGCACCGGGTCGAGGCCGACCCGCTCGCGCACCACCTTGCCCGGCGCCGCCGAGTAGGACAGCACCCTGCCGTCCGCTGCCAGCAGGTAGAACTCGAGGCTCGGGTTGATGATCATGAGGTCGTGGAACAGCGCTTCCAGCCCCTGCTGCCTGACCCTGCCGTTCTCCAGCAGCACATGTTCATCCACGATATGCGCGGCCAGTTCCAGGTTCAGGCGCTGCGCGACCTCCTGCTGGTAGAGGTGCGCCGAGTACAGGGCAGCGACCAGGAAGATGCCGCCGACCAGGCAGAGCAGCACGAACAGCGCCAGCGCCAGTCTTGCATACAGTGTGCGCAGCACGGCTCAGCCCTGCCCGCCCAGTGAACCCGCGAACTTGTAGCCCACACCCCATACCGTGAGTATGTAGCGCGCGTTGGCCGGATCCCGTTCGATCTTCTTGCGCAGCCGGTTGATGTGCGAGTTCACGGTGTGCTCGTAGCCATCATGGCCGTAGCCCCAGACCTGGTTGAGCAGCTGCTCGCGACTGAACACGCGCCCGGGGTGACTGGCGAAGTAATACAGCAGGTCGAATTCCCGCGCCGTGAGCTCCACCGGCCTGCCTTCAATGCTGACCTCGCGCCGCGCGGGATCGATGCTCACGCCGCTGATCTCGACGCGAGCCGCGTTGCCCCCGGCGTCTGTCCTCTGCGTGCTCTCGGTGCGGCGCAGGATGGCCTTGATGCGCGCCAGCAGTTCGCGGATGGAAAACGGCTTGGTCAGGTAGTCGTCCGCGCCCAGCTCGAGCCCCACCACGCGGTCCAGCTCGGCGGACTTCGCGGTGAGCATGAGCACGGGGGTCTGGTCGGACATGCCGCGCAGCTGGCGGCACACCTCCAGCCCGTCCAGCCCCGGCAGCATGATATCCAGCACGATCAGCTCGTAGCTGCCGCTGCTGGCAAGCTCGAGGCCCCTGCGCCCGTCGGCGGCGCGCTCCACCTCGTAGCCCGCATCCCGGAGGTGCAGTTCCACCAGGTGGGCGATATCGTGGTTGTCCTCGATGAGCAGGATGCGTTGCGGCATGGAATCGTGACCTTCTGATCTGGTCCATGTCTATATTAGCCGTGAACCTGTAACAAAAGTATCACGAACTGTAACCAGGCCGGAAACATGCAGGGAGCATGTCCCTGCTGCAAGCGCTTGCTAGCCGGCAGCCATGCGTACGGACCAGTCGCGCGACTGCAGCCAGTCGGAGAATGCCTGCGCGGGCAGCGCCTCGCTGATATAGAAACCCTGGGCCACATCGCAGTCCAGTGTCTTCAGGTATTCCCATGTCCCCCTGTCCTTGACCCCCTCGGCGACGATCCACATGCCCAGGTTGTGGGCCAGCTCGATAGTCGCCCGCACGATGACCGCATCGTTGTCGTCCTCGGTCATCTCCATCACGAAGGAGCGGTCGATCTTGATCTCGTCCACCGGCAGCTGCTTCAGGTAGCCCAGCGAGGAGTAGCCGGTACCGAAGTCGTCGATAGAGAGGATGATGCCCATGGCATTGAACTGCCTGAGCAGCTCCCGGGCACGGATCGGGTCCGCCATGATATCGCCCTCGGTGATCTCGAGCGTGAGGCATCTCGGCGGAAAGTCGTATTTCCTGATCAGCTCGCTGATCTGGTCCAGGATCTGCGCGTCATGCAGGTTGTGTACCGACAGGTTGACCGACATGTTGAAGTCAGGCAAGTGACTGCGCCATTCGACACACTGGCGGACCGCCTGGTCGAGTACCCAGGACGTCAGTGGCTTGATCAGCCCGGTCTGCTCGGCCAGCGGGATGAAATCACTGGCACAGATATAGCCACGCTCCGGATGATTCCAGCGCAGCAGGGCCTCTGCACCGGTCACCTTGCCACTGGTCATATCGATCTTGGGCTGATAGTAGAGATCCAGCAACTGGTGATTGATCGCATCGCGGAACTCGCTCATCAGCGCCAGGCGCCCGATACTGTGGGTATCCTTGTTCGGATCGTAGATGGCATACCCCAGCTTGTTGCGCTTGGCCAGGTACATGGCAACGTCCGCGCGCTGCACGAGAATGTTCACGTCGTTACCCTGTGAGGGACATTCCACGAGGCCGATACTGATACCCACGCTGAGCGTATGGCCCTCGACCATAAACGGCCGGTTGAATTCCTCCACCACCTTGCCGGCCAGTCTCTCGGCCTGGTCCAGCCTGGTCTCCGGCAGCAGCAGACCGAACTCGTCGCCACCGAGGCGCGCGACCGTGTCGGTCTTGCGGAATATGTCTTTCAGTCGCAAGGCGGCCTGCTGCAGTACCAGGTCGCCGATATGATGTCCCAGCGTGTCGTTGATTTCCTTGAAGTGGTTCAGGTCGCTCATGATCAGGACGAGCGGCTTTTCACTGCGTTCTGACCTGAGGATTTCCTGCTGCAGGCGGTTATGCAGCAGCTTGCGGTTGGGCAGTTCGGTCAGGGTGTCGTGCAGGGCCTGGTGTTCCAGCGCATTGGTTTCGGACTCGATCGCTTCCGCCATGGAATGGAAGTTCTGTTCCAGGATCTCGATTTCGTCGCCCGTCTTCGAGGGGGTCGGCTGATCGATCTTCATGTTCCTGGAGAACCCGACCACGTAGGACGTGAAGCGCTGGATTCGCCGCGTGATGAAATACATCAGCAGGAAAAACGGCGCGATGAAGCCGACTGCCGTCAGGCCGCGCAAGGTGCGGTCTTCACTGAGGACTTCCTGTGTCAGCTGGCGCACTTCCCTGAGCGAGACAAATGAAACCAGCTCGATGATGATGTCTGTTGCACCGTAATCAAAAAACCCCTGGCCAACGGTCAGGTAGCTGTTCCTCAGCGCCTTGACCTTGGTATCGGGCGGTATCTGCAGCGGGTTGCTGCTGACCATGATCACGGGCTGGCCGTCGGTAAGCAGTGCAATGACACTATTGTCCGACAGCGCCGGGCCCTGTGACGCGACCAGGAACTCCTCGTTCAGCGGGGAGGCCAGCATCAGGATAGCTCGCGGCTGGCCGCGCTGACCGTGGACTGTAGCGGATGCAAGCAGATAAGGCGCGCCTTCGATCTCGGTCAGAAATCCCTGGTTGTTGCTCAGGTTCAACAGCATGTTCCCCGGCTCCAGCAGGGTCGCGGGCATCGGTTCGGCGCGCGCCTGGTAGACCTCCCTGACCCTGCCGTCAAGGTCCAGCAGCATCAGGTAGTTCGGCTGGAAGAAGTTGCGGATCACCGAAATCCTGGGCAGCCAGGACGGGGGGGTAGTGTGAATCCTGACCGCGTCGCTGTTGTTCCATTGCGGATCGGTTACATAGCCACGGATGCCATGGCCATCGATAAACAGCTTGACCGCCTGGTGGTGTCCCTTTACGTAGCGGTCAAAGCGGATGCGCTGTTCTTCCGCCTGCCAGCTGAACCGCTCGACCAGCTTGCCATAGAAGATATCCCGCAGGCTGTCGGTCTGGATCCTGTCGGAGACCGCCCACACCACCAGCCCCACCGCCGCAGTCAGCAGCAGCATCTTGACGGTCAGGGAATAGCCGCGCGGTGACAGCATGCAAACTCGCTTTAGTTGCTGGCGGTGCGGATATCGTCGGGCTCGCCGACCAGTTCATTGCCATTGAACTTCCAGCCCGCGGCTCTCAGCCGGGCCTGCGGGACGAATCCGACCTCCTCGCTGTGCTCCTCGATATACTGCTGCATGAAGCGCACCAGGTCTCTCGCGATGCCCTTTGCCTTTTCGTCCTTCGCCCATGTGGTCACATGATAGGTGCGGTAGAACGGATACTGCCCGGTCGCCACGAAATCGAGATCGGTGGGATGATGTCCATCGACCTTCAGCATGCGCACCTCGCCCTTCTCGCGGTGAAAGCTGACCATCAGCGGTACTTCCAGCCCGATTGCACCGGGGTTGCGTGCCACCTGGGAAATCATGTCCGGAATCACGCCTACCTCGAACAGGCGCGGGCTGAACTCGTCTTCGTTTGCCAGCAGTCCGCGCCAGTGTCCGGGGCGCTTCTTGCAGTGCAGCCGTGCGACCGGCTGGATCAGGCGGTCCAGTTCCGGTTGCGGGTTTTCGCTGAGCTCTTTCCAGTAGGACAGGTTGCCGCGGAAGATCTCGCGCGCCTCCTCGAGCGACACGTCCTGCAGCGGGTTGGAAGGATGCACGACCAGGGCCAGCGGGGAGATGCCCAGCGAGTGAAACTCCAGCCCCGGCAGGCGATCGCTGTTGCCCGGAGGACAGCAGAAGGTACCGATATCCACCGTCTTCTTGCGCAGCCTTCCCGAGGTGATGCCGCAGGTGCCGTGCCTGACTCCAATCTTCAGGTTGTGCTTTTTGGCATACTCGGGGATCACGTCCTTGAAGATCGGGTGGCTCTGCTGGCCCAGCGCGACCACCAGGTCCGAACCCCGCAGGTCCAGTTCATAATCGATCGACTGCGAATCCCAGTCCGCGGGGACCTCGGCGAGCTGGCCCGGGTCGCTGAATTCGGGTGCCTTCGAGGCAGGGGCCTTGTCGCCGGCTAACGGCCCTGCAGCCGGCGCCAGGCCAAGCAACAGTGAAACCAGGCCTGCCAGCATGCGGCTACGGGCTGAATATTGTTTATTCGCTCTCATTACATGACTCCTGCTCGTTGTCTGTCTGAAGTTACCAAGTAACCGGATCAGGGGATTTTTTCTGTTTCCGTGCAGTACCCTGGACGGGTCGGCAACGCAGTACACATAGCACCCCTGCAATCATGTACATCGGTACCCGGCCTGAGTTCTTTAAGGAAAAGTGACGGATTTCACAGAACATTTTCCCTGCCCGGCGCGGGTACGCCGCGGCCGGCAGGGAGACATCAGCCCTGCCGCGCGGGTAGCCGGGGTTTTTGCTGCCGCTGCCCGCGCAACAGCCCTGCACGGGACGTATAAACAGCTAAAAATATGGGGTTTTCCGGCCTAGGGTTAACCCGAGGTCAGCCTAGGGTTCGCAGGTAGGGTGGATGCGCTGCTGTTTTGCTAGCTTCGNNTTCCATGTCTTATCCGGAAAGGTAGGACGCCCTGCGGGCGGTCGCCATCAGGGTGAATACTAAAAACCAGATGGAGGAGCAACAACATGTTTACCAGCAAGATACTCAAGACAACGCTGGCCAGCGCCATGGGCCTGACCATGCTGGTCGGTACCGCGGCACAGGCACTGTGGGTGCAGAACAAGGATGAAACGGAGATTATCACCCAGTTCCACGGCAATCCCGAAACAGCACAGCTGCGCCTGTTCATGGCCGGCAACCAGTTCGTGGTGATGGACAACCTGATCGCCGAGTTCAAGAAGCAGCACCCCCAGTATCAGGAAATCTATTACGTCACGATCCCGCCCGGCCAGGAACTGCAGTGGATCCTGCAGGGCGGGGCCGAGTGGCGTGCCGCGGACTTTCCGCCGGTGCAGGAACTGGTCAAGGTGGACCCGTACGACCCGTCGACCTGGGTGATGGAAGACACCGATGATGTGGGCGTCGGCTTCCAGATGCTCGACATGCCGGATGTGTACACGACCGTGGCCCGGGGACACATGCTTACGCTGGGGAATAACGAACTTGCCAAGGAGTATTTCACCTACACCCACAACCAGCTGGCGCTGATGGCGCATGTCAGCCAGGAAGGGGATCTCCGTGCCATCGCTGATGACGACAGCGTGCTGTTTCCCGGCGCGGCCGGTCAGACCGGGGACGGTGAACTCACGGCGGCGGGCCTGTACCGGGTGATGGCCTCCAACGTGGTCACGATTTCCGAGCCGGACATCAAGACCCAGGGCATCGAGCGGCACATCTGGCGCATGTACACCAACGCCAGCCATGCCGTGTTCGGCTGCCCGGCCTCGGGACACCCGGTGTGCTCCGTCATCGTGAATGACGTGTTCACACCCGGTCCGGACACCTGCGCAAACAACGGCGGTCCCGGCGGCATTTTCGATGGTGAATCCGACGACAGCCTGCGCAAGATCGTCTACCAGCTGAAGCGCTGCGACGAGGGCCCGTACACACCGCCGGATGATGCCACGACCTTCGTCACCTCCGTGCATCACCTGGAGACCCCGGCCAACATCAATGAAGGTATCGGCATCGGGCGGCTGACGGTGGGCCCGGTGTGGGGCACCGAGGTCGAGTTCCAGCAGTTCCGCCGGAACAACCCGGACATCATCGCGATCCGTATCGATGATGCCGCCGGCCCGGACGGCAAGGCGCTCAACCGCAGCGACGACGTGAACTACCTGGCCACCCTGGTCGGTACCGCGGCCAAGAAAAACCAGCAGGCGGCAGAGGACTTCCTGGAGTTCCTGAAGTCCGACGAGGCCCAGGTGATCTATGAACGGGCAGGCTTTATTCCGGCCACGGAAGACGAGTTGAACACGAACGTTCCGATTCCGCAGCCCGAGTAGTACGCCAGGAGAGTCCTGCTGTGGCAGGAGGGGATGGACTCCGGTCCATCCCCTTTTTTCTGCACACGCGATTTCCCGCCGCCGGCGGCCGCTGCTTCCCTGATCGGTCACTACCGCGTTGCCACCCCGGCCACATTCAGGTCCGGGGGAATCTGGCATGACGCTAGCGGTGCACCGTGGCGAGTGGACAACCGGACAGCCCCGATTGCACAGTACCTGACGGGTTATACCTTGCTCGTGATGCCCGGCCTGTTCACGGTGCGCAACGACATGGACTCCGCCTTGCTACTGCTTGCAAGCAAATACGGGCGCTATCGCCTGACCGGTCGGTCAGACTGGTTTGAAATGGAAGATGTCGACGGCGTCCCGTTCGATTGCAGTGAGCACGGTCATGCGCTGACAACACGGGCGCACAGCCTCCGTCAGCAGCCCCACCCTCCCCGCTTGCCGGGTCGATCTTGCGGCTGTACAACGGGCAGGTGGCGTCGTGAACAACGGCCAGCGACAAGGGTCCCTGTCGATGGGGCACTCGTCCCTGAGTGCAAAGACTTCTTCCCTGGCTATCTGGAATACTTCGATACCGGCTGTGCCGGCACCTCGCACGCGTGCAGCGAACAGCTACCGCCAGCTTGGCGCCGCAGCCGGAAACAGCGGCGACAGCATGAAACGCCTGCAGCCGGGATCTGCTTCGGCACCGAACACGGTGCTGTCTTCCCGCTCCGGTGCCAGCCATGGCAACCCGCGAACACCTGGCGACGCATGTAGGCAGGTTGATCGGCGGGATTCTTCTTGCAGGAGCCGTGCCAGTTTCAGTCGACAAGGCAATTTCTGCCTGTATTGCAGGCGTTACACAGGATGCGTGCGCTTGTTAGCCAGCGGCGTTTGCTGTTTTCGGGCACCGCATGCACCAATATCGGGCCTTGCTGGTGCGCCGGTGTGCACAAATGGTGCAGAGGCCAGATACAACAGTGACATTTTCCCGCAGTTGCACCGGTCTGAGTGAGAGTGCCTTCATCATTTCAGGCCGCCTGTGTTTCGAATGCCGCCGGCGGCCCATGGCCCGGTGAGCCGTGTAGCCGCTGCACTAATGCGTCATGGATATTCAGGAACCGGAACGCGCAGGATGGAGGTCCTGGCTGGTGCATTGCTGTCTCCATGACGTGTTCCGGCAGCAGTCCATCGGCACTGTGCAACCATTGCCGACCAGGCAGCGGACCCTGCGCCGCCGCTGGCGCGTGCGACCGGCGACATCATGACAGATCCGCAGCGCTCATCATGGCGCCGAACATGCCATTGCCGGCATGCCGGATGGTCATTACCAGGTCAATGCTACTGGTACAGGCCGAGCATGCCGATGCAGAGGTCCGCGCTAAACGCGCGGCCGATCGCCACGATGCCGATACGTTCGATTCCTGCCGTATCGAGAGCCTTGCCGGTCCGGTAAGGCTTGAAATCACTGAATGGCAGGTACAGGCGCTGCCATTGCGGGAGTGCCGTAAACGTGCTGCGGAAAGATTGCCACGGTAACCACAGGTCGCGGGTACGCAGGTGGACGTTGTAGTCCTCGCCGTTGCCATGGGCATCCAGCACGATCCCCCGGTACCCGGCTATCAGCGCCCGTACGTTTTCCGGCACACCCAGCGCACCCTGCACAAACCCCCCGTTGTTGTCGAGACTGACTTCGCCCTGCAGACGCAGGCAGTCCCGCCCCGCCATACTGTCCGGCAGCAGGCGGCCACGCGATACACCCCCCATCACCGTATCGCTGACAAAACGCCAGGCGTTGCCGGCGCCGGCCGAGAGGTCGCCGCTGTTGCGGTCATCGAGCACGAGAATTTTCTGTTCTGCCATGGCCTGTGCTCCCGTGAGCAGCAACCATAGCATGAGCAACGCCAGCGGCCGGCAAAGATTGCGCCACACGCGCATGGCCACGGCTACCATGGCAACTCCTCGCCATCGAAGGCCCAGAACCGGCCGCTGTCTGCCGGCGTCAGTCGATCCAGCACCTCAAGCATGTAACCTGCACTCTGCTCCGGGCTGAACAATTGCCCCGGTGGCACGTTGCGCTGGAATGGCTCCGACAGCGGTGTATCGGTGGTACCGGGGTGCAGGACGGCCACCGTGACATTCGGCAGGCTGCGCCGCCATTCGATCGCCAGCGTTTTCATACACATATTCAGCGCGGCCTTGGAAGCACGGTAGCTGTACCAGCCACCGAGCCGGTTGTCCTCGATACTGCCCACCTTCGCCGAGATGGTGGCGAAAAGCGCCGGGCGGCCATGCCTGAAATGACTGCCGAGATAGCTGGCAAGCAGCATGGACGGCATGGCGTTGGTCTGCATGCTGGCCATGAAGAACTCCGGGTCGAAGCGCTTGATGGTCTTCTCCGGCCCCTGCCCGTCCCGGTGCAGCAGGCCGGCCGCGTTGATCAGCCAGTCGATATCCTGCAACTGCGCCGACCATTCCCTGACGGCCGCTGCGCTGGTCAGATCCACCTGGTGCCAGGTCAGCGCGGGATGTGTCATCCGCGGCCTGTTGCGATTATAGCTTGCATCGATACGCCGCACTGCGGGCCGTGCGGCCAGCTCGCGCACCAACGCCTGTCCGATGCCGCCCGATCCACCTGCAATGACTATGTTCATGCCAGCCTACCCCGTGCAGGCGTTACGCAGCACGTCGGCTTGCGTGCGTATTGCCTTCAACTGTGTGCAACCCAGCCGGTCGAGGTTGCGCCATTGCAGGGCCGTGCGCGGATGGCGCGCGAAACGCTGCCGGTGGCGCGCGAGGAAATCCCAGTAGAGGGTGGTGAAGGGACAGGCATCCTCCCCGCTTGCCTGCGCCGGGTCGTAGCGGCAACCTGCACAATAGTTACTCATGCGCTGGATGTACTTGCCGGTGGCGACATAGGGTTTCGATGCCAGGTAACCACCGTCCGCGTACTGCGACATGCCGAGCGTGTTTGGCAGTTCAACCCACTCGACGGCGTCCACGTAGACCGCCAGGTACCATTCATGCACCTTGCGCGGGGTTACCCCCAGCAGCAGGCAGTAAAGCCCGGTTACCATGAGACGCTGTATATGGTGCGCGTAACCGAAGCGCAGTGTCTGCTCAAGGGCCTCGCGCAGGCATGCCATGTCGGTGGCGCCGGTCCAGAAGAACGCGGGCAGCTCCCGGTCGGCAGCGAGCGCATTCATGTCTGCATAGGCAGGCATCTTCGCCTGGTAGATACCGCGTACGTATTCGCGCCAGCCGAGTATCTGCCGGATGAAACCCTCCACCCCCGACAACGGCGCCGCCCCCTCCTGCAGCGCCTGCACTGCCATACGCAACACCGCGCGCGGATCCAGCAGCTTCAAGTTGAGGCTGGCACTGAGCAGGGAATGATAGAGAAACGGCTCGTTACACCACATGGCGTCCTGGTACGGTCCGAACAGTGACAGGCGATGCGCCATGAAGTCCTGCAGCAACTCATCGGCCTGTCGCGGTGTGACCGGCCAGTCAAACCCGTCAAGCTCGCCCGGATGGTCGGGGAATTCGCGCCTGACCAGCCGTATCACCTGGCGCGTGGTCGCATCCGGCGCAAACGACAGCGCTGCAGGCGCCCCGGGCGGCCCCTGCTTCCCGAATGACCTGCGGTTGTCCCGGTCGAAGTTCCACGCACCACCCAGTGGCCTGTCATCCTGCATCAGGATCCCGTTGCGCTTGCGCATGAAACGGTAGAAATGCTCCATGCGTGGCTGGCTACGCGTGCCGAGCCATGACTCGAATTCCCGGCTGTCGATCAGGAAATGGGGGTCCGGTTCGATGTCCAGCGGCAAACCACGGGAGCTGACCGTTTGCGAAATGGCTTGCTGGACGCGGTAATCACCGGCCTGCAGCATGGCGACGGATTGAGGTTTGCAGTCATCAAGCACCGAGCCGAGCGCAGCGCCGAGACTGGCATGCCCGTGGCGGTCGAGCTCGAGGTAGCGGACATCGATGCCGCGCGCCTGCAGCTCGTCGCGGAAGTGGCGCATGGCAGACAGGAACAGCACGATGCGGGCGCGATGGCTCCAGACATGCGTCGATTCCTCGCGCACCTCCGCCATGAACACACAGTCACGCCCGGGATCAAGCCGGTCGATCAGCGCGTGTGACCGGTCGAGCTGGTCCCCCAGCACCACTATCAGCGTGCGTACCCTGGTTGCTGCCTGCCCGCTCATGCCTGGAGCCCGTTCAGGTCAGGTCCCGGCAAATATCGTTAACAGTATTTGCAACAAACGCGCCGGGCATGACCTGCAAGCAGCCGTCATGCCCGGCGACAGGCGCACCGTATCAGGTACCGGTGCCACCTGCTTCAACGACCACATTGCCGGTCATCGAGGGATGCAGATCACAGGCGTACTGGTAACTGCCGAGCTCGTCGAAGGTAAAGCTGTAGCTCTGTCCGCTGTTCATCGTGCCGGACTGCAGGCCCCTGGCATTACCCTTGACTGTATGCGGCATACCGCTGTCATGTACCCAGGTGACCGTGGTACCCGGCTTGACGCTGATCTGTGCAGGCTCGAAGCGCATGCCGTTGATCCGTACCGTAACGACGTCTGTCGTCGCCTGCTGCATCGGGGCGGACTGTGCTTGCGGGTAGGTCGACGCCGGTGGGCGCGCATAGCCACCAGGGTGGCCCGTGGCAGCCGGGTAAAAGACCATGCCGGGCGCATAAACCGGTGCCGGCGGCTGGCCGGCGGGTATGCCCTGCATGGCAGGCTGTGCGTAGTACGGGTACGGGTACGGGTGAGCACCCACGGGCGAGTAGGGGTACGGGCCGGCCCCCATTGGGTACTTGCTACTCATGCAACCCGGACCGGCGCTGGATACGGACGTACCGGCCAGGGCGATCACGGCGCACATGGCCGTCATGCCGTGCCGCCAGTTTTTCATACAGGGCTTGTTCATGTCAGGTTCCTCCTTGCTGCGGTTCATGGTCGAGTATGTCATTTACTTACTGAGTTAATTGGTAAATAAGTTCAGCAACCAGGAATGGTGTTGCTGTCGTGATACGAATTGTACAATGTTCGTACAATTATTTGGGGGTGTCAAGCACAATTATTGTATAACTATGAGCCGACGGTCATGGCCCGACCCTGTCGCGGCAAGCAGGAAGCGGATCCGGGCTGCATGCAGATTCCGACAGCGACCCGCCACCCGCCCGTCGCCACCGGTGCCGGCTGCATCAGAACAGATGCCAGTCAGGGGCACAGAAGAGCGATTTCGGAGGTTGCGCAGCAACGGCCCCGCAGGGGTGCAAGGGGCAGGATGCCACGGGTAGAAATGAGGTAGCGGGTAATCGAACGGGCAGTTCGATGCTTGCGGTATTCACCGATACCGCGTAACCCGGTTCTTCGGTGAGGTTGATCGGAAAAATGGTGGCCAGGGACAGAATCGAACTGCNNCTGCTCTACCAACTGAGCTACCTGGCCGGGGTGGTGTATTAAAGCGGGCGCTTGCCTGCGAGTCAAGGCACGGGCGTTTATTACCTTGATTTGAAGGAATATTCAGTCTTTCAGGACGCTATCATCGGCTACTTGATAGCCCCCGGCA
>JABAHR010010765.1_pt2 | contig 17348 bp, 17 predicted proteins | sample 7062101 | NCBI WGS metagenome assembly JABAHR01 (sample SAMN14534553, study PRJNA622989) | marine sediment metagenome | biome: marine biome [ENVO:00000428]; feature: marine pelagic biome [ENVO:01000023]; material: deep marine sediment [ENVO:00002113] | place: India: Gulf of Kutch | collected... | reverse complement strand
CCGCGGTGCCGCCCTCTGCGCGAATCTCGCCCGAGATCGTCTCGATGGCGCCGGCGCTGCGCGCGGTCAGAAGCACCTGCGCCCCCTCGCGCGCGAAGGCCCGCGCCGTCGCCGCACCGATGCCGCGGCTGGCGCCCGTAACAATGACCGCCTGTCCCGAAAATCTGCCCATGTCCTGTTAACACTCCCCGCCAAAGTGGTTATTTTCCTTAATCGAGTTACATCCGAAAAGCACTTCCCATGCAAGCCAGAGCCGCGGCTGCCGCTACTCGCCGTGAACCTGCGCCTCACAGCAACGGAGCAGACCCGACATGAGCCGCCTTTTCGCAATCCTCGCCGCCCTTCTGGCCGCAACGCCCGCACTAGCGCACGAATTCTGGATCGAGCCGACGGACTACCGGATCGCCGCGGGCGAGACGATCGAGGCGCGCACCTTCAACGGCGAGGATTTCTCGGGAATCGAGTATGGCTACAGCGAGGCCGGCTACCAGCAGTCCGGCGTCACGTCGGGCAGCGATGCCCGGCCGATCCTGGGCGAGAACGGCGACAAGCCCGCGATCCGGACCCTGCCGGCCGGTGACGGTCTGAACGTGCTGTTCCACGCCTCGGCGGTCAGGACCCTCACCTATCCGACGATGGAAAAGTTCGAGAGCTTCCTGAAGGGCAAGAACCTCGACTGGGCGCTCGAGGCGCATGCCGAGCGGCGGCTGCCCGAGGAAGACATTCGCGAGGCCTATTTCCGCTTCGTCAAGGCGCTGGTGGCGGTGGGCGACGGTGCCGGATCGGACCGGCTGATCGGCATGCCCTACGAGCTGGTGGCGCTCGACAACCCCTATACCGCCAGCGGCGACATCCGCTTCCAGCTCTACCTGAACAAGCAGCCGGTCGGCGCCGGCATCCCCGCCTTCGTGTTCCACAAGACCGGCGAAGAGGTCGAGAAGATCGACCTGACCACAGACGCCGAGGGCCGGATCACGGTGCCGCGGATGCCGGGGGAGTTCATGGTGAACGCGGTCCATATTGCCGAACCCAGCGAGCGGCTGGCGCGCAGCACGCAGGCCGAGTGGGTCACGCTCTGGGCCGCTTCCAACTACCAGATCGCCGAATAGAGCCCCTGCTCTAGCCCGCCAGGAAGCGGCGCAGCCGCGCGCGCGTCGCCTCGAGGTGCCGGGCGCGGCTGGCGGGCGTCGAATCGTCCATGGCGTAATGCGCCGCGAAGAGGCAGCGCACCCGGCGCGCGCAGAGCAACCTCAGGCCGCGCAGGATGATCCGCCGCCCGGGCGTGCCCACCAGCCAGGTCAGCCAGCGCGAGGCGCCGCAAGTGGTCAGCACTGCCAGCCGTTCGACATGGCGCAGGCGCGGCTCGATATCGCCCTCGGGCGGCAGCGCGAAGGCGACCTCGGGCAGCATCACACGGTCCAGCCACCCCTTCAGCATCGCCGGCTGGCCGTACCACCAGGTCGGGTAGACGAAGATCAGCGTATCGGCGGATTTCAGCGCCGCGATGTGGCCGTCCAGCTGGCTGTCGGCAGCCGGGCCGTCCAGGTAGGACTCCCATTCCGGGCGGCTGAGGACCGGATCGAAGGCTTCGGCGTAGAGGTCTATTACCGCGACTTCGGCCCCGGCATCTTCCAGCACCGCGAGCGCGGTGTCGCGGACGGCGGCGGTGAAGCTCTCGGGGTGCGGGTGGCAGTAGACGACAAGGGCGCGCATGTCACAGCGCCCTCATCCCGGCCTCGACCCGTCCAAGGAAGCGCCGCCGGTCGTCATCGGTGGCCCGGTTCATGCCATAGAGCGCCAGGTATCGCGACCGCGCCGCCGGGTGCACGACCGCGCGCAGGTGGCGTGTCACGCTGCGCTTGGGCGGGTTTCCGGTGATCAGGGCGCGCAGCCGGTCGGCGCCGTAGGTGGTGACGGCCGCCAGCTTGCGGATGTTGTGCAGGTTGCCGCGCACCTTGCCGTTCTCGATCACGAACGAGACGCCGGGCAACAACACCCGGTCCAGGTAGCCCTTCAGGATCGCCGGGTAGCCGAAATTCCAGACCGGAAACACCAGCACCAGCGCCTGGGCCGCCAGCAGCCGCTCGACATGCTCCCGCACCGGCTCGGTGTTGTGCTCCTGGTCGTGATAGCCGCGCCGTTCCTGCGGCGTCAGCACCGGCTGGAAGCCCTCGGCGTAGAGGTCGCAATCGTCGACCTCCCAGCCGCGCCCGCGCAGCGTCTCGACCACGCGGCCATGCAGCGCGCCGCCGAAACTCTCGGGCACCGGGTGGGCATAAAGGACCAGGGCGCGCGTCATTCAGCGCCCGCTATTCCGCCGCCTTCATCTTCGGGTAGGCATACATCCGCTCGAACGCCCAGTCCGGGTCGTCCCAGGCGATCATCTTGCCCGGGTTCAGCAGGCCCTTCGGATCGGCCTCGCGCTTGAAGCGCAGCTGGCGGTCGTCCACCGTCTGCCGGCCGCCTTCCTCGAGCGTGTAGCGGTGCGGGTTGAAGATCATCGCGCCGGCGTCCTCGTGCATCTTCACGATCTCGTCCAGACGCTCCTCGCTGGTGAATTTCACCAGGCTGAGGCCGGCGAAGATCGTCTTGCCGTTCTCGCGCATCGCCTCGAGGTGCTGCAGCACCTCGGGGCTGAGCTTGTCGCGCATCTCGGCGATCAGCTCCTTGTGGCGGGGGTAGTGATAGCGCACCTGCAGATAGGTGATCGACGGGTCGACCCTGAGCGCGCGCAGCGTGGTGTGGTTCCAGCCGTATTCGAAGACCGGGCCCGGCCCCTTCTTCCAGTCGTTGTCGTCCGATCGGTAGATCAGCCTGGCATCGGGGCGGCGGCCCAGGAAGGTCTGGAAGCCGTCCATCGAATGCGGCGCGACCATCAGGCCCACGAGGTGCGTGCCCGGCTCGACATGGGGTTTCACCCGCTGGAAATAGTCATGCGCCACCGGCGCCTCGTAGACGCTGGCCAGCTTGATCAGGATGCCGTCCTCGTTGGCGACGCCCTCGGCGAACTCGACGGCCTGCATGAAATCGTCGAAGCCCACGAACATCTCGACCCAGTCATAGGCCGGGGCCAGCGGCATCTCGATCTCGGTGATGATGCCGTTGGTGCCGTAGGCGTGGGAGACGCGGGGCAGCTCCTCGCCGCGGAATTCCAGCACCCGCGGCTCCTCCTCCATCGTCACCACGCGCAGGCGGATGATATTGCCCAGGTCGCGCAGCGCGCCCCAGGTGCACGACCCTACGCCGCCCGAGCCGCCGGCGATGAAGCCGCCGATCGTGGCCGTGGCCCAGGTCGAGGAGAACATCCGGATCTCCTGCCCCGACTGCGCCTTGCAGGCGGCGTCGAGATCCTTCAGCAGGCAGCCGGGCTGCACCACGACACGGCCCGGCGCGACCTCCAGCACCTCGGCCATGTTGCGCATGTGCATGACGCAGCCGCCCGCCAATGGCATCGCCTGGCCGTAATTCCCGGTGCCCGCGCCGCGCGTCGTCACCGGCACGTCGTGCTTGTAGCAGGTCTTCAGCACCTCGATCACTTCGGCCTCGGAGCGCGGCGCGACGGCGAAATCCGCGACCAGGTGGTCCAGCCGTTCCTTCAGCACCGGCGAGTACCAGAAAAAGTCGCGGCTCTTCGCTTTCAGCGAGACCGGGTTCTCGTCGACCTCGAGATGCGAGAGGGCGGCTTTGGCGGCGGCGATATCCATCAGACGGGCTCCATCAAGTCGTCGAGTTCGGCGTAATCGGGCAGCGTGCGGTCGATCTGCGCGCCGTTGCGGATCACGATGCGGTCGGCCTGCGGGCGAGCGAACAGCTCGGTCCAGCCGCGGGCCTTGCAGATCACGAAATCCTCCGCCCCGGCCGGGTCGAAGCGGCAGATCTCGCCGGGCACTTCGTTGAAGGCGCGCGGCCAGTCGGGGCGCGAGTGGTCCAGGTGGCCGATGCGCGTGACCTCGCGCATCACCTCGATCATGTCCAGATCGCCATAGGCATAGAAGGGGTCGCGGGTGTTGTCGCTGGCGAACGCCACGGGGGTGCCGCGCGCGCGCATCTCGTGCACCAGGGTGATGCCGCGGAAGCGCGGCGTCAGCCCCGGGCGGCGGTGCTGAAGGTAGAGGTTGCACAGCGGCAGGCTGACCACGTTCAGCCCGGCCTCGGCGACCAGGTCGAGCGTGCGGTCGGCCTCGCCCTGGTCCTGCGTGCTCAGCGAGCAGCAATGCCCCACCACCACCGGCGCCTCGAAGCCGCGCGCAAGCTTGACCTCGGCGATCTTGCGCAGGCAGGTCGAGTCGGGGTCGAGCGTCTCGTCGACGTGGAAATCCACCTCGAGCCCGCGCGCTTCGGCGAACTCGAAGACGATGTTCAACCGCTCGACCACATCCGGCACCGGATAGGCCACCGCGCCCAGCACGCCGCCATACCGCTTCACCAGGTCGGCGGTGTGGGCATAGAGACCGTCGCGGTTCACATGCTCGATGCCGCACAGCGCCGCGGCCTGCAGGTCGATCCGCCCCGCCCACTCGGCGCGCATCTCGGCCCAGACCGGCCACGAGATGTCGTCCTGCGGCGGGATCGAGTCGAGATGAGTGCGGATCGCGCGGGTGCCGTGCGCCCAGGCGCAGCGCAGCGAGAAATCCATCCGGCGCCGCACGTCATCGGCATTCCATCGGCCCTCGCGGTCGGCGGCGACGGTGGTCAGCGCGCCCATGAAGCTGCCGTCCGGGTTGGCGGCACGGGGCCAGATATGGCCCTTGTCCAGATGCGTGTGCATGTCGACGCCGCAGGGCAGCACCATCGCGCCGCCCATGTCGAATTCCGGCCCGCCGCCGCGCAGATCGCGGGTGACCGGCACGAAGCCTTCGCCGCCGCCTTCGAAACAGGCCGGGGCGACCAGACCGGTCAACGTCACCGGCCCGTCCGGGATGTTCTTGAATTCCAACCTAGCTCTCCCGCTTCACGGCGCTTTCATGCCATTTGCGCAAGAGTAGATGACTGAGGATCGAGGTACAGGCGAAAATCACGATCCCCATGCAGGAGATCAGGATCAGCGCGGCATAGAGCCGGCCGAAATTGAACCTGTAGCTCGCCTCGAGCAGCGTCGAGGCCAGGCCCAGGCCCGTGCCGGCGCGGCCGATGACGAACTCGGCCACCACCGCGCCGATCAGGGCCAGGCCCCCGGCGATGCGCAGCCCGCCCAGGAAATAGGGCAGTGCGGCCGGTGCCTGCAGGTAACGGAGCCGCTGCCAGCGGGTGGCACCGTAGATCGTGAACAGGTCGCGCAGGTTGTGGTCGGCGCTTTTCAGCCCGGTCGTGGTGTTCGACAGGATCGGGAAGAAGGCGACGATCCAGGCGCAGATCAGCGCCGCGCGAAAGGCGCTGTCGATATAGATCTGCAACAGCGGCGCCACCGCGATCACCGGCGTCACCTGCAGGATCACCGCATAGGGGAACAGCGACATCTCGGCGAAGCGGGACTGCGTGAACAGCACCGCCAGCGCCACCCCGCCCAGCACCGCGAAGAACAAGGCCAGCAGCGTGAGGCGGGTCGTCACCATCATCGCCGAAAACAGCAGACCCCAGTCCGCGAGCAGCTGGCTGAAGACCAGACCGGGCCCGGGCAGCACGTAATGCGGGATCTCGTTCAGGGTGACATAGAGGTGCCAGGACAGGATCGACAGCACCAGCACCACCGCGGGCAGCGTCCATTTCGCTATGCGATTGATGCGGGCGCGGCGCAAGCGGGCCCGTTCTTCGGCGTCGAGAGGCTCGTGCGCGGGCGCCATGCCTTGCGTTACGGTCATACCGCTTCTCCCATCGCCTGGTGCAGCGCGTCCGACGCCTCACGCGTATGGGCGGCGTATTCGGGCGAGGTGCGGAATACATCGTCGCGCGGATAGGGCGCGTCCACCTGCAATTCGCGGATCACCCGTCCCGGACGTGCGGCCATGATCACGATGCGGTCGGACAGGAACACGCTCTCGAAGACCGAGTGGGTGACGAAGACGACGGTGCAGCCGATCTTCTCCTTCATCTCGAGCAGGTCGTTGTTCAGCTTGAAGCGGGTGATCTCGTCGAGCGCCGCGAAGGGCTCGTCCATCAGGATCAGCTTGGGGTGCGTGACCAGCGCGCGGGCGATGGCGACGCGCATCTTCATGCCGCCCGACAGCTCGCGCGGATAGGACCGGGCGAATTTTTCGAGCCCGACCAGCTTGAGCGTGTCCATGATCTCGCCGCGGACCGAGTGCTTGCTGGCGCCCTTGAGGCGCAGCGGCAGCCATACATTGTCCTCGACCGTGGCCCAGGGCATCAGCGTGGGTTCCTGGAACACCACGCCAAGGGCGCCGTCACCGGGACTGCTTTCCCAGCGGATGCGCCCCGATGTCGGGTGCGACAGCCCGGCGATCAGGCGCAGAGCGGTGGACTTGCCGCAGCCCGAGGGCCCAAGCAGGGATAGGAAGTCGCCCTCGCGGATTTCCAGCGACATGTCGCGCAGCGCAACCACGTCGCCGGCGAAAACCTTGTCCACGGATTGGATTGTCAGCAGCCGGGGCCGGCTGTCGATGGATGTCATGTCGCCTCCTTGTGCGCCGGGCGCGACCAAGCGCGCCCGGCCGCGGGCAGGTGGACCTTACTTCTTCAGATCCATCCCGACGCCCTTGCCGGCGAATTCGGTGGTGAAGGCCGCTTGCCAGTCGATGCCCGAGTCGACAACCCCTGCGTCGACCATCTTGTTGTAGAAGTCCTCGACCTTCTGGGCGGTGATCACGCCGATGCCCTTCTCGACCGCGTCACCCGAATCGGCGATGCCGTTTTCCTTCATCTTCCCGATGGCGTAGGCGATCTTGTCGTCGGTCATCTCGGGATTGGCTTCCTTGATCAGCGCGTTCGCCGCCGAGGGATCGCCGTAGAGGTAGTTGTACCAGCCCTTGATCGAGCCATCGACAAAGCACTGCACCACCTCGGGCTTGTTCTCGATGGTGTCGGCCATCGTCTCGATCGTGGTGGCGTAGGTCGAATAGCCCGCATCCGCGATCAGGAAGACGTTGGGCACGAAGCCGCCCTCCTTCTCGACCAGATAGGGCTCGGAGCTCAGATAGCCCTGCATGCCGGTGTTCTCGTCGGCCAGGAAGGGCGCGGGGTTGAAGGTGTAGGGCTGGCGCTGCTCGGCGGTGAAGCCGTGCTCGGCGATCATCCACTGATAGTAGGACTGGTAGCCGTTGTCGCCGATCAGCAGGGTCAGGTTCTTGAGATCCTCCCAGCTGTCCGCGACGCCGGGATGGGCGAGGATCACCTGCGGGTGTTTCTGGAAGATCGCGGCCACGGCCACGACGGGGATGTTCTGCTGCACGGCCGAGAACGCCTGCAGCAGGTCGCCGCCCATGTGGAACTGGATCTTGCCGGCCAGCATCAGCGCCCGGTTGTTCACCTGCGGCCCGCCGGGGACGATGGTCACGTCCAGCCCGCATTCGGCATAGGTGCCGTCGGCGACCGATTGATAGAATCCGCCATGCTCGGCCTGTGCCACCCAGTTGGTGCCGAACGAAACCGCTTCCTGGGCTATGGCCTGTGTGCCGGCCGCTGCCGCGAGCCCGGCGAGGAGGCTGCCAACGAGGGTATGCTTCATGATTCGTCTCCGCTGTCTAATTCGCTCGGGCGGTTATACCGGGCATGGACCTTTGCTCAAGAATTTCGCGTTTGCCACAGACTGTAAAGCGGACAAACAGTAGATTTGACCGGTCAACGGGCGAACTGATCGAAACTTGTGCAAAGTTGCGCTTGGCGACGGGTCGGGCAAGGATGCCATCGCAACCGCAGGAGCCCGATTTGTGAAAGCCCATACACCCGGCAGCATCCGCCCCCCCTTCGCCCGCTACTCCCACGCCATCGAGGCCCCCGCCGGCCACCGGCTGATCGCGCTTTCGGGGCAGCTCGGCATCGCCCCGGACGAACACGTTCCCGAAGACGCCGGCGCCCAGGCGGAGCTGTGCTTCGCCAATATCGAGGCGATCCTGGCCGAGGCCGGGCTGGACCGCTCGGCGATCCTGAGGGTGAACGCCTACGTCACCGACCGGGCCCACCTGTCCGAATACATGGCGGCGCGGGATCGTTACCTGGGTAAGATCGATCCGCCGCCGGCCTCGACGCTGATGATCGTCTCGGGCTTCGCGCGGGAAATCTTCAAGGTCGAGGTCGAGGTGCTGGCCGCCGCCCCGGCCTAGGCGCGCGCCGTCACCACGTTCGAGACGTGCGGGAACCGGAGGCCCCGACCGTCGCGATAACCGGCCATGCCGTCGAGAAACGCCTCGAAGCAGCGCGCGCGGTCCGCGTCCGACAGGCGTGCCAGCTTGTCGCCGCTGTGCATGCCGCCCATCGCGCCGGCGGCGTAGGCGCGGCCATCCGGGTGGTGCAAGGTCAGGCTGACGGTAGTCACCTCGACCGCCTCGAAGCCGGCATTTTCGAACAGGGCCCGCGTTTCCTCGGCGTCCGACAGGCCGCAGATCGCCCGCACCGCCGAGCCGGCCTCGGCGCCGACACAGGCCTCGAGCGCCGTTGCCTGGGCCTGCAGCAGAGGGTTTTCCGAGATGGCGCGCGAGACACAGAAGGCGATACGGGCGCCGGGCGCCAGAACACGGCGAAGCTCGCGCAGCGCGGCCGGGCGGTCGGGAAAGAACTGCAGGGCCTGCTGGCAATAGGCCAGGTCGAAGCTGTCATCAGCGAAGGGCAGCGTGGCCGCATCCGCCTCGATCCATTCCGCAGCGATCCCGGCCTCGCTCGCCCGGTCCTGCGCCACCCGGAGCATCCCGGCACTGTAGTCGACGCCGGTCAGGCTGCCGGGCGGCGGGTCACAGCGGGCGACCTCGCGGGCCACCGCGCCAGTGCCACAGGCAAGATCCAGGACACGCTCACCGCCACGCGGCGTGACGCGACGGATCAGTTCGCGCGCCCAGGGCTGGAAGATCACCGGCACCATGACCGCATCGTAGCGGTCCGCGAACGCATACGGCGTGGAGGTGCTCGCGTGATCGGTCAACCGCCATCTCCTCTCGGGACATGGCCGCAGCATAGCATGTTATTCGCCGCGACAGTGTCGCCCTGGGGTGATGCGACCGACATCCGCCGAACGCCCGATCCGCCCGACGGTGCCCGCCGGGTTTGCATCTAGCGGCAGAGCCAGCCGCCATCGACCGCCAGCGCATGGCCGTTGACATAGCCGGCGGCATCCGAGGCAAGGAAGACGGCCACGGCGGCGATGTCCTCGGGGCGGCCCCAGCGGCCGGCGGGAATGCGCGCCAGCAGATCGCGCGAACGGCTGTCGTCCTCCCGAAGCGCGCTGGTCATCTCGGTCTCGACATAGCCCGGCGCGATGGCATTGACGGTGATGCCTTGCGCCGCCCACTCGTTGCACAGCGCGCGCGTCATCCCGACCACCGCGTGCTTGGCCGCGGCATATGACGGCACCAGGATGCCACCCTGGAAACTCAGTACCGAGCCCATGTTGACGATCCGTCCGAAGCCCTGCTCGGCCATCCGCCGGCCCGCGGCCTGGGCAAGGAAGAACGGCGCATCGAGCCCCACTGACAGGACCTCGCGCCAGTCCTCCTCGGAATGGCTCACCGCCGGTTCGCGCCGGATGACGCCGGCATTGTTCACAAGGATGTCGATCCCACCCAGCGCGTCCGAAACCTCTTCGACCAGGGCCTCGGCCCCGGCGGCGTCCAGCCCGTTCAGGTCGCAGGTGGCGGCATGGAACCGGCCGCCTTCGGCCGCGATCCGCTCGCCCAGGTCGCCCGGCGCGCGTTTGCGCTGGGTGATCGCCACATCCGCCCCGGCCTGCGCCATCGCCAGCGCGATCGCCGCGCCGATCCCCGAGGCACCGCCCGTCACCAGCGCCCTGCGGCCGGTCAATGAGCGCTCTTTCGATCCTGCCGTCTCGTTCACGGGCGGCCTCCATCATCTGTTGCGTTCTGCCATTCGGCGGGTACGGCAGAAGGCATAACCGACTGCGCGCAAGATCACAAACCGAGCCGTTAGACCGGCGCGAGAGATTCGCCGTGTGCAGGAGCGGCCGCGCGGGCCCTCCGCAACTCCCTCGATAAAAGGATATATCTTTGCATATTCCTATATTATAAATGTTTTAATTCAGTATGTTATATTTTTTTTGATAAATAACTAAAAACTTTCTTGCCTGAAACACCGGCTCTGTGGATAGTCGGCATCGCACCGAATCCAACACATCGAGAGAGGGACGGATGACCCTGAAACTTGCCCCGGCAGCCGCTGCTGCCCTTGCCACCCTGATCGCCGCCGCGCCGATGACCTCGGCGGAAACCCTGCGCATCGGCGGGAACTTCCCCACCGAGCATTCCAGCTCGAAGGCCATGGAGATCTTCGCCGAGGCGGTCGCCCGCGAAACCGGCGGCGATCTCGAGATCGCCAACTTCCCTGCCATGCAGCTGGGCGGCGCGAAAGAGAACGTCGACCAGGTCCGCTCGGGCGTGATCTTCGGCACCTGGATCGGCACCGCCTACCTGTCGCGCACCGTGCCCGAGCTCGAGGCCGTGTCGCTGCCCTTCGCATATCCCGACCGCGAGACCGCCTTCCGCGTGATCGACAGCGAGGTCGGCGACCTGCTGGACGAGAAGCTGGCCGAGAAGGGCTTCGTCTCGCTCGGCTGGATGGAGCTGGGCTCGCGCAACGTGACCAACTCGGTCCGCCCGCTCGAGACCGTGGCCGATTTCGAGGGCCTCAAGCTGCGCATGCAGCCCAACGAAACGCACCTCGCCACCTTCCGCGCGATCGGGGCCAACCCGGTGTCGATGGGCATCTCCGAGGTCTACTCGGCGCTTCAGCAGGGCGTGCTCGACGGGCAGGAAAACCCCTACTCGATCATCGAGAGCCGCCAGTTCAACGAGGTGCAGACCCACCTGTCGGACAGCGCGCATTTCTTCGACTACATCCTGCTGGTCGCCAACAAGCGCAAGTTCGACCGCCTGAGCGATGATCAGCAGGCCGCGATCCGCACCGCCGCCGCCGAGGCCGTGGCCTGGCAGCGCGAGCAGGCCGCCGCCGAGGACACCACCGCCAAGCAGAAGCTGATCGACGCCGGCATGACCTTCACCCCGCTGTCGGACGAGACCCGCGCCGCACTGCAGGAAAAGACCGCCGGCGTGGTGGACGAGGTCCGCGAGCGCATCGGCGCCGAAGTCGTCGACGCCGTGCTGGCCGAGATCGACGCGGAATGACCGCCGTCGCCCGACACTCGGCCGGGCCCCCTCGGGGCCCGGTCTTTCTGGCGGCCCGCGCCTGGCTGGCGCGGCTCGACGCCGTCACGCGCTGGCTGGTGATCGGCGCCATGGCGGTGATGACCGCGCTCGTGGTGGCGCAGGTCGTCTTCCGCTACGCCTTCTCCTCGTCGATCGACTGGTCCGAGGAAACCGCCCGCCTGGCCTTTGTCTGGGCGATGTTCCTTGCCCTGCCCCACGGCATCCGCGCCGGGGTGCATGTCGGCATCGACGCGCTGGTCGTCACCCTGCCGCAGCGCGCGCAGGACCTGATCTTTCGCGTCACCGCCTTTATGGGTGCGGCGCTGATGGCCGCGATCTTCTGGTTCGCCACCGAGGTCGCCATCTACACCTGGCCCGAATTGATGCCGACGCTGAACATGACCGCGGCCGTCTATTACATCGCCGTTCTCGTGGCCGCCGCGCACTCGATCCTGCATCTGGTCCTGCTGGGCTGGGGCGGCGCCGAAACCTGGGCGAAGGAGCCCGCGCAATGACCCTGACCGTCGTGATCGTGTTCTTCGCCCTGGCGCTGATGGGCATGCCGCTGGCCTTCGCGCTGGGCTTCGCCTCGCTGGGCGGTTTTCTGGTCGGCGGCATCGAGCTGACGGTGATGCCGCAGCGGATGATGCACGCGGTCAACAGCTTTCCGCTGATGGCGATCCCGCTGTTCATGCTGGCGGGCGAGCTGATGGTCCGCGCCGGCATCATGCAGCGGCTGATCGATTTCTCGAACTCCATCGTCGGCCGGCTGCATGGCGGGCTGGCGCATGTCGCGCTGGTCGCGGGCATGATGCTGGCCGCCGTGTCGGGCGCCGCCGTCGCCTCGGCCTCGGCGCTGGGCTCGACCCTGGTGCCGGCGATGCGCAAGACCTATGACGACGGCTATTCCAGCTCGGTCGTCGCCTCGGCGGCGAATCTGGGCGCGATCATCCCGCCGTCGAACGCTATGATCGTCTACGCGCTGATGGCGGGCTCGACCGTTTCGGTCGGCGGCCTGTTCATGGCGGGCGTGGTGCCCGGCCTTCTGCTGACGCTGGGCTTTGCCGCGCTGGCCTCGTTCATCTCGTGGCGCAAGGGCTACAAGCTGACCGGCGACGCCTTCCGCCTGGGCCACGCCCTGCGCGAGACCTGGCGCGCCCTGCCCGTGCTGCTGATGCCCGTGGTCGTCGTCGGCGGCATCGTCGGCGGCGTGTTCACGCCCACCGAGGGCGCGGCAATCGCGGTGGCCTATGCGCTGATCATCGGCTTCTTCGTCACCCGCAAGCTGACGCTGGCCGACCTGCCGCCGGCGCTGTTCACCGCCGCCGTGGGGGCTGCGATGGTCGGCGCGCTGATCGCCTTCGCGGCCGGCGTGACCTTCATCTTCACCATCGACATGGTGCCCGCGACCATCGCCGGCGCGCTCGAGGCATTCACCACAAACCCCATGGTGTTCCTCGTGCTGGTGATGGCGATCCTGATCGTCGTCGGCATGTTCATCGAATCGAACGCCGCCTACATCATGCTGGTGCCGCTGTTCGCGCCCGTCGCGGTCGGCTTCGGCATCGACCCGCTGCTGTTCGGCTTTCTCTTCGTCTTCAACCTGGTGATCGGGATGATGACCCCGCCCGTGGGCGTGGTGCTGTTCGTGATGAGCGGCGTGACCCGCGTTCCGATGGCTCAGCTGATCCGCAGCGTCTGGCCTTTCGTGGCGGTGCAGTATGTCGTGCTGATCCTCTGCGTCGCCTTCCCCGGCATCGTCACCTGGCTGCCCCGCACCCTTGGATATTGAGACCGACCATGCGCATTCTGCTGATCAACCCGAATACCTCCGAGAGCATCACCGCGCGGCTGGAAACCGCCGCCCGGGCGGTGATGTCGCCGGAGACGCAACTTACCTGCGTCACCGCCGCGGCCGGCGTGCCCTATATCTCGACCCGGACCGAGGCGCAGATCGGCGGCGTCCAGGTGCTCGAGATCCTGGCCCAACGCCACCACGACTATGACGCCGCCATCGTCGCCGCCTTCGGCGACCCGGGCCTCGGCGCGGCACGCGAGCTGTTCGACCTGCCGGTCATCGGCCTGGCCGAGGCCGGGATGCTGACCGCCTGCATGCTGGGCGGCCGCTTTGCCATCCTGACCTTCGCCACCGCCCTGGGCCCCTGGTACAATGAATGCGTCGCCTGGCACCGGATGGAGCCGCGCTGCGCCGGGGTCTTCATGCCCAAGGGCGGCTTCAGCTCGATCGACAGCGTCGCCGAGGAACGCTGCGACCGGCTGGTCGACCTGGCGGGCGAGATCGCCGCCGCCGGCACCGCCGACACCATCGTGCTGGCCGGCGCGCCATTGGCCGGCCTCGCCGCAAAGGTGCGTGACCGCATCGCCCTTCCGGTCGTAGACTGCGCCGAAGCGGCGATCTGCCAGGCCGAGACGCTGGCGCGGCTGCGCCCGGCGCCGGCGCGGGCCGGCAGCTTCGCCAGGCCGGCGGCCAAGGGATCGACCGGACTGACACCCGCGCTGGCCGCGCAGATCGGCCAGGCCGCGATCTGACAGGACAGCAAGGAGTCATCCTCATGGAGCAATTCGATCTCGCCATTCGCGGAGGCACCATCGTCACCGCGGCCGACCGCTACGCCGCCGATATCGGCGTCCGCGACGGCCGCATCGTGGCCATCGCACAGGATATCGGCCCGGCCGACCGCGAGATCGACGCCTCGGGCAAGCTCATCCTGCCCGGCGGCGTGGATGCCCATGTGCACCTGTCCCAGCCGACCAGCGACGGCACGGTGATGGCCGACGATTTCGAGAGCGGCACCCGCGCCGCCGCGGCGGGCGGCAACACCACCATCCTGCCCTTCGCCTTGCAGGAGAAGGGCAAGGGCCTGCGCGCCTGCGTCGAGGACTACCACGCCAAGGCCGACGGCAAGTGCTATGTCGACGTGTCGTTCCACCTGATCATCTCGGACCCCACGCCGCAGGTGCTGGGCCAGGAGCTGCCGGCGCTGATCCAGGACGGCTACACCTCGTTCAAGGTCTTCATGACCTACGACGACCTGATGCTGAACGACGAGCAACTGCTGGATGTCTTCGAGGTCGCCGGCCGCGAGAAGGCGCTGGTCATGGTCCATGCCGAGGGCCACGACGCGATCCGCCACATGGCCCGCAAGCTCGAGGCCGCCGGCAAGACGCACCCCTACTACCACGCCATCGCGCATTCCGAAGTTGCCGAGCGCGAGGCCACGCACCGCGCGATCTCTCACGCCGAACTGACCGACATCCCCATCGTGATCGTCCACGTCTCGGGACGCGACCCGATGGAGCAGATCCAGTGGGCGCGCAAGCGCGGGCTCAAGGTCTTCGCCGAGACCTGCCCGCAATACATCGCCCTGACCCGCGACGACCTGAAGGGGCTGAACATGGATTTCGAGGGGGCGAAATACGTCTGCTCGCCCCCGCCCCGCGATACCGCGGCGCAGGAGGCGATCTGGGAAGGTCTGCGCGACGGCACCTTCGACATCTTCTCTTCCGACCACTGCCCGTTCTACTTCGAGGGCGAGAATGGCATCGGCAAGGACAACCCGCGCGCCCGGACCTCGTTCAAATGGGTGCCGAACGGCATCCCGGGGGTCGAGACGCGGCTGCCGATCCTGTTCTCCGAGGGCGTCTCGAAGGGCCGGATCAGCCTCGAGCGTTTCGTCGCGCTGACCTCGACCAACCCGGCGAAGCTCTACGGGCTGTATCCGCGCAAGGGCTCGATCATGGTCGGCGCCGATGCCGACCTGGTGCTGTGGGATGCCGAGCGCGAGGCTGTGATCACCCAGGAGGGGCTGCATCACGGCGCCGACTACACGCCCTATGAGGGGCTGGCGGTGAAGGGCTGGCCGGTGACGACCCTGCTGAGGGGCCAGGTGGTGGCCGACGACGGCGAGATCCACGGCGCCATGGGCCGGGGTGAATACGTCACCCGGAGCACTTCGGGACTAATCTGAGCGACGCCTCCCGCGCTCGGACGCCCCCGCCGCCCGTGATCCGGGCGCGGGGGCTTCTTTTTTGCGTGATATATATTTTCATCAGCATTTTCAGTGCCTAGATTTATTTTTGATAATTTATTATACTACTCCGAATCCAACAGCGAGCGGAGGCCGCCATGCACAAACCCGGACGTCATTTCCTGCAGATACCGGGGCCGACCAATGTCCCCGACGGCGTGCTGCGCGCCATCGACCGGCCCACCATGGACCATCGCAGCCCCGAATTCGGCGATCTTGGCCTGCGCGCCCTTTCGGGGATCAAGTCGATCTTCAAGACCCGCGGCGACGTGATCATCTACCCGGCCTCCGGCACCGGCGCGTGGGAGGCGGCGCTGGTCAACACGCTCTCGCCCGGCGACCGGGTGCTGATGTGCGAGACCGGGCACTTCGCCTGGCTCTGGCACCGCCTCGCCACCCGGCTCGGCCTCGCGCCCGAGATCGTCGAGACCGACTGGCGTACCGGCGCCGACCTCGACGCGATCGAGGCGCGGCTGCGCAAGGACAGCGCGCACGAGATCAAGGCGGTCTGCGTCGTGCACAATGAAACCTCCACCGGCTGTACGTCGGATATCGCCGGGGCGCGCGCCGCGCTCGACGCCGCCGGTCACCCGGCGCTGCTGATGGTGGACACGATCTCGTCTCTGGCATCGATCGACTACCGCCATGACGAGTGGGGCGTCGACGTGACCGTCGGCGGCTCGCAGAAGGGGCTGATGCTGCCGCCGGGCCTGTCCTTCAACGCGGTCAGCGAAAAGGCCCGCGCGGCCTCGGCGCAGGCCACGCTGCCCCGGTCGTTCTGGGCCTGGGACGAGATGATCGCGGCCAATGCCAAGGGCTACTTCCCCTACACCCCGGCGACCAACATGCTCTACGGCCTGGTCGAGGCGATCGACCAGCTGCATGCCGAGGGGCTGGACGCCGTCTTCGCCCGCCACCAGCGCCACGCCGAGGCCACCCGCCGCGCGGTGCGCGCCTGGGGGCTCGAGGTGCTGTGCCGCGATCCGGCCGAGTACTCGAGCTCGCTCACGGCGGTGCTCATGCCGGAAGGCCACGATGCCGACGCCTTCCGCACCCGCGTACTGGCCGCGTTCGACATGTCGCTCGGCACGGGGCTCGGCCGGCTCAAGGGCCGCGTGTTCCGCATCGGCCATCTCGGCGATTTCAACGATCTGACGCTGGCGGGCACGCTGAGCGGGGTGGAGATGGGACTCGGTGTCGCGGCCGTTCCGCACCGTTCGGGGGGCGTGGCCGCCGCACTCGCCTACCTGACCGAAATGGCCGCGGGTGCCGACGCTGCCGGCGTGCGGGCCTCGGCGGCCTAGCGCGGAGCGCCTCGTGTGCCCGGGCCGCTCGCCGGCATCGCTTCCGGGTCCCGCCGCCGTCCGGCGGGGCGTCGACCGCTGAGCGGCTGAGCGATGAACGCCCCTATCGAGGTCGAGCGTGATGGCGTCATCGCCACCGTCGTTCTCAATCGCCCCGAGAAGCTCAACGCGCTGACCAAGTCGATGTGGCAGTCGCTCGGTGAGACCGTGTCCGCGCTCTCCGCCGACGACGCGCTGCGCTGCATCGTGCTGCGCGGTGCGGGCACGCGGGCCTTCGCGCCCGGCAACGACATCGGCGAGTTCGAGCATGAGCGCGCGAACGCCGCGCAGGCGCGCGCCTACGGCGCCGTCATGACCGCCACGATCGAGGCGCTGGAGCAGTGTCGCCACCCGCTGGTCGCCCTCATTCATGGCATCTGCGTCGGCGGCGGTCTGGAGATCGCGGCCAACTGTGATCTGCGCGTGTGCGGCCGTTCGAGCCGCTTCGGCATCCCCATCAACCGCCTGGGGCTGGTCATGGCGCACGCCGAGCTGCGCGGGCTGCTGGGCCTGGTCGGCCGCGCGGCGACGCTCGAGATCCTGCTCGAGGGTCGCGTGTTCGGCGCCGAGGAGGCGCTGGCCAAGGGCCTCGTCACCCGCGTCGTGGCCGACGGGGATGTCGAGCAGGAAGCCTACGCGACGGCGCAGCGCATCGCGGCGGGTGCGCCGCTGGTGGCACGCTGGCACAAGCAGTT
>JABAHR010008032.1_pt2 | contig 17375 bp, 12 predicted proteins | sample 7062101 | NCBI WGS metagenome assembly JABAHR01 (sample SAMN14534553, study PRJNA622989) | marine sediment metagenome | biome: marine biome [ENVO:00000428]; feature: marine pelagic biome [ENVO:01000023]; material: deep marine sediment [ENVO:00002113] | place: India: Gulf of Kutch | collected... | reverse complement strand
CGGCGCCAATCTCGACCGCATCCAGATCGTCAAGGGCTGGCTCGACAAGGACGGCAAGACCCACGAGAAGGTCTACGACGTGGCGGTCTCGGACGGTCGCGAGATCGACGCCGACGGCCGCTGCAGAACACCGGTCGGCAACACCGTCGACCTGGAGGCCGCCAACTGGACCAACACCATCGGCGCCTCCGAGCTGGCGACGGTGTGGACCGATCCCGACTTCGATCCGGCTCAGTCGGCCGTGTACTACGCGCGCGTGATCGAGATCCCGACGCCGCGCTGGTCGACGTACGACGCCTTCCGCTTCGGTATCCCGATTCCCGAGGGCGCGCCCACGTCGACGCAGGAGCGTGCCTACACCTCACCGATCTGGTACACGCCCTGACGGCAGCGGTTGATGCGGGCGCGCACGGCATGGGAATCCGCTAGTTCCCGGCCGATGCGGCCCGCCGCCGCCCGCACGGGAAGCCGTCGGGCCTGGAGCCGGGGCTTGTCGTCGCTTCGATGACGCATCATTTCCCGGAAGCCGACACTCTCATCGTGAGCATCGTGGTGCTCTACGTGGGCACCTTCCTCACGCGCAAGCTCGGCCTGCTGCGGCGCTACAACATCCCTCCCGCCGTGACGGGCGGGCTGCTCTGCAGCATCGTCGTTGCCCTGATCTTTGTCGTCTGGGAGCTGCAGATCACTTTCGACATGCGTCTGCGCGATCTGCTGCTGCTGGTGTTCTTCAGCACCATCGGGCTGTCGGCGAAGATGCGCCTGCTGTTCGAGGGCGGCAAGGCGCTAGCCTTGCTGCTGGCGGTGGCGGTGGGGTTCCTGCTCATCCAGAACGGCACCGGCGTGCTCCTGGCGCTGGGCTTCGACGCGCATCCCGGGGCGGGACTGTTTGCCGGCAGCATCTCCTTTGCCGGCGGTCACGGCACCGCCATCGCGTGGGGCAACGAGGCCGCGAAGGCCGGGTTCGATGGCGCGCTCGGGTTGGGCGTCGCCTTTGCCACCTTCGGCCTCATCGCCGGCGGGGTTATCGGCGGACCCATCGCTGAGAGCCTGATTCGCCGCCATGGCCTGCGATCGGGCGATAGTGCCCCGGCGAATGCCGCCGAACACGCGGTGGCCGCGCAGCGAAACGGCATCACCGTGGACGATGTGCTCGGCACCATACTGCTGCTGGCCGTGTGCGTCGCCGCCGGCGATCAGGTCAATCGGCTTTTGTTCTCGAAGGGCGTGCTGCTGCCGGGTTTTCTCACCGCGATGGTCGTCGGCATCGTGCTCACCAATCTCGCCGACCTGCGCAATCGCGACCTGAACGGCGGGGTCATCGACCTCTTCGGCGATGTGAGCCTGCGCATCTTTCTGGCCATGAGCCTGATGAGCATGGACCTGCTCGCACTCACCCAGGCCGCGGGACCGATGCTGGTGGTGCTGGCGGTCCAGGTGGTTTTGATGACGGTGGTGGCGATGTTCGTCGTATTCCGTGTGATGGGCCGCGACTTCGATGCCGCTGTCATGAGCGCCGGATTCGCCGGGCTCGGCCTAGGCGCGACGCCGGTCGCCATCGGCAACATGCAGGCCGTCACCGGTCGTTACGGGCCATCGCCCAAGGCGTTCCTGGTGGTGCCGCTGGTGGGCGCCTTCTTCATCGACATTGCCAATGCGCTGGTGATCAAGTTCTTCCTCGCTCTGCCGCTGTTTCAGCAGTGAGGGCCGTCGGGCTTCTCCGAAACGGGCATGACGCGGAGGACGTCTGGCCTGCGCCGTCGAGTTGAGTCTGCTCCGGGACTAAGTGATACTGCGGCCATGGAGACGCCACGCCTGCGCTTGCGCCCATTCGTGACCAGCCTGGCCGTGGCCCTGCTGCTGGTCGCCGTGACTGGGACCGGTGCGTTGCGCGCCCAGTCCGTGGCCGACGATCTTTCCACCCTGGTCGACGAGCGCATCACCGACACCGACACGGTGCTCGAGCTGTGGCGGATGATCGAGGCGCTCAGCGCGCAGCTGGACGCCTTCGATGAGAAGTCGCAGCGCTATCGAGACGATATGTCGCGCCTGATGCTCAAGCGCAGTGCCGGCCCCGGCGAGTTCGGCCGGCTGCTGCGGGAGTCGTCGAAGGCACGCGTGGACGCCGAGCAGGGTGTGCTCGACATCCACACGAGGATGAAGCCCCTCGTGCCACCGGCGCTGTGGCCGCAGTTCGCCGAGGTCGAAGCGCGCGGCATCGCGCGTCTCGCAGCGATCTACCGACTCTACGGCCAGGCCGGCGCGCGCTCCGTCAGGGACTATGTCGAATGGGTGACACCGGCGCTGAAGGCCAATCTCTATGCCGGTGACACGCGCTATGCCACGGTGCGGCGGACGCTGCAGCGGATCGAAAGTCTGGTCGCCGAGCACAACGAGCTCGTGCGTCGGGGGGAGGAAGAGATCGTGCGTCTCAACCAGAGCTACGACACGCCGCGCGAAGCATTCCAGAGCGTGCTCAACCGGCTCGATGCCGCCCGCTCGAGCGCGCTGCGCGAGATCGTGCAATATCGCGTTTCCCTGCGATACATGATGAACGACGGTGAATGGGAGCGCATTTTCAAGCCCGGGCCCCTCGATTAGTTGGCCGTGGTGAGTAAAGGCCGACGCCCTCGGCGCTGAGCCGCTCGGGGTGATACGCCGTAGTGGCCGCGGTGATTTTTCCTTTGAATTCACGCAAGGAGACGTTGAAATGGTGCAAAGCGCGATGATCCCGGCCGAGACTTTCGGCGAGGTGAGCAGAAACTGGGGCTGGCTGCTGGCGCTCGGCATTCTCTTCGTCATCCTGGGCACGATCGGACTCGGCATGACGTTCACGTTGACGGTGGTGAGCGTCCTGTTTTTCGGCGTGTTGATGCTGATCGGCGGCGTCGCCCAGCTTGTGCAGGCGTTTCAGAACAAGGGCTGGAAGAGCGTGGTCTGGCACGTCCTCATCGCACTTCTGTACATTGCCGCCGGCATCATCGTCATGCGCAACCCGGTCGGTGCCTCGCTGCTGCTGACGGCGATGTTGGCGGGCGCCCTGGTGGCCGTCGGCGTCGTGCGCATCATCATGGCGTTTCAGCTGCGCGGCGACAGCGGCTGGGTGTGGCTGCTTCTCGGCGGCGTCGTGACACTGCTGCTGGGGCTCATGATCTTCTCCAAATGGCCCGTGTCGGGGTTATGGGTGATCGGCCTGTTCGTGGCGATCGAGATGATCGTCAACGGCTGGTCGTACGTCGCCATCGCGCTCGCCGCCCGGCGCGCCGGCAAGGCCGCCGGGAGCGCGGCGGCGTAAGCCGTCGGCGGGATCTTCCTGCCCCTCGATCCCCACCGCGGCGCCAATCCGGGCCGAAACGAGTCGGTGACTCCTCCGCGGTCGCAGTGCAGGGCGGCGCTCGCGGCGAGCGGCGCCTGCACTGCAGCAAGGTTTGGTACAAAGACCCCGCCCCGCGTGCACCGCTGCAGCGGTGCATGCCGAGCGAGCGTCACGCCGGCCCACCGACGAGCTCGATGGCGGTAGCCACCTCCATCGATGTCGTGCGTGCCCGCGGCGAGACACCGGGTTGTCGTCATGTCGTGCACTTCAACAACGCCGGCGCCGCGCTCATGCCGCAGCCGGTGCTCGACGCGTTGCAGGGCCACCTGCGGCGCGAGGCGCTTGAGGGAGGCTACGAGGCCGCGGCGGCCGCCGCGGCCGACATAGAGCGCGTGTACGATTCGGTGGCGACCCTGATCGGTTGCCGGCGCGAGGAGGTGGCGATCGTCGAGAACGCGACGCGGGCCTGGGACATGGCGTTCTACGCCATCGCGTTCGAGCCGGGCGAGCGCATCCTCACCAGCGTCGCCGAGTACGTCAGTAACTTCATTCCCTACCTGCAGATGCGGCGACGCGCAGGCGTCGTCATCGATGTCGTCCCCAACGATGAGCACGGGCAACTCTCGGTAACGCGTCTGCGCGAGATGATGGACGAACGGGTGAAGCTGATTGCCGTGACCCATGTGCCGACCAACGGCGGTCTCGTCAATCCGGCGGCCGAGATCGGCGCCGTTGCCCGCGAGCACGGCACGCTGTACCTGCTCGACGCCTGTCAGTCGGTCGGTCAGATGCCCGTCGACGTCGGCGAGATCGGCTGCGACATGCTGTCCGCCACCAGCCGCAAGTACCTGCGCGGTCCGCGCGGGGCCGGCTTTCTTTACGTGCGCTCCGCCGTGCTGGAGCAACTCGAGCCTCCCTTTCTCGACCTGCGCGCGGCAACGTGGACGGCGCCGGATCGCTATGAAGTGCGTCCCGACGCCCGTCGTTTCGAGAACTGGGAGAGCAACGTCGCCGCCAAGCTGGGTCTCGGCGCGGCCGTCGAGTATGCGCTCGCCTGGGGCCTGGAATCGATCTGGGAGCGGGTGCGCATGCTCGCCGACACGCTGCGCGCCCGGCTTCAGGAACTGCCCACCGTGCGGGTCATGGACCGCGGCCGCCGGCGCTGCGCAATCGTGTCCTTCGCCGTCGCGGGCCACGATCCGCTTGAGATCCAGCGTGCCCTTGGAGAAGGTGGCATCAATGTGTCGGTCAGCGACCGAGGGTCGACGCTGCTGGAGATGCAGGCACGCGGTGCACACGCGTTCGTTCGTGCATCGCTGCACTACTACAACACCGCGGCGGAAATCGAGCGCTTCTGTACCGCGTTGGCCCGGCTGACCGTGCGCTGATCGCGCGCGCCCGGTCAGCCCGTCCGGCGCCGCTCAGGCTTTGCCGGTCTTCTGCGACGCGCCGCCGTCTTCGATGTGGCTCAGGCGGGCGACGAACTTCTCCACGGTGAGTCCCTGCACGATAATGGAGAAGACCACCACGCAGTAGGTCATCGTCAGGATACCGACACGGTACTCGTTGTCCGGAATCGACAGCGCGAGCGCCACGGCGATGCCGCCGCGAAGGCCGCCCCAGACAAGGACGGGCACCGTTCCCGGCGGGAAGAGCTGCCGCGGCCGCAACAACCTGAGCGGCACGGCCACGGCGATCGCGCGTGCAATCAGCACCACCGGTATGGCGATGAGGGCTTCCTTGATCAGCGTCGGCGTGAAGCTCACGATCAGTACCTCGAGCCCGATCAGCACGAACAGCACCGAGTTCAGGAGTTCGTCGAGGAGCTCCCAGAACTTCATCAGGTAGTCGCGCGTGGTTTCGCTCATGGCAAACATCACACCCCGGTTGCCGATGAACATTCCCGCGACCACCATCGCCAGCGGGCCGCTCAGGTGCAGTTTGATGGCCACGGCGTAGGTCACGACCACCAACGCCACTGTGACCAGCACCTCGAGCGTGGCGTCGTCGACACCGCGCAAGGCGAGATAGGCGGCGAAGCCAGCGCCGAATCCGAGTGCAATGCCCCCCACCGCCTCGAGGACGAACAGCTCGGCGATGTCGAGCGCCCCGAGGGGCGCTTGCTCGCCGCCGACGGCGATGGCGAGCAGCACCGTGAACACGACGACGCCGACACCGTCGTTGAAAAGCGACTCCCCCGCCAGCGTGGCCTGCAGCGATCGCGGCACCTTGACCGACTTGAAGATGCCCAGCACGGCGACCGGGTCCGTCGGGCTGATGAGCGCCGCGAAGACCAGAAACCAGATGTAGGGCATATCGAGCTGCAGGTAATCGAAGATCACCCACAAAACGGTGCCGATCAGGAACGTCGAGGTCAGCGTGCCGATCAACGCCAGCGTGGCGATGGTCCAGCGCCGCGTCTTCATGACGCTCAGATCCACGTGCAGACCGCCGGCAAACAGCAGAAAGCTCAACATGCCGTTGAGCAGAAGATCGGCGAAGTCGAGCTGCCTCATGGCGGTGGTGACGCTGTGCCCGATGCGGATCCAGGGCAACAGCAGGTCGACGGCCACCACGGCGAGAGAGGCGCCCATGGCAATCACCACGAGTCCGATCGTGTGCGGCAGGCGCAGGTAGTGATAGTTGAGAAGTGCGGCGATGGCCGTGAAGCCGAGGATGATTGCCGCTGTGTCGAGCAGGTCGATGCTCACGGCAAGCGCCCTGCTAACGGCCCGAAGGCCTGCTCGAGGCTCATACCGCCGCGGGCGTCAGCGTACACCGCGCCAGCGAAACAGTTCCCACTGCGGTACCGCGAGCGGGGCGTCGTTCTCGTTGATTCGGTCGAGAACGCCGTTGTTGTCGGTGTCGAACAGGTAGTAGGGAGCGCCGCGCCGGGGCTGCACACGGTAGCCGTAGACTTCCTCGTCTATGCGAAACTCGTGCAGCGTCTGCTTGCCGTCTGACTTCGGCACCACCCGGTAGCGCGGCTCGAGATCGGGCAGGGGCTCGAGATCGAGAGGCTGGGACTGTCCCAAGACCGGCCCGCACACCGCCGCACAGGCGCACACGAACAGGTGGCTTTGGACAGCCGTTGCGGATTTCATGCCGAGGGTCCAGTGGCGTTGCCGGCACGCGAGGTTAGCGCCCCCGGGCGTGGGTCTGCAAGCGCGGCGCCGGGTGCGCTTGCGCGTCCCGCAACGGGCGGTCTTCGCGCGGGTCAACCCTTGGTGTAGCGGAACGGCTCCGACTCGACCGGAGGTCGATCGCGCACGACGAAGGCCGTCGTGCTGCCTCGTAAGGGGTGGCGCGGTCCGGTATGATCGCAGCGCCGGCCGCCTCGGCGGGCCGGCAATTCACAAATCCCAAGCTAGGAGAAACCCATGCGACGAGTTACGACGAGCGTCGGCTTGATAAGCTTTTGGCTGATGAGCGCCCTCGGCTCGGCGTTCGCGCAGGACAAGCCCAACATACTGGTGGTCTGGGGCGACGATATCGGCCGCTCGAACATCAGTGCCTACACCCAGGGTCTCGTCGGCTACCGCACGCCGAACATCGATCGCATCGCCAACGAGGGCATGATCTTCACCGACTACTACGGCGAGCAGAGCTGCACCGCCGGGCGCTCGTCGTTCATCACCGGCCAGAGCGTGTTCCGCACCGGCCTGTCCAAGGTCGGCCTGCCGGGCGCCGAGCTGGGGCTGAAGGAGGAGGACCCCACCATCGCCGCGCTGCTCAAGGCCCACGGCTACGCCACGGGCCAGTTCGGCAAGAACCACCTCGGCCTCGGCGACCGCGACGAGCACCTGCCGACGAATCACGGTTTCGACGAGTTCTTCGGCAACCTCTACCACCTGAACGCGGAGGAGGAGCCCGAAAACGAGGACTATCCGGGTGACATGGTGCTGGCGGACGGCTCGACGTTCCGCGAGAAGTTCGGGCCCCGCGGCGTCATCCGCTCGAGCGCCGACGGCAAGATCGAGGACACCGGCCCGCTGACCAAGAAGCGCATGGAGACGGTGGACGACGAGACCGCCGCCGCGGCGCTGGACTTCATCGAGCGCCAGCACAAGGCCGGCAAGCCCTGGTTCGTCTGGTGGAACGGCACGCGCATGCACTTCCGCACGCACGTCAAGGAGGAGCTGCGCGGCATCTCCGGTCAGGACGAGTACGCCGACGGCATGGTCGAGCACGACATGCACATCGGCAGGTTCCTCGACAAGCTCGACGAGCTCGGCATCGCCGACAACACGATCGTGTTCTACTCCACCGACAACGGCCCGCACTACAACACCTGGCCCGACGCGGCGGCGACGCCGTTCCGCGGCGAGAAGAACACCAACTGGGAGGGCGGCTGGCGCGTGCCGGCCATGGTCCGCTGGCCGGGCAAGATCGCGGCCGGCTCGGTGACCAACGAGATCGTCCACCACATGGACTGGCTGCCCACCTTCCTCGCGGCGGCTGGCGACGCCGACATCAAGGACCGGCTCAAGGCCGGTGGAGTCGAGGCCGTAGGACGCAGCTATAAGGTGCACCTCGACGGCTACAACGTCCTGCCGATGCTGACCGGCGAGACGGACGAGAGCCCGCGTCACGAGATCTTCTACTTCTCCGACGACGGTGACCTGACCGCCCTGCGTTATGACGACTGGAAGCTGATCTTCATGGAGCAGCGCGTCGAGGCGACCTTCCAGGCGTGGGCAGAGCCGTTCATCCCGTTGCGCGTGCCGCTGATCTTCAACCTGCGCCGCGATCCCTACGAGCGGGCACAGCTCACCTCGAACACCTATTACGACTGGCTGATCGACAGAGCCTATCTGCTGGTGCCGGCCCAGACCTACGTCGGCCGCTTCCTGCAGACGTTCAGGGAGTTCCCGCCGCGGCAGAAGGCGGCGAGCTTCAGCCTCGACCAGGTCATGGAAATGCTGATGCTGCCCAATTCCGGTTGAGCTCCGCTGGGCGCTTGCAGCGCTTGCGCACGACGCGGCAGAGTGGGTCAACGGCGGCGTCGACACCGGCAGTGATCTGGGAGACGCGAGGGCTTGCACCATGAGCGCGGGGAGTAGGCCGAACGAGGTCAGTGCTTGTTGCAGCTTTGTGGCCGAGCGCGCGAAAGCGCCGCCCTTGTGACGTTGTGCCGCGGCGTCGCCGCCGCCGTGATCAGCATGCTGGTGGTGGTAGCGTCGTCGGCGCTTGCCGCCACATACAAGTGGTACGACGAATACGGGCGTATTCACTACGGCGAGCGGCCGACCGAGAACGCGCTCGGCGTGACGAACGTCGAGACTTTCGAGTGCGCCGCCGCGGCCTGTCGCCAAGAGCAGGCCCAGGCGCGCGAGCAGGCTCTGGAGCGCCACCGCGAGGTACAGCAGTGGCTCGATGAGCGCGATGCGGCGCGCGAGCGTGAACGGGAGCGCCAGCGTGAGGAAAAAGCTTCACAGCCGCAACGCGTCGTCGAGCCCGTGTTCGTGCCGGTGCCGGCGTGGCCGTGGGCGCCGCGTCCCTATCGCTCGCCGCCGGTTCGCTGGCCGGTGCCTGCGCGTTGACGGCCGTGGCGCCGTCCGAACCCGGCCCGCGGCTGGCGCATGTACAATCAAGCGCCCCGTCTGGACGGGCACCCTCGTTTGCAGCCAGCGATGCGCACGCCTGATATTCTGTCAGCTCGACTTGCGCGGCGACGCGGCGGCCGTTTCCGCCTCGTACTCTGCCTGTGGCTGGTCGTGGTCGCCCATGCGCCATCGGCGGCCCGTGCCGCGAGCCCAATTGCGGCGGCCGATGCGGCGTTCATTGGCAGCGCAGCATGCCGCGAATGCCATGGTGACGCCTACCGCGACTGGTCGTCCTCGCACCACGCGGCGGCGATGGCAGCGGCCGATGCGGCCACGGTCCGCGGTGATTTCGCCGACAGCACTTTCACTCACTTCGGTGTGACGTCACGTTTCTTTCGGCGCGACGGCGGGTTCTTCGTCAATACCGAGGGCGCGGACGGCAGATACGCCGACTTCGAGATCCGCTACACCTTCGGTATCGAGCCGCTGCAGCAGTATCTGATCGAATTGCCCGGCGGCCGTCTGCAGGCCCTCAGCATCGCCTGGGACACTCGCCCCGCCGCCCAGGGCGGCCAGCGCTGGTTTCACCTCTATCCCGTCGAACGTATCCCACCGGGAGACCCGCTCCACTGGACGCAGCCTGCCCAGAACTGGAACTTCATGTGCGCCGAGTGCCACTCCACCGATCTGCACAAGAACTACGACGGCGCCGCAGCCGTCTATCACACCACGTGGAGCGAGATCAGTGTCGGCTGCGAAGCGTGCCATGGCCCCGGCGGCGAGCACGTCGAGCGTGCACGCGGAGCGGCGAAGCAGGGTTCTCACGGTTATAAAGCCGAAGATCTGCGGGTGGATTTCAACGCCGGCGACGCGCATTTCCAGGTGGATCAGTGCGCGCGCTGCCACTCCCGCCGGCATCGTGTCAGTGCCGACGACGTGCGTGGGCAACGCCTACTCGATGATTTCATGCCCGAGACGTTGCGCGAGGATCTCTACTTTGCCGATGGGCAGATTCTCGGCGAGGTCTACGTGTACGGCTCGTTCCTGCAGAGCCGTATGTACCGCGCCGGGGTGCGGTGCAGCGACTGCCACGATCCCCACCGGGCGACGCTGCATGTGGAGGGAAACGCGCTGTGCACGCGCTGCCACGGCCCGGAGCCGGACTCTCGCTTCGCCACGCTGGCGTCGCGCGAGTACGACACGCCGGAGCATCACTTTCACCGCCAGGGCAGCGCCGCGGCCGAATGCGTGGCCTGCCACATGCCGGCGCGCACCTACATGGTGGTGGACCCGCGACGCGATCACGGCTTTCGCGTGCCACGGCCCGATTTGAGCGCCCGCCTCGGTACACCCAACGCCTGCAACGGCTGCCACGTCGAGCGCTCCGTGCAGTGGGCCCAGGACAGCATCGCAAGTCACTTCGGCGACACGCGGCGACGCGGCGATCACTTCGCCGATGTCATCGCCGCCGGCCGCGCCGGACAACCACAGGCACGAGCGCCGCTGCTCGAGCTGGTACGCGCGGGCGAGGAGCCGGCGATCGTGGTGGCGACGGCGCTCGAGCTGATCGCGCGCTATGCGCCCGCACGCGACGAGCTGGTTGTCGCCGAGATCGCCCGTGACAGCCCGCACGGGTTGGTGCGCGCCAAAGTGGCCGGGCTCGCCGAGCGTTACCCGCCGCAACTGCGCCTCGACCTGCTCGCTCCGCTGCTGCAAGATCGGCTGCGCGGGGTGCGCACCGAGGCGGCGCGCGCGCTGGCATCTGTGCCGTCGCAGGCTCTCTCGGCCGCGCAGCGCACGGCTTTGGCGGCGGCGTTGGCGCAATACCGGGAGACGCAGCAGGCGCTGGCCGACATGCCGGCCGCGCATCTTAACCTCGCGGTGCTCGACGCGGCCACCGGTGAGCTGGACCGCGCCGAGGAGGGCTACCGGCGAGCGCTGAACATGGATCCGGATTTTCTGCCGGCCCGTTTCAATCTGGTCACGCTGTTGAACGCGCGCGGTCGCAACGAGGCCGCGCTGGGAGTTCTCGAGGCCGGCATCGAGCGTTCTCCGGACGAGGGCGAGCTTCATTACTCCAAGGGTCTGCTGCTGGCGGAGATGGACAGGCTGGGGGCCGCCGCCGAATCCCTCGGCACCGCCGCCACGCTGATGCCCGGGCGTGCCCGCGTCCGCTACAACCACGCCCTCGCGCTGCAGCGCCTCGGTCGACTGTTCGAGGCCGATGTAGCGCTGAACCAGGCATACGCTGCGGCGCCTGAGGACGCGGACATCGTCAACGCGCTGACTATCTTCTATGCCCAGCAGGGACAGTGGGCGCGCGCCCTGCCCTTCGCCGAGAAGCTCGTGGCCCTCGTCCCGGACGCGCCTGCGGCGCGCCGCCTGCTCGCGGATGTGCGCCGGCGTCTGGCGGCGCAGAGCGGCGGTTGACTCGCGGCCGCGCACTGCGTCACTTGGAGCCGGACCCGAAACCCGCGCGCCTGCTCCGACGGCGTGTGCCGGCGTGGCGCCGCCGGCGTCGTCGGGCTATGATCCCGGCGTCGTCGGCATTGGTCGAATTGACGGAAGCTTCGGCGGCCGCCCCCAAGGCCATGGCGATCGACCCGACATGACCGTGATCAAGCTGCTCCCTTCACCTCGCCTGCGTTTCATCCCGGCTATCGCATTTGGGCTCGTGGTGCTGCTCGGCGGCGCCGCGGCGGCGGTTGCTGCGACTTTGCCCGGCGTGGGCACGCCAGCGACGACCGGCACGCCTGTCGAGCTGCCCCGCGAGCTGACGCAGGAGGAGGTGCGCGCGCTCATCGCCGGCATGTCGGACGACGAGGTGCGGGCGCTGTTGATCTCGCAGCTCGACAAGGCGGCGGTGCAGAGCGCGCACGAGCAGCAGGAGCCGACTCTGTCACAGCGCTTGGACGAGTATCTTCAGATCGTCGAGCAGCGTGTCGCCGATCTGGCCGCCGTCGCCGGCGAGCTGCCCAAGGTGCCGGCACAGCTCTGGAGCCAGATCAACGCCGGCGGCACCATCGGCGGCGGCCACATCGCGCTCGGTATCGTCATCGTCTTTGGTGTTGCGTGGCTGGTAGAGCAGATCTTCCGGCGCGCCACGCGCTCGTTCAGTGCACGCGCGTCCGTTCCCACTCGGGGCGGCACTGCGGGTTGGCGCTGGGCGGCGCTGCGTGCACTGGTGGATCTGTCGGCGCTCGCGGTGTTCATTCTCGGCGCCATCGGCGTGTGGTTGCTGTTCGGCGCCCGCAAACTCGCCGCCGAGGAGTTGGTCTCGGTGATGTTATGGGCCGTCGTCGCCGTGCGCCTGGTCTCTCTCGCCCTCAGGGTAGTCTTTGCGCCCCATACGCCGGCATTGCGACCGCTACCGATGAGCGACCACAGTGCGGTGGTCGTCTACCAGAGTGTGATGGTGATCGCCGCAGTGATCATCCTCGGCCGCGCCGTGGGCAGCATCCTGCTCGGCTACGGCGTCGACCCTGACGTCAAGCAGCTTGTCGCCGTGATCTGGAGCAGTCTCGTGGCCGCCACGCTCATCACCGTGGTCTGGCTGACACGGCAGCGATGCGTCGCCATCATGCGAACCGGGCGGCAGAGCGACGCTATACAGCAGGGCGCACTGGAGGGGTTGGTCAACATCTGGCCGGTGCTGGTGACGGTCTACGTCATCGGTCTTTGGCTTCTCGTGAATTTGGTGCAACTTGCCACTGGTCGGGACACACTCCTGCCGGCCATGATCAGTCTGCTGCTCGTCGGCTCCATCCCCTTTGCCGACGCCGGTCTGCGCTGGGCGGCGGGGCGGCTGCTGGGAACCGGTGAACCGGCCGGTGACGACGCCGAGAAGGGCGCGCATCCAGCCGAGCGGCGGCGCCGGGGAGAGTACGAGCTCGTCGCCCTGGGCTACCTTCGCATTCTCCTCGTCTTGGTCATCGTGCTTGCGTTCGCGAAGGCGTGGGGAATCGATCTGTTCGCAACGGGACAGAGGCTTTTCGGTGACCGTGTTGCCGATGCCCTGCTCGACGTTGCCGTGACCGCCCTGATCGCCTACGTGGTATGGGGTGTCGTCAAGGTCGCCGTCGAGCATCACGTTGGATCATCGTCGCCGAGTCAGGAAACGGGCGCCGTGGACGAGCCCGGGGGCACCGGTGCGAGCCGCGTGCAGACTCTGCTGCCGCTGATACGCAAGTTCGTCATGGTATCGCTGCTGGTCATCGTCGTGCTCATCGCGCTGTCCTCGATGGGCGTCAACATCGGCCCGCTGATTGCCGGCGCCGGCGTCATCGGCATCGCCATCGGCTTCGGCGCCCAGACGCTCGTGCGTGACATCGTCTCGGGATTCTTCTTTCTTTTGGACGACGCTTTCCGCATGGGTGAGTACGTCGAGGTCGACGTCACGCGCGGCACGGTCGAGAAGATCTCGGTACGCTCGCTGCAGCTCAGGCATCACAACGGTCCGGTGCACACCATTCCCTTCGGCGAGATCAAGCACCTCACCAACTACAGCCGCGACTGGGCCATCATGAAGTTCGAGCTGCGCGTGCCCTTCGAGACCGACATCAACCGCGTGCGCAAGATCATCAAGCAGATCGGCCAGGAAATGCTGAGCGACGAAGAGCTCGGCCCCATGATCATCGAGCCTCTCAAGTCCCAGGGCGTCAACCGTATGGATGACTCCGCTCTGATCCTGCGCTGCAAGGTGATGACGCACCCGGGCCAGCAGTTCATGGTGCGCCGCGAGGCCTACACGCGCATTCAGCGCCGCTTCGAGGAAGAAGGCATTCACTTCGCGCCGCGCCGCGTCATCGTCGAGGCTTCCGCCCCGGAGCTTGCCCAGGCGGCGGCCGCGGCGGGAGCTCTCGACAGTGAAGGCGAGACTCCCGCCGGCGGCAGGAGCGACGACCGCGGCTGATGGCAGGCGCCCGCGAGCACGCCGCCGGGGCAGCGGCAGGGGTCGTGCGCCGTGCCCAGGCGCAGCTCAATGGGACCGGGCGAGACCGTACGTCATGACATGCAGCCTTCCGTGGAGTAAACCTATGAAACGTCCCGCCATGCTCGCTATGGGTTTCATTGCCCTGCTGATCTCCTTTGTTAATCACGCTCAGCCGCCCGTCGTCAACGTCGCTATCCTGCAGGACGGTCGCGAGCAGCGCGGCGAAGAGCTTCGGCGTGCACTGCAGAACGAGATCGGTGATCTCACTCGGGGCGAGTTCGACGTGCGTTTTCCCGAGGCCAAGCAGGCTCAGGGCAACTGGGACCTCGCGAGCATCCGACGCATCGTGGACGACGCGCTGAGTGATCCGGGCGTGGACATTGTCATTACCACCGGCCCGGTGGTGTCCAACGAGATAATCGCGCGGCGCCCCTTGTTCAAGCCGGTCGTCGCGGCGATCGTCGTCGATGCGGACCTGCAGGGTCTGCCGGTGCGGGAAGACGGCACCAGTGGCGTGGACAATCTGAGCTATCTCGGCTCGTTCAAGAACGCCCAAAGGGACATCGCCGCATTCCGCGAAATCGTGTCCTTCGATCGGCTTGCCATCCTCATCGATGCGCTCGTCCTGGCGGGGATTCCGCAGGCGCGCACCAAGGCAGCCGCTATCGCCGAACGCGTGGGGGTCGGATTCGATTTCGTCCCCGTCACCGACTCGGCCGTCGCCGTGCTCAAGGCGCTGCCGGCCGCTACGGATGCCGTCTACGTCACGCCCCTGATGCGTTTGGACTCGGGCGAGTTCGATAAGCTCGTCGGCGGTCTCATCGAGCGCAGGTTGCCGAGTTTCTCCATGATGGGACGCGAGGAGGTGGAGCGCGGTATCCTGGCCGGTGCGGCGCCGCTCGACGACAGCCGCAAGATGATCCGGCGTTTGGCCCTAAACGTCCAGCGCATTCTGCTTGGCCAGAATGCGGGCGAGATTCGCGTCGGTTTCACCCAGGGTGAACAGCTCACCGTGAACATGGACACCGCGCGTCGTATAGGGGTTTCGCCGAGCTGGCGAATTCTGACCGAAGCGGTGATGCTCAACGAGGAGTTGACCGACGTCGGTCGCGTGTTGTCGCTCAAGACGGCGATGGAAGAAGCGCTTGCGGCTAATCTGGATCTCGCCGTGCAGGACCGGGTCGTCGCAGCGGGGGTGGAGAACATCGAGCAAGCGCGGTCGCTGCGTCGGCCGCAGGCCAATGTCACCGCCGAGTACCTGGGTGTCGACGAAGACCACGCGAACGTGCTCAGTCCTGAGCAGGTGCTGGTGGGCGTCGTGGGCATCCGACAGCTCATCTACTCCGACCAGGTCAATGCCGATGTCGACATACAGGACCAGCTTCAGCGCGGGCGCGAGGAGCAGCGCGCGCGGGTCGAGCTCGACATCGCACGCGATGCCGGTGTCGCCTACCTCAACGTGTTGCGCATCAAGACCCTGGAGAGAATCGAGAAGGAGAACCTCAGGCTCACGCGCTCGAACCTCGAGCTGGCGCGTGTGCGCGAGCAGATTGGGACTGCCAATCGCGCGGAGGTGGCCCGCTGGGAGAGCGAGATCGCAGGCGCCCGCCAGGCGGTGATCCAGTCACGGGCGCGGCGCCATCAGGCCGAGATCGACCTCAATCGCGTGCTGAACCGGCCGTTGGAGGAGCCCTTCGCCACCGCCGAGGCGACGCTCTACGACCCCGGGCTGGTGACGAGCCGTCCCGAGATCTTCTCGTACACGAGCAACCCCAGAGCCTACGGGGTGTTCAGGGACTTCATGGTGGCGGAGGGGCTCGAAAACTCGCCGGAGTTGCGTGAGATCACAGCCCAGATCGCGGCCCAGGAGAGGTCCCTTCTCGCAGCCCGGCGCTCGTTCTGGTCCCCGGACGTGAATCTGGAGGGCAGCGTCAACGAGGTGCTGGACGACAGCGGCACCGGATCGGGAGTGCTCGACGACACGGGCTGGCAGGTGCGTCTCGCCGCGTCGCTCAATTTCCTCGAGGGTGGCGGCAAGCGGTCCGTGAAGCGCCAGGCTGCCGAAGAGCTCTCGGGCCTGCAGCTGCTGCGCGAGGCGACCGTCAATCGCGTGTCCACGCGCATACGCACCTCACTCGAAGAGGCCGGGGCCTCGTTCGCGGCCATCGATCTGTCACGTCAGGCGGCGGACGCTGCGCGGGAGAACCTCGACCTCGTCAAGGACGCTTACTCCCGCGGCGCGCTGTCCATTCTCGATCTGCTCGACGCCCAGGAGAACGCGTTTCGGGCCGAGCAGGCGGCGGCCAACTCGGTGCACAACTTCCTCATAGACTGGATGCAGGTGCAGCGGGCCGTCGGCGAGTTCGACTACTTCCGCACACCCTCGCAGACCGATGCGTGGTTCCAGCGCCTGGACGGTTTCTTCCAGAAGGTCGGTGTGCGGCCGTCCACTCCCTGAGCGCAGGACGCCGACCGGCGGGGACCGGTCGGCATGGCCGCGGCGCTGGGTTTTTTGCGGTTTTTGCCCGGATGGGGTACAGTAAACGGCCGGAGAACAACGAAAATAAAAGAACAGGGCGCGACGGACGATGTTTCTGAGGATGGTGTCATGGTTGGGTTTTGCGCTGCTGGCGGCAGCGGCGTCGGCTGACGAGGCCAACAATGCCGGCAGCGGTTTGATGCTGCAGCAGCAGGCCCTCAATCTTTCCCTCCCCAGCGCCAACCTCAGGGCGAGCGGCCGCGAGCACAGCCGTGCCGAGGTCTGGATGGCCGAGCGCTGGGGCCTGTCCGGCTCACTGTATCGTATCGAGCCGGACGAGGCCGTGGGCGACGGGAGCGATCACGTCAGCGTCGATCTCAAGCGACGCGTCTTCTCTACCACCGACAACAAGTTTCTCGCCGTGGGTCTCGGCTGGGAGAATATCGACTTCGAAAGCGGCGACAGCAGCGCCGGCATGCGCTTGATAGTCGAAGGGCGCTTCCGCCTTCTCGGCTCGATGTATCTCTACGGCCACAGCGCCTGGCTGCCGTCGCTTGAGGACGTCGCGGGCCGCTCCGAGCTGCAGGGTAGCGAGGTGCAGGCTGGGCTTGCGTTTAAACCCGCCGACGTCTTCTCGCTGCAGGCCGGTTATCGCCACTTCCGTCTCGATTACATCGACGAGGACACGGGCGCCGAAGATTTCTCCGAGTCGGGCGGCTTCGTTCTCGGCGGCGGTTTTCACTGGTAAGCGTATTCGCGGCCCGGCCGCCACTCTTGCCTGCGGCGGCTCGCAACTGACTTCGTAGGCTTTTGACCGCACCAAACTTGCTTCCAGCCGGCGGGCATGTTCGCCCAATCTGATCGATCAAGCAGATACCGGCGAGCTCGTCTTTAATTCGATTGTGCGGAAATTAATGTGCCTCACCGGAGACGATGTAGACAAAGCCTCCATAAAGCTCTCGCATCCGCGTATTGTGAAGATGCCGTTCCACTGCTTCCCGAATATGGCGTTTCATAAGGTCCTTGGAGACACCGAAACTGCTTCCAAGGGCAATAAACAGCGGCGCAAAAATACGTTGCCAGCCGCTTGGCATCTTATAG
>JABAHR010004625.1_pt2 | contig 17376 bp, 15 predicted proteins | sample 7062101 | NCBI WGS metagenome assembly JABAHR01 (sample SAMN14534553, study PRJNA622989) | marine sediment metagenome | biome: marine biome [ENVO:00000428]; feature: marine pelagic biome [ENVO:01000023]; material: deep marine sediment [ENVO:00002113] | place: India: Gulf of Kutch | collected... | reverse complement strand
GGAACTCGCGCTCGCCGACGTCGGCGAACTTGGTCGCGACCTTGTCGTAGTAGTTCGTATAGCCGTCGCGCACGACGCGGTTCTCCTCGATGCGAAACGAGAGCAGAACCGCTTTCTTCAGCCACTCGTGCACGATCCACTCCCCGTCGCGCTTTTCCGCGACGCGGGCCTCGCCCCGATCCAGGGCGGTGATGGCCTCGTCGACCGCGGCCTTGACCTCGGCGCTCACGGTGCTCGGGGTGATCCGGGCTCGCTGCTCGAAAGCGTTTTCAACGATACGTTTGCATTCTTTCATGGGCGCAGGATTGCTCGTTTTGGCGAATTCGAAGACGCGCGGGTCCGCTTGCGGCCGCTCACGAGGCGGCACGCCGGGGCATCGCCTCGTCGCGCTCGCCGGTCTCGTCGAGGGCTTCGTGGATGTGCTCGCGCAGGCAGCTCTGCTGCGACTGGCTGCTCACGGGATGGCCGTCGCGATCGACGATGAAGAAGACGTCCTCGGCACGCTCGCCGGCGGTGGTAATCTTCGCCGACACCAGCCGCACCTTGCACTGCAGCAGCGCCAGTGAAACCTGGTAGAGCAGGCCGGGGCGGTCCTGGGCCACGACCTCCATGATGGTGTACTGAGCGTCGAGGGACTCCGCGAAGCTCACGTTCGTCGCGATCGGAAAATGCCTGAGCGTGCGCGAGAGTGTGCCGCGACGGGAACCGCGACCCGACACCGGCGCGAGGATCTGTGTGCGCAGCCGGCTCTCCTGCTCGCGGATCTCCTCGGCCTCGGCGCCGAGCACGACGAACACCAGCAGCGCCATCCCCGAGCGCGCCCCGTGCACGCGCGCGTCCAGTATGTTCAGGTGGAGCCGGTCGAAGCCGCCCGTGACGACCGAGAAGAGATTTTCGGCGTCGGGCGCGAACACGAGGAACTGACTGGCGCCGATGTCCGGGTGATAGCGGGCGGCGACCAGCGGCAAATCGATCACGTGCGCCGAGACGATACGGTGTGTGTGCCAGGCGACGGTTTCGGGGTCGTGTCGCAGAAAATACTCGTCGTCGAGGTAGTCCCAGTACCTGTCGACGGCGGCGGCGCTGACACCCAGCTTCTCGAGGTAGCCCCGCGCCTCGTCCTTGAGTTCGCGGATTCGCTCGCTGACCTGCAGCGGCGTGCTGATGCCGCGGCGCAGCGCGCGTGAGGCGGCGGCGTACAGATCGGCCAGCAGGCGCCCCTTCCACGCGTTCCAGACCTGGGGGCTGGTGCCGCGGATGTCGGCCATCGTGAGCAGGTACAGATTGTCGAGGTGTTCCTGGTCGCCGACGGTCTGGGCAAAGCGCGTGATGACATTGGGGTCGGAGATGTCCTCGCGCTGAGCGGTCCATGACATCAGCAGGTGGTGACGCACCAGCCAGGCGACGAAATGAGCGTCGTAATCGCTCATGTCGTGCCGCTTGCAGAAGGAAAACGCATCCGCTTCGCCCAGCTTGGAGTGATCGCCGCCGCGGCCCTTGGCGATGTCGNNGCGAAGCGGCGCAGGTTGCGCACCACGAACAGGGCGTGCGCGTCGACGGTGTAGACATGAAAGAGATCGTGCTGCATCTGCCCCACGATGCGACCGAAGACCGGCAGATAGGCGCCGAGCACGCCGTAGGCGTTCATCCGCCGCAGGGCGTGCGTCAGGCCGGCGGGTTGCCGCACGATCTCCATGAACAGCGAGCGGCAGGCGATATCGTCGCGGAACGCCGCATCGATGCGGTGCAGATTGGCGCGCACGAGACGGATGGTGCTGGCGCGTACCCCCTTCATCTCGGGGCGTTGCTGCAGGATCAGGAACATCTCCAGCAGGGCGAAGGGATTACGCCGGAAAACGTCGGAGTGGTTCACCTCGAGAAAGCCGTCGATGCTGCAGAAGCGACGATTGATCTCCCGGCGCACGCGGTCGCGCCGTGAAAGAATGGCCTCCTGAAAATGCTGCAGCAGTATCTCGTTGAGCAGCCTCAGCTCCTTCACGGTGCGGTAATACCGCTTCATCAGCTGCTCGACGGCAAGGTGGTTTTCCCTGTCCTCGAAGCCGAATTCCGTGGCAAGGCTGCGCTGGTGGTCGAACAGCAGGCGGTCTTCGCGCCGACCCGCAAGGAAATGCAGCCCGTTGCGCAGGCGCCACAGGAAGTTGCGACCTCGGATCAGGGTCCGGTACTCCTCCTCGGTGAGGAAGTCGTGGGCGATGAGGTCCTTGAAGGCGGTGGCGCCGAAGTGCCGCTGGGCGACCCAGGCGATGGTCTGGATGTCGCGCAGCCCGCCGGGGCCCTCCTTGATGTTGGGTTCGAGGTTGTACGCGGTGTCGTCGAAACGCTCGTGACGGGCGATCTGCTCGTTCAGCTTGGCCTGGAAGAACTTGCGCACCGGCCACACCCGGGGCGGCTGGGTCTTTTGCTTCATCTGCTCGAAGAGCTCGTCGTCGCCCTCCAGCAGGCGCGCCTCCATCAGGTTCGTGGCCACCGTGATATCGCGCTTCGACTCGCGCACGCAGTCGGCAACGGTGCGCACGCTGTGGCCGACGTCGAGGCGGATGTCCCACAGAAAACGCAGCAGCTTCTCGCTGAAATCGCTGGCATCGGCTCGCGTGGCGCGCTCGATGAGCAGCATCACGTCGACATCCGAGCGGGGGTGCAGCTCCCCGCGCCCGTAGCCGCCGACGGCGACCAGGGCGACGCGGGTGCCGGGCTCGAGCCCGCCGGCGAACAGCTCCCAGGCGAAATGCAGAATCTGGTCGATGACCCAGGCGTGACCGTGGACCACGTCCTGCGCGGCGCTGCCCTTCACGTGCTGCGCGTGCAGCTCGCGGCGCGCCTCGTCGAGCGCGGTGCGAAAGACGGTTATGGGCGGCTCGCCGCTGGCGAGACGGCGCGAGAATCCCTTGGCGTCGAAGAGGCTGGACTTGGCCAGGTGCATCGCCGCCCCCGGCGTCAGAGGGTACGCCCGGGCAGCAGCGTCAGTACCTCGTATCCGGTTTCGGTCACGAGCAAGGTGTGCTCCCACTGAGCGGACAGGCTGTGATCACGCGTGACGACCGTCCAGCCGTCGGAAAGCAGCCGCGTCTCTCGGCGACCGGCGTTGATCATCGGTTCGACGGTGAATGTCATGCCCGGCACGAGCTCCACGCCCGTTCCCGGGTGCCCGTAATGAAGGACCTGAGGGTCCTCGTGAAACTGGCGGCCGATACCGTGTCCGCAGTACTCGCGCACGACGGAGAAGCCCTGCTTTTCGGCGTGGCTCTGCACGGCGTGGCCGATGTCGCCCAGACAGGTGCCCGGACGCACCGCGGCGATGCCGCACACCATCGAGTCGTAGCTCGCCCGGCAAAGCCGTCGGGCCAGGATGGAGGGCTCGTTGACATAGAACATGCGGCTGGTGTCACCGTGGAAGCCGTCCTTGATCACGGTGATGTCGATATTGATGATATCGCCGCTCTTCAGGCGCTTGTCCCCCGGGATGCCGTGGCAGACGACGTGGTTCACGGACGTGCAGATGGAACGCGGGAAGCCGCGATAGTTGAGCGGCGCGGGGATCGCGTCGAGCTCGTCGACGATGTACTCGTGGCACAGCCGATCGAGCTCGGCGGTGGTGGTGCCGGCCCGCACTTGGGGCTCGATCATGTCGAGCACCTGCGCCGCCAGGCGGCCCGCCACGCGCATCTTCTCGATCTCGTCCTCGCTCTTGATGCTGATTCCCATCAACGGCGCCGTGCCCCGCTGCTTCTGCATGCCGTCATTCCACGCTCGCGTGCCGCTGCGCCGAATCCTACACCAAATGCCCGCGGCGCGCAGGCGGGCCGGGCCGGCGCATCTTTCCCGGGTGGGTGGCGATATGGTATAAAGGCCCGCTTTTCAATTCTCACATGGGTCGAATGTGTTCCGCCCGGGTGCCCTGCCGCCAGCGGCGGCGGGTCGGCGGACGAACCCCATGGAGGACTAACCCGAAACAGGAGACTGACCAATGACTGACGTCACCATGCGCCAGATGCTGGAGGCTGGCGTGCATTTCGGGCACCAGACCCGCTACTGGTGTCCCAAGATGGCGCCGTACATCTTCGGCGATCGCAACAAGATCCACATCATCAATCTCGAGCAGACGCTGCCGCTGTTCCGCGAGGCCCTCAATTTCCTCGGGCACATGGCGGCCAACGGCGGCAAGGTCCTCTTCGTCGGCACCAAGCGCCAGGCGAGCGACGTCGTGCAGCAGGAAGCGATCCGCTGCCGCAGTCCCTACGTCAACCATCGCTGGCTGGGCGGCATGCTCACGAATTTCAAGACGGTGCGCAATTCCATCCAGCGGTTGAAGGAGCTCGAGTCGCTCATCGAAGAGGGCGGACTCGATCGGCTCAGCAAGAAAGAGGGCCTCAGCCTCAAGCGCGAGCACGCCAAGCTCGATCGGGGGCTCGCCGGAATCAAGGACATGGAGAGCGTGCCGGACGCGCTCTTCGTCATCGACGTGCAGCAGGAGTACATCGCGGTCGCCGAGGCCAACAAACTGAAGATTCCGGTGGTTGCGGTGGTCGACACGAACTGCTCGCCGGCGGGCATCGATCACATGATCCCCGGCAATGACGACGCCATCCGCGCGATACGCCTGTACCTCGCTGCGGCAGCGGAGGCGATCCTTCACGGGCGTGCCACGGCGAAGACGCGGCAGCTCGGCAAGGGTGACGACGAGTACGTCGAGGTGGACGAGGCCGCGCTCGAGGAGGCGGCCGAAACTGCGCCGCGGGCGGCCGCGGCGGCGGCGCCGGGTGCGCCGGCTGAGGCTCCCGCGGCGCAGCCCGAAGACACGCCCAAGAAGCGCACCGTGAGAAAGGTGACGAAGAAGAAGGTGACCCGCAAGAGCGCCGCCAAGGAGAGCGAAGCCAAGGCCGGTTCCGCAGACGCCGAGGCGTCTAGCGCGGACGCCGGGGAGCCGGCGAAGGACGACACCGCGGCGGAGTCGACGCCATCCGAGAAGCCGGATTGAGGGCCCCCAGATGACGATTACGGCATCGATGGTCAAGGAGCTGCGCGAGCGTACCGGCGCCGGCATGATGGACTGTAAGAAGGCCCTGGGCGAGGCGGGCGGCGATCTCGATGCCGCCGCCGAGATCCTGCGCAAGAAGGGCGCGGCGAGCGCCGACAAGAAGGCCGGACGCATTGCCGCCGAAGGCGTCATCGCCGCAGCCTTTGACGACGACGGCGGGCGCGGGGTGCTCGTCGAGATCAATTGTGAGACCGACTTTGTCGCCAAGGACGAAAGCTTTCGCGAGTTCGCCGCCGCGGTGGCACGATGCGTGCTTCGCGACGACCCGGCGGACGTCGAGAAGTTGCTGGAGAACGCGCTCGGCGACGGCGCGGGCACGGTCGAGGAGGCGCGGCGCGCTCTCATTGCACGCATCGGCGAGAACATCAGCGTGCGTCGCTTCACCGCTTTCTCGGCGGAGGCCGGCAACGCCATCGCGGGCTACGTCCACGGCGGCCGCATCGGCGTGTTGGTCGAGTTCTCCGGCGCGAGCGCCGGTCTCGGTCGCGACCTCGCCATGCACGTCGCCGCCAGCCGCCCGCTGTGCGTGTCGGCCGACGACGTGCCGGAGGCGACGCTGGCGAAGGAGCGCGAGATTCTCCTCGCCCAGGCCGCCGACAGCGGTAAGCCGCCCGAGATCGTCGAGAAGATGGTCGGCGGGCGCATCAAGAAATACCTCAACGAGATCACGTTGCTCGGCCAGCCTTTCGTCAAAGACCCCGATCGCAGCGTGGCGAAGCTGCTCGCCGACGAGTCGGCCGCCGTGCGGCGTTTTGTGCGCTTCGAGGTCGGCGAGGGGCTCGAGCGGCGCAGCGACGATTTCGTCGCGGAGGTCATGGCGCAGGCCAAAGGGGGCTGAGTGTCACGCTCCGAGGGTGCCTCCGCAGTCCTTCGGCGCGTCCTCCTCAAGCTGAGTGGCGAGGCGCTGGCGGGTGCAACGGGGTCCGGTCTCGATTCGGCACGCCTGAGCGAGATTGCCGCGGAGGTCGGCGGTGTCGTCGACCTCGGGGTCTCCGTGGGCATCGTCGTCGGCGGCGGCAATTTCTTTCGCGGCGCAGGCGCCGACACCGGCCACATGGACAGAATCGTGGCCGACCACATCGGCATGCTCGCCACGGCCATGAACGCCCTGGCGCTGGGGCAGGCGCTGGAGGCGCAAGGTGTCCCCGTGCGCGTGCAGTCGGCGCTGCCCCTGGGGCCGGTGGCGGAGCCCTACGTGCGCGCCCGTGCGCTCAAACACCTGGACAAGGGACGCGTCGTCGTGTTCGCGTTCGGCACCGGTAACCCCCTGTTCACGACCGACTCCGCCGCCAGTCTGCGGGGCATTGAGATGGGGGCGCAACTCATGCTAAAAGCCACCAAGGTCGACGGCGTCTACAGCGCCGACCCGGTGCGCAACGCGCACGCCGTTCGCTACGAGCGTCTGAGCTACGACGAGGTGCTCACGCGAGGACTTTCCGTCATGGACGCGACGGCGGTGGCGCTGTGCCGTGACCACAAGCTGCCGATACGCGTGTTCGACATCGGCGCCGCGGGCAGCCTGAGCCGCATTGTCTGCGGGGCGCCATTGGGGACCTTGGTCAGCGAGGGAGCAAGCGCGTGATCGACGAGGTTAAGAAGAGTGCACAGACGCGCATGAAAAAGAGCGTCGAGGCGCTGCGCAGCGAGCTGACCCGCCTGCGCACAGGGCGCGCGACGCCGGCACTGCTCGAGCATCTGCGTGTCGACTACTACGGCACCCCGACCCCCATCGACCAGGTGGCGACGGTGAGCGTCGCCGATGCGCGAACCCTGTCGCTGCAGCCCTGGGACAAGTCCGTCATTCCGGCTGTGGAGAAGGTCATCCTCGAGTCGGATCTGGGGCTGAATCCCGTGACCTCGGGCGACGTCATTCGCATACCGCTGCCGGCGCTCACCGAAGAGCGGCGTCGGGAGATGAGCAAGCTCGTGCGGGCGGAAGGGGAGAATGGCAAGATCGCCGTGCGCAACATTCGCCGCGATGCCAACAACCGCCTGCGCGAGTTGCTCAAGGACAAGCAGATCACGGAGGACGACGAGAAACGAGCGCACGACGAGATTCAAAAGCTCACGGACGACTACGTCGTTAAGATCGACGAGACCGTTGCGGCCAAGGAGCAGGAGATCATGGAAGTCTGATGCCGCGCTGCGGCCGCTCACGACGTTGTCCGGTCCCGACGGGATTCATAACCACGGCAGCACGCCGATAGGCACCTGAGCCCATGGTCAAAGACACGCCCGCTTTTGCGAGTTCCAGCAGCGTCATCCCCAGCTCCGGAGAGCTGCCCCGCCACGTCGCCGTCATCATGGACGGCAACGGCCGCTGGGCCAAGCAGCGCGGCTTGCCCCGCATCGCCGGCCACCGCCGCGGCGTCGACTCGGTGCGCCTGCTCATCCGCCGCTGCGCCGAGCTCGGCATCCCGTACCTGACGCTGTTCGCGTTCTCCAGCGAGAACTGGCGCCGACCGGCAACGGAGGTCAAGCTGTTGATGGACCTCTTGCGGGTGACGCTCGACAACGAGGTACGCAAGCTGCACGACAATGAGGTCCGCGTGCGCGTCGTCGGGGAGCGTTCGCGCCTGAATCCGCGTATACGCAGCCTCATCGCCGACGCCGAGGCGCTTACCGGGAACAACACGCGCCTCAACGTGACGATCGCATTGAACTACGGTGGGCGCTGGGACATCGCGCAGGCCTGCCGGCGGATTGCCGAGGAGGTTCGCGAGGGGCGTGTGCAGCCCGAGTCCGTCGACACCGCGACGATCGAAGGTTTTCTCAGCACCTCGTTTCTGCCCGAGCCCGATCTTTTCATTCGCACCGGCGGCGAGCAGCGCATCAGCAACTTCCTTCTCTGGCAGCTTGCCTACTGTGAGCTCTACTTCACCGAAGTGCTGTGGCCGGAGTTCGGGCCCGAGGCTTTCGATGACGCACTGAGCTCGTTTGCCCGGCGCCAACGGCGTTTCGGGCAGACGGGAGACCAGGTGGCGGCTCGCAACCAATCTCAAGCGCAAAACGCCTGAGCGCCCTGCGCGGACCGGCGTCGTGAGGCGAACGCACACGCCGGCCGGCGCGCACCCGCGTGCGGGCGCGCTCGGGTGTTGCCCCTGCGTCGGCGCTGCCGCCGGCCGCTGGCGCAAAGCGGCCGGGCCGGTTCGACGTCCTTGAAGACTGCCCCACCACCGCGTTCCGCGGCCGCACAGGCGCTGGCGACGCGCGCGCTCACCGCACTGGCGTTGATCGCGCTGTTCGTGCTTGCGGTGCTGCTGATGCCGACGGCGCTTCTCGCGCTGCTGCTGGGGACGGTCGCCGCGCTGGCGGCGTTGGAGTGGGCGAGCCTGTGCGGGCTTGCCGGCCGCGCCCGGCGTATCGGGTTCGCCGCCTCGACGCTGGCCACGGGGCTGGCGCTGCTGGCAGCGACATGGGCGTCGGCGTGGTTCCTGCTGCCCGGCGTCGCCTGGTGGCTGTGGGCGGCCTGGGAGTTGCGCACCTGGCGTGATCGCGCGGCGTCGCCGGGCGGCGCACGCTGCCTGGCCCGGGGTATCGCCGCCATCGCGCCGGCATGGAGCGCGCTCGTGTACGTCCACGCGCTGCCGTCGGTCGGGCCCGTGAGCGTGCTCTGTCTCTTTGCCGTCGTGTGGGCCGCCGACACGGGCGCCTATTTTGCCGGACGCCGCTGGGGACGACGCCGGCTCGCGCCGGCGCTCAGCCCGGGCAAGACGGTGGCCGGATTCCTCGGCGGCATGGCCGCCGTTGCCGCCTTCGCATTGCTCAGCGGTATACTATGGCCGGGCGCAGCGAAGCTGGCGCTGTGGTCGTGGGGCGCGCTGTGTCTAGTCGTCGGCGTGTTCTCGGTGGTGGGCGACCTCACCGAGAGCGCCCTTAAGCGTCTCGCGCAAGTCAAAGACAGCGGCAGCCTCCTGCCCGGCCACGGCGGCGTTCTCGATCGTACCGACAGCATCCTCGCCGCGGCACCCGTTTTCGCGCTCGGCTGGATGCTGTTGCTGCGGATCGGTGCGGATGCAGCCGCGTGAGCGGTCTTGCGGCAGCGGAGCAATTTCACTGAGCAGACATGGGTGACTTCGTTTACAGCCTGATCGGCTTTGCCATCGCCATCGGCATTCTGGTGACGGTGCACGAGTTCGGGCACTTCTGGGTGGCGCGGCGACTCGGCGTCAAGGTGCTGCGCTTTTCAATCGGTTTCGGTCGCCCGCTCTGGTCCCGGCGCGCCGGTGCGGACGCCACGGAGTACGTGATCGCGGCGATCCCCCTCGGCGGTTACGTCAAGATGCTTGACGAGAGCGACGGCGAGGTGGCGGACTCCGAGCGCCACCGCGCCTTCAACCGCCAGGGGCTGCCGAAACGGGCCGCGATCGTGCTGGCGGGGCCGTTTTTCAATTTTCTCTTTGCCGCCGTCGCGTACTCGGCGGTGTTCGCCGTCGGTGTTGCCGGCATCAGGCCGGTGGTGGGCGGCGTGGACGCCGATTCGTTAGCCGAGCGCAGCGGCTTCCGCTCCGGAGACGAGATCGTTGCCGTCGACACGCGACCCAACCGCAGTTGGGACGAGCACAGGCTCTACCTCTTCAACAAGGCCTTCCAGGGCGCGCGTGTGGACTTCGACGTCGTGCGCGCAGACGGCAGCCGCGCCACGCTGGAGCTCGACCTGGCGCAGCTCGAGCCGCGTCAGATCGATGCCGGCCTGCTGGAGAATGCCGTCGGGCTTCGCGGTTATATGCCCGAGATACCGCCGCTCATCGGTCGCACGGTTGCGGGCTCGCCGAGCGCGCGTGCGGGCCTGCAGGCCGGCGACCGCATCGTCGCCCTCGACGGCGAGTCGGTCGCCAGCTGGGGCGAGGTCGTCGAGGGGATCATGGCGCGGCCGGACCAGACCGTGCGCTTGCGGATCGATCGTGACGGCCAGCAGCTGGAGCTCGAGATCGTGCCCGAGCCGGTGGAGGTTTCCGGGCGCAGGATCGGGCGTATCGGCGCCGAGCGCGCGCCGGTGGAGCTTCCGCCCGAGATGCGGGTAAAGGTGGTGTCCCCGCCGCTGGAAGCCCTGTGGCGCGGCATCGAGAACACCTGGGTGATGTCGTCGCTGACGGTGCGCCTGCTCGTCAAGATGTTCCAGCTCGAGGTGTCCAGCAAGAACATCAGTGGACCGCTGACCATCGCCCAGTACGCGGGTCACAGCGTGCAGGTGGGCCTCGATCGGTTCGTGCTCTTCCTGGCGGTGGTGAGCATCAGCCTGGGTATCCTGAACCTGCTGCCGATTCCGGTTTTGGATGGCGGGCACCTACTGTATTATGTGGCCGAGGCCATCAAGGGAGGCCCTCTGCCGCAGTCGGTTCTGGCGTGGGGCCAGCAGATCGGTATCGTGCTGCTGATCGGGCTCATGACCCTGGCTTTCTACAACGATATCGTGCGCCTGCTGCAGTGACGTCGCCGCCGTCCCGATGAAAAAAATACAACCTCTGCTGTTGGTGCTCGCCGCCCTGGTGTTTTTTTCACACGCTGTGCGGGCTCTCGAGCCGTTCGTGATCGAGGACATCCGGGTAGAAGGCCTGCAGCGCATCGCGCCGGGCACGGTGTTCAACTACCTGCCGCTGAAAGTAGGGGACCGCGTCGACGACGCCAACGCCCAGGATGCCATCCGAGAGTTGTTTCGCACGGGCTTCTTCCGCGACGTCGAGTTGCAGCAGGACGGCAACGTTCTCGTCGTGGTGGTGCAAGAGCGCCCTTCCATTGCGCGCATAGACTTCGTCGGCAATCGTGAGTTCGACGCCGAAGACCTGCGCCGCGCGATGCAGGATATCGGTTTCGTCGAAGGCCGTGTCTTCAACCAGTCGTCCCTCGACCAGGTGGTGCAGGAGCTGAAGGCGCAGTACTTCAGCCGCGGGCGCTATGCGGCTTCGGTGGAGGGGATCGTCACGCCGCTGGAGCGCAACCGTGTCGCCGTGACGCTCAACATCAAAGAGGGCGAGACCGCCAAGATCAAGCGCATCAATATCGTCGGCAACGAAATGTTCGGCGAGAAGAAGCTGCTGCGCCAGTTCAGCCTAGGCACCGGCGGGCTGTTCAACTTCATCACGAAGAAGGACCGTTACTCGAAGCAGAAGCTCTCGGCTGACCTTGAAAAGCTCACCAGCTACTACCAGGACCGGGGTTTTCTGGATTTCGAGATCAACTCGACGCAGGTGTCGATAACCCCCGACAAGCGCGACATCTTCATCACCGTCAGCGTCACCGAGGGCGAAAGCTACACCGTCGGCGACATCTCCCTGGGCGGCAATCTGGTGCTGCCCGAGGAGGCGTTGCGGCCCCTGATCGGCGTCGCTCCCGGCGCTGTCTTCTCGCGCAAGGCGGTGAGCGCCTCGAGAGCGGCCCTCGCGGATCGTCTGGCCGACGAAGGCTACGCGTTTGCCAACGTCAACGCCATCCCGACCATCGACAAGGACAACCAGAAGGTCGATTTCGCGTTTGTCGTCGACCCGGGGCGCCGCGTCTACGTGCGCCGCATCAACATCAGCGGTAATACCAGCACCCGCGACGAAGTCATCCGCCGGGAGCTGCGTCAGTTCGAGGGGGCGTGGTACTCGGCGGAGCTCATACGACGATCGCGCCTGCGACTGCAACGGCTCGGGTTCTTCGAAGACGTTAGCGTCGAGACACCGAGTGTCCCCGGCTCGATCGACCAGGTGGACCTCAACGTCAACGTGAAGGAGCGGTTGACGGGCAGCTTCCTCTTCGGCGTGGGTTATTCCCAGGCCGACGGTCTGTTGCTGCAGGCCAGCATCGCTCAACGCAATCTCTTCGGCACCGGGCGCGAGCTCGACGTCAGCATCGACAATTCCGACGTCATCGATCAGCTGCAGATTCGCTACAAGAATCCCTACCACACCATCGACGGGGTGAGCTTCGGCGCGAACGTGAGCGCCCGCGAGGTGGATGCGCGCGAGGCCAACACGGCGGATTACATCGCCGACACCCTTTCGGCGGGCGTCGAGTGGGGGTTCCCGTTGAGCGAGATCAATTCGTTCAACGTCGGTATCGCGGCCGAGAACGTGCAGCTCGAGGAGACCGCTGAGACGCCGCCCGAGTTCAGCCAATTCATCGAAGAGAACCCCGACAACGACTTGCTCAAGCTCACCTCGAGTGTCTCACGCGACACCCGTGACAGCGTCATCTACCCCACGGCGGGCGCGCTCGGCAGGGCGTCGGCAGAGCTCGCGGGTGGCGATCTCGACTATTACAAGATCACCCTGGGGGGCTCCTACTTCATGCCGTTGTCCGACAGGCTCACGTTCAAGGTGTTCGGCGAGCTCGGCCTGGGCGACGGTTACAGCGATACCACGGAGCTGCCCTTCTTCAAGAACTTCTTCGCCGGCGGTCCGAGCAGTGTGCGAGGCTTCGACGCGCGTTCTCTGGGTCCTCGCGACTCCCTCGACGGGGACCCCATCGGCGGCGACAAACGGGTGCTCGCTAATGCCGAGCTGCTGTTTCCCTTTCCCGGCGCCGGTGAGTCCAAGGACAAGCGCTTGGCGTTGTTCCTCGACGCCGGCCAGGTTTACGGGCCCGACGAAGACGTCGAGTTTGCGGACATCCGCTACTCGGTGGGCCTCGCGTTCAACTGGTACTCGGTGGTCGGACCCATCAGCATCAGCTACGGCATACCGTTGAACGACGAGCCGGACGACGACGTCGAGAACCTGCAATTCACGCTGGGTACCCTGCTGCGCTAGTGCCGATCGCGATGACCGCCAGAGCCCTTCTGCTGTCTCTCCTGGTCGCTGTGGCGGCGGCAGCCGCCGCCGACGACAGTATCAAGGTGGGCTACGTCAACGCGGTCAAGCTGGTGGAATCCGCGCCGCAGGGCGAGGCCGCGCTGAAGAAGCTCGAAGCCGAGTTCGGGCCGCGTGACCAGGAGCTGCGGACAATGCGGGACGAGATAAGCGCGCTGGAAGACGAGCTGGAGAAGAACTCCCTCGTACTGCCCGAAGCCGAGCGTGTGGAGAAAGAGCGCACGCTGCGGGACATGAAACGCCGTCTGAATCGCAGCCGGGAGGTGTTTCGGGAGGACTACAATCTGCGGCGCAACGAGGAACTGGGGAAGCTGCAACGGGTCGTGACCGAGGCGATCGTCGAGATCGCCAAGGCGGAAGGCTATGACCTGATCCTGCAGGATTCAGTCTACGCGAGCCAGAGCATCGACATCACCGAGAAGGTCCTGCTGAAGCTGCGCGAGAATCGGTAGGCGGTTGCGTCCGATGCCCTTTACGCTCGGCGAGCTGGCGGATCAGATAGGCGGCACGGTGGAAGGTGATGCGGCGTGCGTGATTCGTCGCGCGGCTGCTCTGGAGTCCGCCGGCGCCGGGTGCGTCGCGTTTTTTGCCGACGCGCAGCATCGCGAGGCGCTGCGCAGCACCCGGGCCGAGGCGGTGGTGCTGCGAGCGGAGGATGCCGGGCATTTTTCCGGCAATCGCATCCTCGTCGAGAACCCGCACGTCGGTTTCGCGCGCATTGCCAGGGCGCTGCACCCCGAGGCGGTGCCGGCGCCGGGGGTGCATCCGAGCGCCGTCGTTGCCGCTGACGCGATCGTGGCCCCCAGCGCTGCGATCGGCGCCAACGCGGTGATCGGGGCCTTGGCGCGCATCGGCGAGCGGGCGAGCGTCGGACCGAACTGCTCAGTCGGCGAGGAGGCGGTCATCGGCGAGGAGACGGTTTTGCATGCCAACGTCACCGTTTATCCGCGCTGCGTCATCGGCCGGCGCTGCCGGGTGCTCGCCGGGGCCGTCATCGGTGCCGATGGCTTCGGCTACGCGCGCGACGAGAATCAGTGGGTCCGCATTCCGCAGGTGGGCCGCGTCGTCATCGGCGACGACGTCGACATCGGCGCCGGTACCACTATCGATCGTGGGACCTTCGACGACACCGTGCTCGGCAATCGCGTGAAATTAGACAATCAGATTCAGATAGCGCATAACGTGCGCATTGGCGACGACACTATCATGGCCGGATGTGTCGGCATTGCCGGCAGCGCGCAGATCGGCAAGCGCTGCCTCATCGGCGGGCGGGCGAACATTGCCGGTCATCTGCAGATCGTGGACGACGTGAGTGTCACGGCGACGAGCTTCGTGACCCGCTCGCTGCGAAGGCCCGGCGTCTATTCGTCCTGCGTCCCGGTTCAGGACAATCGCCAGTGGCGGCGCAACGCAGCTAGGCTGCATCGCCTCGACGCGCTCGCCACACGGTTGAGCAGACTCGAACAAAAGATGACAGGTGGGGACAAGGGAGACAACGCCGTTGACTAGGCTCGATATCGACAGAATCAGGGAAATTCTTCCCCATCGCCACCCGTTTCTGCTGCTCGATCGCATCGAAGAGCATCGTGGCGGCGAGTGGCTGCGTGCGATCAAGAACGTAACCATCAGCGAGCCCTTCTTCCCGGGGCATTTCCCGCACAGCCCGGTGATGCCGGGCGTGCTCATCTTGGAGGCGATGGCGCAGGCCTCGGCGGTGCTCGCCAGCATCGCGGAGCAGGCGACGGCGAGCAGCAACGCGGTGTACCTGTTCGCAGGCATCGACAAGGCACGCTTCAAGCGCCAGGTCAAGCCGGGCGACCGCCTCGAGATCGAGGTGACGATGCTGCGCAAGCGGCGCGAGCTGTGGAAGTGTGCCTCGACGGCCACGGTGGAAGGGCGCCTGTGCTGCAGCGCGGAGCTGCTGTTCACCTACAAGGAAATCTGATGATCGACTCCACCGCAATCGTGCACCCCGACTCGCGGCTTGGCAGCGGCGTGAGCATCGGCCCCCACACGGTGATCGAGGCCGGTGTCGAGATCGGCGACGACACGTGGATCGGGCCGAATGTGGTCGTCCGCGGCCACACGCGGATCGGTGCGCGCAATCGTATCTTCCAGTTCTGCTCCATCGGCGAGGATCCGCAGCACGCGGGCTACGGGGGGGAGGACACGGCGCTCGAGATTGGTGACGGCAACGTCATCCGCGAGTACTGCACACTGAATCGAGGGAGCTCCGTCGGCGCCGGCCTGACGCGCATTGGCCACGACAACTTCATCATGGCCTATGTGCACGTCGCGCACGATTGCCAGATCGGCAACAACACCATCTTCGTGAACTGCTCGAGCCTCGCCGGGCACGTTCTGGTAGGCGATTACGCCATCCTGGGCGGATTCACGCTGGTGCATCAGTTCTGCCGTATCGGCGTGCACTGCATCACCGGGGCCGGCTCGGTCTGCCTCAAGGACGTGCCTCCCTACGTCGTTGCCATGGGCAACACGGCCACGCCCCACGGCATCAATGTCAAGGGTCTGCGCAGGAGGGGCTTCAGCGAGGAGACCATCGCCGCTCTGCGACGCGCCTACCGGCACATCTACCGCTCAGGGGTCGATCTGCGCACCGCCATCGAGAAGCTTCATGCGCAGGCACCGTGCCCGCCGGAGGTGGCGCTGTTCGTCAATTTCATCAAAGCCAGCGAGCGCGGCATCATCAGGTGAGCCGACGCGCAGGCGCGATTCGAGGCGCAGCCCCGTCGCCGCCCGTGGCGACGGCAGGCGTCGCGGGTCGAAGCCGGGCGAGGGCCCGTGCCCGCGTCGGCGCGGTGCGCAGCGGATGTACGTAGGCGTCGTCGCCGGCGAGACCTCGGGCGACTATCTCGGCGCCGGTTTGATCGAGGCGCTGCGCAAGCAGGCGCCATCGCTGCGCCTGGCCGGTATCGGCGGCCCGCGCATGCAGGCGCTAGGGGCGAAGAGCCTGTTTCCCATGGATAGCATCTCCATCATGGGTATCGACGGGCTGGTGCGCAGCCTCTGGCACATCATTCAAATCCGCCGCAGCCTGGCGCGATTTTTCGTGCAGGATCCGCCCGACGTGTTCGTCGGCATCGACGTGCCCGATTTCAACCTCGGGCTGGAGGAGCGGCTGCGTCGCGCCGGCATCCCCACCGTGCACTACGTGAGCCCGACGGTGTGGGCGTGGCGCGGCTATCGCATTCACCGCATTCATCGTGCCGTCTCCCACATGCTCACCCTGTTTCCCTTCGAGGCGGACTACTATCGCCGACACGGCATTGCGGTGAGTTTTGTCGGCCACCCCATCGCCGACCAGATCGACGAGCAGGACCACAGCGTGCGCGCCCGCGCCGAGCTCGATCTGCCTGCCGACGGCCCGGTGATCGCGCTTTTGCCGGGCAGCCGTGTCAGTGAGCTCGCTCGCCACGCGCAGCTGTTCGCACAAACGGCGCGTCGGCTGCATCGGCGCCGACCCGCGGTGCACTTCGTGGCACCGTTCGTGAGCGCTGAGACGCGAGGTGCCTTCGAGCGGGCTCTTGCCGACGGAGGTGACGCGCTGCCGCTGACGATCGTCGAGGGGCAGTCGCGCCGTGCCATGGCGGCAGCGGACGTCGTGCTGCTTGCCTCCGGAACGGCGGCACTGGAGGCGGCGCTGCTGCGCAAGCCCATGGTCGTTACGTATCGCACGTCGCTTATCATGAAGTGGGTGGTGAGGCTGTTCAGTCATGTCGATCACTACTCGATGCCGAACAACCTGCTGCGACGGCCGCTCATTCCGGAATTGCTCCAGGATGAGGCGCTGCCGGAGAATCTGGTTGCGGCGCTCGAGGCGTACCTAGACGACCCGGCGCGGGTGCGGGATCTGCAGCAGCAGTTCGCGGGCATCCACCGCGATCTCAAGCGCGGCGCCAGCGAGCGGGCCGCGCAGGTGGTGCTGCGGGTCGCGGGGGCCGGGGCGTGAACTGGGATGCGGATGCCGGGGGCCTGGTGGCCGGCGTGGACGAAGCCGGCCGCGGTCCCCTGGCCGGCCCCGTGACCGCGGCGGCGGTCGTCCTCGGGGCCGATCACGGCATCGGCGGCCTTAAGGATTCCAAGGCGTTGAGTCCGGGTGCGCGCAGCCGTCTGGAGACGGCGATCACGAACCGTGCCGTCGCCTGGGCGGTGGGCTGGGCCAGCGTGGCGGAAGTCGACGGCGTGAACGTCCTGCAGGCGGCGCTGCTGGCCATGCGCCGGGCTGTGCTGCGTCTCGCGCTCTCGCCGCAGCTGGTGCTGGTCGACGGCACCCACGCGCCGCGCCTGTCGTGCCGGGTGCAGACCGTCGTCGGCGGCGACGCGCGCGTCGAGGCGATCTCGGCCGCTTCGGTGCTCGCCAAGGTGTCCCGCGATCGGGAGATGGCGCGCCTGGACCGCCTTTACCCGCAGTACGGCTTTGCGAGTAACATGGGTTACCCGACGCGCGCTCACGTCGCGGCCCTCGAACGCCACGGCGCCTCGCCGGTGCACCGGCGCACGTTCGCG
>JABAHR010000160.1_pt1 | contig 17382 bp, 15 predicted proteins | sample 7062101 | NCBI WGS metagenome assembly JABAHR01 (sample SAMN14534553, study PRJNA622989) | marine sediment metagenome | biome: marine biome [ENVO:00000428]; feature: marine pelagic biome [ENVO:01000023]; material: deep marine sediment [ENVO:00002113] | place: India: Gulf of Kutch | collected... | reverse complement strand
ACATAGGCCTCGGCGCTTTGCTGCCAGCTGCCCGCAAAAGCGCGAACGCTCCGGGCGCCCAGCGCGTAGGCCGTCGAATAGAGCGCGTCGATGACCTCGGGTGTGACGATGTCGAGGGCGTCCTCGGCCAGCAGCACCCGGCGGATCGGCGTGCGGTCGGTATCCTCGCCGAGCAGCACCCGCCCAACCGTCGCCAGCGTCGCTGCGTCCCGGGTCAGCCAGCCCACGGTGTCGTAGCTTGGCGCGAAGGGCGTCAGTCCTTCCACCGATACCCGCCCATGCGAGGGGCGCATCGCCCATAGCCCGCAGAACGCGCCGGGGACGCGCACCGACCCGCCGGTATCCGAGCCCAGCCCGATATCCGCCGCGCCCGCGGCCACCGCCGCCGCCGAGCCGCTCGAGGAGCCGCCGGGCAGGGCGTCGGGATGGCGGGTGTTGCACGGCGTTCCGTAGTGATGGTTGCGGCCCTCGAGGCTGAAGGCCAGCTCGTCGGTAATGGTCTTGCCGATGCAGCGTGCGCCAGCCGACAGCAGCGCCTGCACCGCGGCGGCCGAACGCTCGGCCACCGTCGCGGCCGCCGCCCAGTCCGGGGTGCCCCCGCCGGTCACGCTGCCTTCGAGGTCGAACATGTCCTTGACCGCCAGGCGCAGCCCGGCGAGCGGCCCGCCGGGGGCGCCGTTTAGAACTGTGCGCGGGCCGGGCACGAAGGCGCCGGCATCCGCCGACACCTCCTGCGGCAAGGGGTCCGCAGCGGCCCGACCCACGCGTCAGCCCGCCTGCGCGGCGTCCAGCGCCGTGATCACGTCGCCCGAGTCGCAGACGAAGCCGAAGCACTTCTTGACGTTCCAGATCGTCGCCTCGGTGCAGAAATCCGGCGAGGTCGTGGCGCAGCAATCCGAGACCATGATGCAGCCATAGCCCAGGAAATTCGCGTCCGTGAGCGAATGCAACACGCATTGATCGGTGTTCACTCCGGCGAACAGGATCGTCTTGATCCCCAGGTTGCGCAGGATCGAGTCGAGCGGCGTGTCCCAGAACCCGCTGATCCGGTGCTTGTCGACGCAGATGTCTTCCGGCTCGGGCGCGAGTTCGTCGACGACCGCCGCCGCCCAGCTGTCCTTCTGCAGCACCGGCGCGCCGTTCGAGGGCAGCGGATCGCCCAGGCCGATGCCCTCGCCGGCCGGCTTGTAGAGATGGATCTGGTTCGGCGGCATGTTGGCCAGGTCGGGCCGGTTGCCCCAGTTCACCCAGATCACCGGCACCTCGGCCTTGCGCAGGACCGGCAGCAGCTTCTGCAGCGGCTCGATCGGCGCACGGTCGGGAGTGTAGTCCACGCCAAGATGGTCGACCCAGCCGTCCTTGGCGCAGAAATCGTTCTGCATGTCGATCACCACGATCGCGGTGCGGTTGAGGTCGGCGATGACGGCCTGCGGCTCGGTATCTATCTGCACCCGGCGCGGCTCGGGCTCGCGCATCGACATGTCGATCGTGGTCTCGGTCGCATGCCAGTGGAAATTCCGCCCTACGCCGAGCGGTCCGCCGGTCTCCTGCTGCGTCTGCTTCGGCTTCATTCGCTGATCCTCCTGACAGCCGGCATGGGGCTCTTGCCGGTCCTTCCGTCTTCCACCCCGAGTCGGCGCGAAGCCAGCCGCAACAGCCCGCTAACCCGTTGGTTGTGCCGATTCGCCCAATATTCGCTCACTTTCTGTCGGGCGCGGCACAGAAAGTAAGCAATTAATTACTTATTGTTCGTTTCAGGGCAAAGAAGCTTTGGAAAAGCCGTCGCCCGCCCGCAACGCTCGATCCCGGCGCGGGGGCCACTCCTCTCGGGCCATCTATGGAAACTGCCGGAGCGTCCGAACCGCGGCCGACCGGTAAGCGAAAGGATGCATGAGAGATGTTCAACCGCCGCATGATACTGACCGCGGCCGTGGCTCTGTCCACGGCGCTGGCCGGTGTTGCCGCGCCCGCGCTGGCGCAGAGCAAGATCGGAGTTCTGATCCCCGGCTCGAAGTCCGACAAGGGCTGGATGGAATCCGGCTATGACGGGATGGTCGCCGCGCAGCAAGCGCATGGCGAGGCCATCGAGGTCCAGATGATCGAGAACATCAACTACGCCGACATGGAGCAGGCGCTGACCCAGCTGGCCATGTCCAACCAGCTGGTGATCGGCGTCGGCGGCCAGACCCAGGCGGCGGTCTACAAGATCGCCAAGCGTTTCCCCGACACCAAATTCTCGATCGTCGGCGGCAACGAGGGCGAGAGCCTGCCAAACGTCGCCGGCTATGACGTGAAACAGGCCGAGATCGCCTTCGTGGCGGGCGCCGCCGCGGCGATGCTGTCCGAGACTGGCGGCGTGTCCTATGTCGGCGGGATGGAGATCCCTTCGATCGTCAACGCGGGCACCGAGTTCGGCAACGGCGCGCGCTACATCAACCCCGACATCAAGTACTTCGAAAGCTATACCGGCGATTTCGACGACGTGGCGAAGTCCAAGGAGGCCACCCTTGCCGCCATCGCGCAGGGCGCGGACATCCACTATCACATCCTCAACCTCGGCCTGCGCGGCATGGAGCAGGCGGCCAAGGAGAAGGGCACGAAGATCGTCGGCAGCTACACCGACCGGTGCGGCACCGATCCGCTCTACATCGCCTATTCGATCACCGGGGTGGGCTTCCAGGTTCAGTATGCCATCGATCAGCTGGTCGCCGGCACCTGGCAGGCCGGCTACAAGCCCTTCGGCCTGCAGATGGGATCGGAAGCCTCGGACATGGCGGTCTGCGGCGCCACGGACGAGATGAACGCCAAGCTCGACGAGATCATGGAAAAGATCCTGAGCGGCGAGATCACGGTGCTGGAAGGGTGACCTCGGCATCCCGGGGCGCGGCGGCCGCCGCCGCGCCCGTCATCGCCGGGGCGGCGCCCCGGCCTGCTGCGGCAGAGCTCTTCCGCATGTCCGGCGTCGGCAAGACCTTCGGCGATTTCGCTGCGCTTTCGGATGTCGACATCGCCTTCTCGCCGGGTGAGATCCACTGCCTGCTGGGCGAGAACGGCGCCGGAAAATCGACGCTGTGCAACCTGATCTTCGGCATCCACAAGCCGACCTCGGGGCAGATGACGCTCGAAGGCGCGGCCTACGCCCCCTCCGGCCCCCGCGACGCTCTGAGCCAGGGCGTCGCCATGGTCCACCAGCATTTCAGCCTGGCGCCGGAGCTGTCGGTCATCGACAACCTGTTGCTGGGCCGCTCGCTGGGTCGCGTCGCGCGCAGCGATGAGGCCGAGCGGATCGTCGCGCTCGCCCGCAGCTATGGCCTGCGGCTCGAGCCCTTCCGAACCGTCCGCGACCTGGCCATCGGCGAACGCCAGCGGATCGAGATCGTCAAGTGCCTGATGCGCGAGCCGCGCCTGCTGATCCTCGACGAACCCACCGCCGTGCTGCTGCCCGAAGAGATCTCGGCGCTGATCGAGACCTGCCGGCGCGTCGCCGATGGCGGCTGCGCCGTCGTCCTCGTCACCCACAAGCTGGCCGAGATCAAGTCGGCCGCCGACCGCGTCAGCGTGCTGCGCGCCGGGTCGATCGTCGCCACCTCGGACGACCCGGCCGCCGAGATCGACCGGCTGGTCGGCGCGATGATCCGGCGCGACATCGGCAGCATGGATTCGGCGATGATGTCGACGCTGGGCCTCTCGGCCGCGGCGCAAGATGCGCCGCGCCAGCGCGCCCGCGCCCGGCACGGGCGGCAGGAGGTCATGCAGGCCGACGGCCTCACCCATGTCGACCCCGGCGGCGCGGTGCGGCTCGACAATGTCACCTTCACCGTCGACCGGGGCGAGATCGTCGGCATCGCCGGCGTCGAGGGCAACGGCCAGAGCGAGCTGGGCCGGATCATCGCCGGGCTGCAACGCCCGACCAGCGGCGAGTGGTACATCGGCGACCGCGACATGACCCGCGCCACCCCCCGCCAGATCACCCGCGAGGGTGTCGGCATCGTCCCCGAGGACCGGCACTCGGTCGCCATCGCGTCCGGGATGACGGTGGCCGAGAACATGCTCAACAACCGCATGGGCGGCCTCGCCCGGCTGGGTCTGATCGACAGCGGCACCATGAAGGCGCAGACCCGCGAGCTGATGGAGCGCTTCGACGTGCGCGCCACCGGGCCGGATGCGCGCATGGGCGGGCTGTCGGGCGGCAACCAGCAGAAGGCGGTGCTGGCGCGCGAACTGACCACGCCGAACCTGAAATTCCTGCTCGCCGCCCAACCCACCCGCGGGCTGGACGTGGGCGCGGTCGAGGCGGTCTATGGCCTGATCCGCCTGGCCTGCGAAAAGGGGGCGGGCGTGTTGCTGATATCCTCGGAACTGGACGAACTGATCGCCGTCGCCGACCGCATCCTGGTGATGTATCGCGGCCGGATCATGGCCGAGTGCCCGGCGCATCCGGACCAGCGCGACCGCATCGGCGCGCTGATGGCGGGGCACGAATGAGCGCCGTGGCCGCCCGCCTGGTGCGCATCCCGGCGCTTGTGCCGTTGGCGGCGGTGCTGGCCGCCTTCGCCATCGGGCTGATGCTGATCGTGGCCACGGGTGCGCGGCTCGACGCGGCGCTGGGGGCGTTCGTGAACGGGGCGTTCGGCTCGTCCTACGCGATCTCGGTGTCGCTGAACCGCGCGGTGATCTACGCGCTGGTGGGCTTCGGCTTCATCATGGCGGCGCGGGCCGGGCTGACCAATGTCGGCGGCGAGGGGCAGATCGCCGTGGGCGGGATCGCCGCCACCGCCATCGCGCTGCACAGCGGAGTGGATACCTGGCCGCTGGGCCTCGCCTTCGTGATCCCGATGCTGGGCGCCGCGCTGGCCGGTGCCGCCTGGGGCGGGATCGCCGGGGTGCTGAAGGTCAAGGCGGGCACCAACGAGGTGATCTCGACGCTGCTCCTGTCGTTCATCGCGATCTGGATCGTCTACTGGTCGGTGCAGTCGGTCGACCTGCTGCGGCAGCCGATGACCTCGGCCGCGACGCTGCCGGAATCGCCCGAGATCCCGATGTCGACGCAATTGCCGCTGATCACCGGCTCCTACGCATCGCCGGTCACGATCGGCCTCTGGATCACGCTGGCGCTGGGCATCCTTGTCGCCATCGTGCTGGCGCGCTCGGTCTTCGGGTTCAACCTGTCGCTGATGGGCGCGAACCCGGTGGCGGCGGCGCGGGCGGGCATCGGGGTGGAGCGGATGACGATTCTCGCCCTGGTGATCGCCGGCGCCTTCGGCGGGCTCGCCGGCGCGATGATGCTGCAGGGCGAGCAGTATTCGCTGAAGGCGGGCTTTTCCTCGGGCTACGGGTTCGACGGGCTGGTGGTCGGCCTGCTGGCGCGCGGGCGCGTCTCGGGCGTGATCGCCGGGGCGCTGCTGTTCGGCTTCCTGCGCTCGGGCGGCATCACCATGGAGATGGTCGCCTCGGTCCCGACGGCGCTGGTGCAGATCGTGCAGGGGCTGATCGTCGTCTTCCTGGCGGGGACCGCCTACTGGCTGGAAAGGAGACCGGCATGAGCTGGGAGCTGTTCGCGGTCTTCCTCGCCTCCTCGGTGCGGCTGGCGACGCCGCTGCTGTTCGCCGCCATGGGCGAGCTGATTTCCGAGAAGGCGGGCGTGCTGAACATGAGCGTCGAGGGCATGATGCTGACCGGCGCCTTCGCCGCCGCGGTGGGCAGCTGGGCCACCGGCAATCCGGCCATCGGGCTGATCTGCGGCATCGTCGCGGTGATCCCGGTGGCGCTCTTGCAGGGGTTCCTGACCAACACGCTGCGCGCCAACCAGATCGTCACCGGGCTGGGGATCAACATCCTCGTGCTGGGTGGCACCACGCTGGGCTATCGCGAGCTGTTCGGCGCGCGCTCGCGCGAGGTCATTCCCGGCTTCGACAAGTGGTCGCCGCCGGGCTTCGGCGACATTCCGGTCTGGGGCGAGACGCTGTTCCAGCAGGTCTGGCTGGTCTACCTGATGGTGCCGGTGGCGCTGGCGGTGTGGTACCTGCTGGCGCGAACCGGGCTGGGCGTGGCGATCCGCGCCGCGGGCGACGCGCCGGTGGCGGTGGCCAATTCCGGGCTGTCGGTGGTCCGCATCCGCTATGCCGCGATCCTGGCGACCGGCGTGCTGTCGGCACTGGGCGGGATCTTCCTGTCGATCGGCGACATCCACACCTTCACCGAAGGCATGACCAACGGCGCCGGCTATCTGGCGATCGCCGCGGTGATCTTCGGCAACTGGACGCTGATGCGCACGATCTTCGCCTGCCTGCTGTTCGGAGCGGCCACGGCGCTGCAATTCCAGCTGCCGGCGCTGGGCGTGGACGTGCCCAACGCACTGCTGATCATGCTCCCCTACCTGCTGGCGCTGATCGCGGTCGCGGGGCTGGTGGGGCGGCAGAATGCGCCCGCCGCGCTGACCCGGCCCTATCCGTCCTGAGGGCTCGGCCCCGCATCGCGGTGCCGTGGTAGTCCGGTCGCCGCGGGTCGTAGCAGCGCGGATGGCGGGGGCAGCTCCCTAGCACGCTCGGCCCAGGCTCGCATCCATGCACGGCGTCGCCCTGCTCGGCCTGCCGGAGGCGGACGATCGAAGGCATCGCCCAGGCCTTGCCGAGGTCCAGGTCGGCCGCGACGGCGCACATCCCTCGGGGGCTGTGTTCGTGACAGGGCGTTGCGCCGAATGGACCGATGGCCCCGGGCCTGCCGCCGGACCGGGTGCGGGTCGGCGCTATCCCCTGCGGCTACGGCCCGACATAGAGCCGGCCCTCGATCCAGGCCCGGGCCGGGGCGGAACGAGGGGTCTCGAGCACCTGCGCCGCCGGGCCGCTTTCGGTGACGCGGCCGGCATGCATGAACACCACGTCGTCGCCCATCCGCCGGGCCTGGCCCAGGTCGTGGGTGACCAGGACGACGGTCACGCCCGCCGCGTGCGCCTCGGCGACCAGTTCCTCGACGGCCAGGGCCGACGCCGGATCGAGGCTCGAAGTCGGCTCGTCGAGGAACAGCACCTCGGGCGCGCAGGCCAGCGCGCGGGCGATCGCCAGCCGCTGCTGTTCGCCCCCCGACAGCACCCTTGCCGGGCGGTGGGCCAGATCGGTCAGCCGCGCGCGACGCAGCGCCTCGGCTTCGCGGGCGCGCCGTTCGGCGCCGCGGATGCCGCGGGCGGCAAGCGCGAAATGCAGGTTGGCCAGGACCGAGCGGCGCAGCATCACCGGGCGCTGGAAGACCATCGCCTGCGCCTGTCGCGCAGCGCGGTCGAGCGGCCGGCCCTGCCACAGCACCTCGCCCGCCGCGGGCGGCAGCAGCCCGTGCAGCAGCCGCAGCAGCAGGCTCTTGCCGGCGCCGTTCGCGCCCAGGACGACGGTGCGCCGGCCGCGCCCGATGCGCAGGTCGACATCGTCGATCAGGCGCTGCCCGCCGGTGTCGAAGCGCAGGCCACGGGTCTCGATCAGCGTCGGGGCGGCGGCCTCGGGCGGGCGCGGGATCATCTGCAGGGCCGCGTCAGGCATAGGCCGCCCTCGCCGCCGAGGCGCGCACCGCCATGACCGCGGCGTTGACGATCAGCGCCAGCGTCAGCAGCACCACCCCCAGCGCCAGCGCCAGCTGCAGGTTGCCCTTCGAGGTCTCGAGCGCGATGGTGGTGGTCATGACGCGGGTGACGTGGTTGATGTTGCCGCCCACGATGATCACCGCGCCGACCTCGGCCACCGCCCGGCCGAAGCCCGCCAGCGCCACCGTCAGCAGGCTGTAGCGCGCATCCCACAGCAGCGCGGCGATGCGGTCGAGCGGCCCCACGCCCAGTGACGAGAACTGCTCGGCGTATTCGCGGTAGAGATCCTCGACCACCTGCTTGGTCAGTGCAGCCACGATCGGCGTGACCAGGATCGTCTGAGCGATGATCATCGCGGTGGGGGTATAGAGCAGCCCCAACACCCCCAGCGGCCCCGAGGCCGAGAGCATCAGGTAGACCATCAGCCCCACCACCACCGGCGGCAGGCCCATCAGCGCGTTCAGCAGGACCGTCAGCGCCGTGCGGCCCCGGAAGCGGAAGGCACCGACCGCCGCGCCCAGCGGCAGGCCGATCAGGCAGGCCAGCGCCACCGCGCTGAGCGTGACGCGCAGCGACAAGCCGATGATCTCGACCAGGTCCGGATCCCAGGCCAGGATCAGTCCGACCGCTTCGCCGAGGATGGCCCCGAAACTTTCCATTCATGCATTTCCTTCCCGATACGGAAAGAAATACATCAAAATGCGCATGAATCCACCCTCTCGCAGGTATATCCGGCGGACTCTCCGGTCATGGCGGCCCGTCCGCAGGGCTTCCAGCCTGCGGCGGGGAGGCGTATGATGCGCGCTCCTATGCATGATCACGACACGGAAGGCGGAATGGCCGCGGACGACGCCACGCAAACAGGGGACAGGTCGACGCTCCTGGGCGAGGTCTCGGGGGCGCTGGGCGATCTGGGCACCTTCCTGCCCTATGTGGTGGGCATCGTCGGCGCCGGGCTGCTGGCGCCGGGGCCGGTGCTGCTGGGGTTCGCGCTGGGCTATCTGCTTGTGGCCTGCGTCTATCGCCTGCCCGTCGCGGTGCAGCCGATGAAGGCGCTGGGGGCGATGATCCTGGCCGGCGCGTTGGGCCCGGCCGAGATTGCCTGGGCGGGCGCGCTGATCGGGCTCTGCCTGGTGGCCTTCGCCGCGATCCCGCTGCTGTCGCGGATGGCGCGAGCGGTGCCGCAGACCGTGGTGACCGGATTGCAGGCGGGGCTGGGCCTGATCCTGCTGGGCGTGGCGCTCGGGATGATGCGCGTGGACTGGTGGTTGTCGCTGCTGGCGCTGGGCGTGCTGTCATGCGCGTATCTCTGGCGCCGCGGCCCCTGGGCGCTGCTGGTGATCGCGGGCGGGATCCTGCTTGCGCCGCAGCTGCCCGAGGCGGTCGCGCCGCTGGCGGCGGCGGGTGAAATCGCGCCGGGCGCGGTCCTGTCGGGCGTGCTGGCGCAACTGCCGCTGACCCTTCTGAACGCGGTGGTGGTCACGGTGGCGGTGTCGCATGCGCTGTTTCCGCTGGCGCGGGAAACGGTGAGCGCGCGCCGGCTCGCCGCGACCAGCGGCCTGCTGAACCTGGCGCTGGTGCCCTTCGGGGCGCTGCCGATGTGCCATGGCGCGGGCGGGGTCGCGGCGCATCACCGCTTCGGCGCGCGCGGCATCGGCGCGCCGCTTGTGCTGGCCGCGCTGTGTCTCGCCGGCGCAGCCGCCGGCCCGGCCGTGATCGAGATCCTGACCCGCATCCCGGTGCCGGTCGTGGGCGCGCTTCTGGCCTATGCCGCGCTGGACCTGATCCTCAGCCGCCGGATATTCGACGCCCGCCCCGATTGCCGCCCGGTCATCGCCGTCACCGCCGTCGCGACTTTCGCCGGCGGCCCGTTGACCGGCTTCGTCGGGGGCCTGGCGGCCGAGACCCTGCGCGGGCAGATCATGCGCCGGATCCGGGCGGCGCGGGCAGGGCGGCCATGAGCCCCGAGGACGACGGCATCCGCGAAAAGGAGGTCCGGATCGACCTCGCCCCGGCCGACGACGCCCGGCTGCGCTTCATCGGGCGCATCCGCACGCCCTGGACGCGCCGCGAGGCGTGCCCCCGGCAGGGCGACCCGGACGGCCCCGACTGCCGGGTCGAGCTCGACCCCGAATGGGTGCCGGCCCTGAAGGGGCTGGAGGATTACGACCGGGTAGAGCTGCTCTACTGGCTCGACCGCGCGCGCCGCGACCTGGTTCTGCAGAACCCGGGCCGCGACGGGCGCACCTTCGGCACGTTCGCGCTGCGCTCGCCGGTGCGGCCCAATCCGATCGGCACCGCTCTGGTGCGGCTGGTCGGGATCGAGGGCAATACCCTCACGGTCCGCGGGCTCGACTGCCTCGACGGCACGCCGCTCCTGGACATCAAGCCCAGCCGGTGCGCCTTCAGCCCGAAGGCGCCGCCGAAACCCGGCGTGCCCTAGAACCCCGCCGCCTGCCCGTCCTTGCGCGGGTCCGAGCCGGCCATGTAGCCGCCGCCCTCGAGTCGCCGGACCAGCTGCGCGCCGCCGAAGCCGAAGGCGCTGTCAGGCGGCTCGACGCTGATCTCGTGGCCCAGCTCGGCCAGCGCCGCGCGGGTCGCCTCGGGCAGCGCCTCTTCGCAGGCGACCTCCTGGCCCTCGACGAAGCGCCAGCGCGGCGCGTCGATGGCGGTCTGCACGTCCTGCTCCCACAGCTGGGTGCGCAGCACCATCTGCACATGCCCCTGCGCCTGCATCGGCCCGCCCATGACGCCGAAGCTCATCTCGGGGCGACCGTTCTTCATCAGGAAACCCGGGATGATGGTGTGGAACGGACGCTTGCCCGGGCCGACCTGGTTCGGGTGGCCGTCCTCGAGCGTGAAGCCCGCGCCCCGGTTCTGCAGGCTGATGCCGGTGCCGGGCACCACCACGCCCGAGCCGAAGCCGGAATAGTTCGACTGGATGAACGACACCATCATGCCCGAGGAATCGGCGGTGGTCATGTAGACCGTGCCGCCTGCCTTCGGCGCGCCGGGCCCGTGCCGCTGCGCCCGGTCCGCCGAGATCAGCGCCGCCCGGCGTTTCAGATAGCCCGGGTCCAGCAGGTCGGCGGGCGTCGTGTCGGTCATGTAGCGCAGGTCCGAGACATAGGCGTGCAGGTCCGCGAAGGCCAGCTTGATGGCCTCGATCTGCAGGTGCAGCGCCTTCGGATCGTCGGGGCCGTAGTCCCGCACGCCGGTGTGCTCCAGCATCCCCAGCGCCATCAGCGCGGCGATGCCCTGGCCGTTGGGCGGGATCTCGTGCAGCGCGCAATCGTCGAAGCTCGCCTCCAGCGTGCCGCACCAGTCCGGCGCATGCGCGGCAAGGTCGTCGACGGTCATCGCGGCGTCATGCTCGGCGGCGAAAGCGGCGATGCGCTCGGCCAGCTCGCCCTCGTAGAAGGCGCGGCCCCTGGTTTCCGCGATCATCCGCAGGCTGCGCGCGAAATCGGCGTTGGCATAGCGCTCGCCTGCGCGCGGGGCGCGGCCGCCGGGCATGAAGGCCTCGGCATAGCCCGGTTGCTTGGCCAGCAGCTTGGCGCCGTTCTGCCACAGCGCGCCGATCACCGGCGAGACGATGAAGCCGGCCTCGGCATAGCGGATCGCGGGCTGGAGCAGTTCGGCGAAGTCGAGCGTGCCGAAGCGCTCCGACAGCTCGGCCCAGGCGGCGATCGCGCCCGGTACGGTCACGCTCTCCCAGCCGCGGAAGGGCATCTCGTCGCGGCCCGCAAAGCGCTCGGGCGTCCAGCCGGCGGGCGCCGCGCCCGAGGAGTTCAGCCCGTGCAGCTGCTTGCCGTCCCACAGGATGCAGAAGGCGTCCGAGCCCAGCCCGTTGCCGGTGGGCTCGACCACCGTCAGGGCGGCGGCGGTGGCGATCGCCGCGTCGACGGCGTTGCCGCCGCGCGCCAGCATCGACAGCCCGGCCTGGGTGGCCAGCGGATGCGATGTCGCGACCACGTTGTCGGCCAGCACGACCGAACGACGCGAGGCGTAGAGTGCGTCATGGCGCAGATACATCAGGCAGCGTCCTCCTGTTCTCTGTCTTCTTTTCGCTGTTTCAGGATGCCCCGCACCGCCCAGGCGACCGAGGCCGCGGCGGCGACCAGGAACAGCAGGCTGACCGGGCGGGTCAGGAACATCGTCCAGTCGGCGTCCGTCATCAGGGCGCGGCGCAGGTTGGTTTCCGCGATCGGCCCGAGGATCACGCCCAGCACCAGCGGCGCCAGCGGGTAGTCGAGCGCGCGCAGCGCATAGCCGAACAGGCCCACGAAGCCCAGCAGGTAGAGGTCGGTCACGCGGTTGTTGAGCGCGAAGGAGCCCACCACGCAGCAGGTCAGGACGATCGGCACGACGACCCATTTCGGCACCTCGGCCACGCGCAGGAAGGCGCGCATCGAGAACACGCACACGATCAGCATCATCAGGCTGGCCACCGCCATCGCCAGGAACATGCCGTAGACCAGGTCGGCGTTGTCCATGATCAGCCGCGGACCGACCTGGATGCCATGCACCATCAGCGAGGCCATCAGGATCGCATCCACCGCCGAGCCGGGAATGCCCAGCGCGATCAGCGGGATCAGCCCGCCACCGGCGGTGGCCGAGTTGCCGGATTCCGAGGCGACGACGCCGTCGGTGATGCCGGTGCCGAACTTCTCGGGCGTCTTCGAGGCGCGCTTGGCCTGGTCATAGGCCACCAGGTTCGCTATCGAGCCGCCTGCGCCGGGCAGGGCGCCGACCAGCACCCCGATGATGGAGGAGCGCACCAGGTTCACCGGGCGCATGATCACCTCGCGCATGACCTGCCAGGTCTTGAACTGGATCTCGCCATGAACCAGCTTCTCGCCGGTCTTGATCGCGTTCACGTCCTCGACCTCGGAGGCCAGCTGCGAGATGGCGAATATGCCGATCAGCACGACGAGGAAGGGCAGCCCGGCAAGCAGCAGTTCAAAGCCGAAATCGAAGCGCGGGCGGCCCATGATCGGATCGGCGCCGATGGTCGAGATGACGAGCCCGATCAGCGCCGCGATCAGCCCGCGTTGCAGAGACTTGCCGACCAGGCTGGCGACGATGGTCAGCGCAAAGACGATCAGCGAGAAATACTCCCAAGGACCCAGCCTCACCGCGAACAGCGCCAGCGGCGGCGCGGCCACCATCAGGACCATGGTCGAGATGATGGTGCCGAAGAACGAGGCCCAGATGCCGATCGACAGCGCCCGCCCCGGCTCGCCGTTGCGCGACATCGGGAAGGCGTCGAAGGTGGTCGCCACCGCCGAGGGCGTTCCGGGAATGCCCAGCAGCGCGGCCGAGATCAGCCCGCCGGTATAGCCGCCGACATAGACCGACAGCATCACGGCGACGCCCTGCAGCGGCTCCATCGCGAAGGTCAGCGGCAGGGTCAGAACGATCGCCATGGTGATCGTGAAGCCGGGGATCGCGGCGGCGATGATACCGGCGATCGACCCGAGGAACATGTAGATCAGCGTATCGGCCGATAGCACTTCGGCCGCGCCGATGAAGAAGGCGTCCATGTATCAGGCTCCCCGCGGCAGGAAGACGTTGAAGACTTCGGCGAACAGCCAGTTCAGGCCGAACGAGAACAGCAGCGCCAGCCCGAGGCTCAGCGCGATGGTCCTGGGCGTGCGCGGTGCCAGGGAAAGCTGCAGCACGACCAGGAAGACGAAGGTCGCGATCGGATAGCCGATCAGCGGCATCGCGATCAGGTAGGCGCCGAGGCAGGCGAAGACGACGAAGACCAGCCTGCGGGTCCGGACCCAGTGCGCCACCGCCGCGGCGAAGGCGCCGTAGGCGGGGCGGGGAATGCGCCGGACCGAGCCGATGATGGCCCCGGCCAGCAGCAGCATCAGAACGCCGTTGACCAGCATCGGGAAGGCGCCGGCTCCGAGCACCTCGAAGCGCGATGTCGGGATCACGGTCGCCTCGACGAACAGCGTCGCCGAGACCGCGAGCAGCACGACATAGGACAGAAGGCGGGCGATTTCGCCCGCCTCCTTTCCGTTCAGGGGACCGGTCTCCCGCGTCACGGGGCAAGCACCTCGGCCAGCCGGTCGACGGTCTCGGACAGCTTGGACAGGTAGGCGACATAGTCGTCCTGACCGCGGAACTGCACCTCGGCCCCGGCGTTGTTGACCTGCTTGACGAAGGTCTCGTCCTTGGCCAGCTCGGCCAGCGCGGCCTCGAGCGTGTCGCGGGCCTCTTCGGGCGAGCCCTTGGGCATCACGATGCCGCGGGTCACCGCCAGCTCCAGGTCGGCGCCGAGTTCGCCGAATGTCGGCACGTCGGGGGTCTGGGCCATGCGCTCGGGCGAGCCGGTGGCCAGGAAGACCAGGTCGCCGTTCTCGACGAACTGACCGGCCGACGACACGTCGCCGATCGCCACGTCCAGGTTGCCGCCGACCAGCGCGCGGATGCGCTCGCCGGTGCCCTCGTAGCCGACGTATTTCAGCTGCAGGTCGAAGGCTTCCTCGATCATCGCCGCGTGCAGGTGCGGCACGCCGCCCAGGGTCACGCCGATGGTGATCTCGCCCGGGTTCTCCTTGGCGTAGGCGACGAACTCTTCGAAGGTCGAATAGGGCTGGTCGGCATTGGCCACCAGGTACTGCGGCGAGGCGGTCATCAGCGCGATCGGGTCGAAGTCCTGCCAGGTCAGGTCGGTCAGGCCGGTGATCGAGGCGGTCAGAAGCCCTTCATGCACCTGGCTGATGGTGTAGCCATCGGCGTCGCGGCGCGAGGCTTCCTTCAGGCCGACGGTGCCGCCGACGCCGGGCATGTTGATGATCGGCATCTCGACGCCGAGATACGGCTCGACGTTGTTCGAGACGATCCGCATCAGGGTGTCGCTGCCGCCGCCAGGCGACCAGGGGACGATGAATTCCACCGGGCGTTCGGGATAGTCCTGCGCCATCGCGGGCAGCGCCATCGCCGCCGAGACGGCGATCCCGAGGCCCGCTGCGATGCTCTTCAGAAAGGTCATGCTTGGCTCCATTGCATTGGTCGGAATTGATACGGGTCTAGCTAGATGCCAAGTGCCTCTGTTGAAAGCGATTTGTTTTTGCCTTTTGATTAAGAGATTCTTAACATAGCCCATGGACTTCCGTCAGATGCAGACCATCGTCGCCGTCGCGGACACCGGCAGCTTTGCCGCCTCGGCGCATGTCGTGAACCTGACCCCATCGGCGGTGAGCCAGCAGATTCAAGCACTTGAGGCCGAGCTGGGGGTGCCGCTCTTCGACCGGAGCCGGCGCCCGCCGGCGTTGAACGCCAAGGGCGAAGAAGTGGTTCGCGCGGCGCGCCAGATGCTGCAGATCATGACCGAGACGCGCACTGCGATCACCGGGGGCAGAACCGCGGGAGTGCTCAAAATTGGGGCAATCCGGACGGTCGCGACGCGTTTGGCGCCCCTGGCCCTCGCGGCCATGCGCGCGCGCTACAGCGAGCTGTCCTTTCACATGACCGTCGACATGTCCGAAACGCTGATGACCGACGTGGCCGCCGGGCGGCTGGACGCAGCGGTCGTCGCCGAGCATGTCGGGGTGCCGAGCGGGCTGGCCTGGATGCCGGTATTCTCCGAGCCGCTGATGCTCGTGGCGCCGGCCCGGTGGCAGGGCGCGTCCGAGCGGGAGTTGTTCGCGCAACTGCCCTTCATCCGCTACGAGACCGCGGTGCCGCTGGCCCGCCAGATCGACACCGAGCTGTCACGGCTGGGCCTGGTGCCGCGCGAGATCGCGGTCATCGACACCATGCCATCGGTCGTCGGCAGCGTCCTGGCCGGGCTTGGCCTGACCGTGATGCCCAAGGTCGCGGTCCACGACGCCCCGCCGGGCAGCCTCTACGCCCAGCCCTTCGGCGGCACGACCATCATGCGGCGCATCGGCATCGTGCAGCGCCATGTCTCGGAGCGGTCCGAGGTTCTGGCCTACATGCGCCAGGCGCTCACCGAGCAGGCGGTCGATTTCGGCCTCGAGCGGCCGGACCGCACGGTACCTGGCAATGAAGGGGCCGGCATCGCCTCATGACCGCGGCCTGCGCGCCGTGATGGCGATCCAGGCCTGGCCCAGAAGCAGCGGCACCAAACTGGCGCCGCCTGCCAGCCAGAGGCCAGCTGCCCCCGGGTCGTCGAGCCGCAGGATCGCGCTCAGCGGCGGGTACCACAGCCCCGCGCCGATCAGGACAAGGCACAGCGCGATGGCGCCCCACACATAGCTGTTTTCAGATACGTCGTTGCGCAGCAGCCGGCCCCGCGGATCGCGCAGGTTGAAGACGTTCCAGAGCTGCCCGAGGGCCAGGGTCACGAACGCCACCGTGACCGCCTGACCGGCGCTGAGCGCCAGCGCAAACAAGGCCAGCGCGAAGGCGCCCAGGGTGGCCAGCGTGATCGCGGCGCCCAGGACCCCGATCAGGATCCAGTGCGGCCGGTCCACGATCGCCTCGCGCGGGTCGCGGGGCGGGCGTTGCATGACGCTCGAATCTCCGCGGCCCAGGCCGAGTGCGAAGGCGGGGAAGACGTCCGTCACCAGGTTCAGATACAGGATCTGCAGCGGCAGCAGCGGCGCCGGCAGGCCGCCCGCGACGGCGAGCCCCACCACCATCACCTCGCTGACATTGCAGGACATCAGGTAGATGACGAAGTTGCGGATGTTGCCGAAGATCACCCGGCCCTGTCGCATCGCCTCGACGATGGTGGCGAAGGCGTCGTCGCGCAGTACCATCCGGGCGGCCTCTTTCGCGACCTGGGTGCCGCGCCGGCCCATGGCGATGCCGATGTCGGCCTTCTTCAGCGCCGGGGCGTCGTTGACCCCGTCGCCGGTCATCGCCACCACGTGCCCGGCCTGCTGATACAGCGAGACCAGTGTCAGCTTGGCCTCGGGCGTCACGCGGGCAAAGACGTCCGCGGCCAGGATGCGGTCGCGCTCGGCGGCGTCGATGGCCTCGGGCGCCAGGCCGGCGATCTCGGGGTCTTCGACCACGACCGGCTCGCCGTCGCCCAGCCCCGCCTGCGCCGCGATCGTCCGGGCGGTGTCGGCATGATCCCCGGTCAGCATCACCACGCGGACCCCGGCGGCGCGGCTTGCTGCGATAGCCTCGGGGACGCCGTCGCGGATCGGGTCCAGAAGGCAGACGAGGCCAACCAGGGTGAGATCGCCATAGGGGTCGACCCCCGCGTCGGGCGCGCGCTTCATGGCCAGCGCCAGCAGCCGCAACCCGTCCCCGGCGGCGGCCGCAACGCGCGCCTGCCAGTCGGCACGGGACGCCGCGTCGAGCGCCGCTTCACCGGCGGAGGTCAGCACCCGTGTCGAGGCCTTGAGCACCGCTTCGGGCGCGCCCTTGACGGCGACCAGGTAGCCTTGATCGGCGCCGTGCACGGTGGCCATCATCTTGTGGACCGGGTCGAAGGCATGTTCCTGCGCCTCCGGGTATTGCGACAGCGCCGCGTGTCGCCCAAGCCCGGCCTTGTCCGCGGCCGAGAGCAGCGCCAGCTCCATCGGGTCGCCGGTCTGCGTGTCCTGCGGGCCGTCGCCCAGCTCGGCATTGTTGCAGAGCACCCCGATCCGCAGCGCCCAGGTCAGCGGGTCCTCCGGCCCGCCATGACTCCGCACCTCTGCGCCGATATCCACATCGGCGCCCTCGATCAGGTAGCGCACCGCGGTCATGCGGTTTTCGGTCAGGGTGCCGGTCTTGTCGGTGAGGATGACGGTGGTCGCGCCCAGCGTTTCCACCGCGCCCAGACGTTCGACCAGCGCATTCTTGCGCGCCATGCGCCACATGCCGCGGGCCAGCGC
>JABAHR010009594.1_pt4 | contig 17389 bp, 20 predicted proteins | sample 7062101 | NCBI WGS metagenome assembly JABAHR01 (sample SAMN14534553, study PRJNA622989) | marine sediment metagenome | biome: marine biome [ENVO:00000428]; feature: marine pelagic biome [ENVO:01000023]; material: deep marine sediment [ENVO:00002113] | place: India: Gulf of Kutch | collected... | reverse complement strand
CTGCCGGTGCAGAGCGGATCGAACCGCGTGCTCAAGGCGATGAACCGCAGCCACACGGTCGAAAGCTACCTCGAACTGCTCGAACGATTCCGCGCAGCGCGGCCCGATATTGCCCTCTCCGGCGACTTCATCGTCGGCTTTCCCGGCGAGAGCGATAGCGAGTTCGAGGAGACGCTGGCACTGGTCGATGCGGTCGGATATGCGCAGGCCTTCAGCTTCAAGTACTCGCCCCGCCCCGGTACGCCGGCCGCGACGATGGAAGACCAGATCGCCCGCGAGGTGATGGACGAGCGGCTGCAACGCCTGCAGGCTTTACTCAACCGCGACCAGCTGGCCTTCAACCAGGCGAGCGTCGGCAGGAGCTGCGACGTCCTCGTGGAACGCAAGGGCAAGCGCCCCGGCCAGTGGCTCGGCAAGTCGCCGTGGCTGCAATCGGTGTTCTTCGAAGGGGACGCGGCAATCGGCGATCTGGTGCGCGTCGAACTGGCCGAGGCAGGCCCCAATTCCATCGCCGGCCGGCTGCTGGAAAAGGCCCCCGCCTAGGGCCAGACCAGCCACCGCCGTCCCACTGCCGCCCCACTGCCACATTGTGGCATTTGCGCGACTTTCCACCGGCTTCGCACGGCCTGCGGCTTGCCAGCGCCGCTCATCGGCCTATCTTCGGATCAGACCAGCCGAAAGGAGCCCCTCGGGGATTAATGGCCCGCAAAGCTCACCGCGCCGACGACACGGCCGCCCTGGCCCACCCGGAAGATCGCCGCGACCATGCGCGCAGGGCCCGGGTCGAGGTCGAATTCGACGACCAGTCCGTACTCGGCCCGCTGTTCGGGGAATTCGACGCCAACCTGGTGCAGATAGAAAACCGCCTCGGCGTCTACATCGGTGCGCGCGGCAACAAGGTGGTGATCGAGGGAGCGGAGGACGATGTCGCCCGCGCCCGCGATGTGCTGACCAAGCTGCACGAGAAGTTGCTGGCCGGAGAGGAAATGGATTCGGGCGCTATCGAATCGCTGATTGCCATGTCCAACGAACCGACCCTTGAAGGAATCATCACCGGCGACGCCAAGGCGCCGTCGATCATGATCCGCACGCGCCGCAAGACGATCGTCCCGCGCAGCGCCATGCAGGGCGAATACATGCGCATGCTGGCGCGCGACGAGGTGATCTTCGCGCTCGGCCCGGCGGGCACCGGCAAGACCTATCTCGCCGTGGCGCAGGCGGTCAGCCAGCTGATCACCGGCAGCGTGCAGCGCCTGATCCTCTCGCGCCCGGCGGTGGAGGCAGGCGAGCGGCTCGGTTTCCTGCCCGGCGACATGAAGGAAAAGGTCGATCCCTATCTGCGCCCGCTCTACGACGCGCTGTACGACTGCATGCCGCCCGAGCAGGTCGACCGGCGGATCGCCTCGGGCGAGATCGAGATCGCGCCCATCGCCTTCATGCGCGGCCGCACGCTGAACGACGCCTTCGTCATCCTCGACGAGGCGCAGAACACCACCCGCGAGCAGATGAAGATGTTCCTCACCCGTTTCGGCCAGAACAGCCGCATGGTCGTCTGCGGCGACCCGAAGCAGGTCGATATTCCCGGCGGCGACCGCATGAGCGGCCTTGCCGATGCGGTCGGGCGGCTCGAAGGCGTCGAGGGTATCGGCGTCACCCGCTTCACCACGGCCGATGTCGTGCGCCACCCGATCGTCGGGCGCATTGTCGAGGCCTACGAGGGCGAAGGCAGCTAAACGCGGAGCTGCCGCCGGGTCGCGCGATCCGTCTTGACCTTGGCCCGGGAACCGGTGTTAGGGCTTGTCCATGTCCGATCCCAGCACCCAACCGATCCCGAACATACTGATCATGGCCGGCCAGCGCCTCGGCAAGGTCGATCCGTTGTCCGCCCGCCACGGGCTGGAACACAAGTGCCTGGTGCCGATGCTCGGCCGCCCGCTGATCTCCTGGGTGCTAGATGCGGTGGACAAGGCCTTCCCCGGCTGCCGGATCGTCATCTCCATCAACGATCCCGCGGCGCTTGCGGAGCATGAGGTAACGCGCCGCTTTGCCGATGAGGGCCGGCTTACACTCGTGCCTTCGAGCACCAACCTGCTCGAGAGCATGCTCGCCGCCGCCGGCGAATTGCAGTTTCCGGTACTGATGACGACCGGCGACAACGTGCTGGTAACAGCGGAAGCCTATCGCGCCTTCTATGCCTCGGCGATGGAACAGCGCGCCGATGTCGCAGCCCTGCTGGCGCACAAGGCAGATGTCATGGCCGACCACCCGCAGGGCCAGTCGCGCTTCTGGAAGTTCCGCGACGGCGAATACTCCAATTGCAACACCTTCTTCGCGCTCGACGAGGATGCGTTGCAGGTGGGCGAGATCTTCCGTGGCGGCGGGCAGTTCCTCAAGTTCCCCAAGCGCTTCGTAAAGGCCTTCGGCCTCGTCAACCTGATCGGCTACCGCCTCGGACTGTTCAGCATGCAGAACATGCTGGACCGCGTCTCGCGCCGCTTCGGCAAGCGCATCAGGGCGCATATTTCCGATCGCGGGCGCTTCGCCATCGATGTCGACGACCAGGCCACCTACGATGCCACCGAGCGCCTGCTGCGGGAGGACGGACTGAAGGGGCCCGGCGAATAGGGTGGAACTGGACATCACCATCGAGGAATGCTGGCCTCCCGCGCAATGGGAGGATCTGGCCGGGCGCTGTGCCGAAGCCGCCGGGCAGGTGGCCGTGGAGCTGGCCAATCCGCGCCTTGTTGCCAGCCTGCTGTTCACCTCAGACGATGAGGTGCAGGCGCTGAATCGCGAGTGGCGGAACCGCGACAAGCCCACCAACGTGCTCTCCTTCCCCATGCTCGAACGGCTCGACCTGGTCCATCTCGACCCCGACGAAGGCCCGCCCGAGATGTTGGGCGATATTGCCCTGGCGCACGAGACCTGCGCCCGCGAGGCGGCGGAAAAAGGCCTTTCGCTAGAGCATCATGCGGCGCATCTGATGGTCCACGGCCTGCTCCACCTGGCCGGCTACGACCACGAGATTTCGGATGCGGAAGCGGAAAAGATGGAGAAAATGGAAGTGAAGGCGCTTGCACAATTGGGAATAGCGGACCCATATGGCGATTGTGGCGCTGCATAGGGGAAAGCGACAGGGCGATGCCCGAGAATAGCAGGAACGGCGAATCCCAACAGGGAGACGCGGACAGTAGCGGCGGATTGTGGAACGCGATCCGCTCGCTTTTCGAGGAAAACAACGGCACGTCGCTGAGAGCGCAGCTCGAGGAGGCGATTGACGAGCACGAGGACGAGCAGTCCTCCACTCCCGGCACGGACGAGAACGGCAGTGGCGATCTCTCGCCGGTCGAACTCACCATGCTGCGCAACCTGCTGCACTTCAGCGAGCACGATGCCGACGACGTGGCCATCCCGCGCGGCGAGATCGTCGCCATTCCCGCCGATGCCAGCTGGGACGAGATGGTCGGCTATTTCAGCGAGCACGGCCATTCGCGCATGCCGGTCTATCGCGACCAGCTGGATGACGTGATCGGCATGATGCACATCAAGGACGTGTTCTCCTTTCTCGCCGAGAAGAAGGACCCGCCTGCCGACTGGACGGTGCTGATGCGCCAGCCGCTCTACGTGCCGCAGGCGCGCGGCGCGCTCGACGTGCTGGCCGACATGCGCGCGCGGCGGATGCACCTGGCGATCGTGCTCGACGAGTTCTCCGGCACCGACGGGATCATCACCATCGAGGACCTGGTGGAGGAGATCGTCGGNNATCGTCGGCGAGATCGAGGACGAGCATGACGAGATTCCGGCGGAACTGGTGGTGCCGATAGGCGAGGGCATGTGGGATGCCGATGCCCGCGCCGAGCTGGACGACGTGGCCGAGAAGATCGGCGATCCGCGCATCGCCGAGGTCGAGGAAGCCGTCGACACGCTGGGCGGCCTCGCCTTCGTGCTTGCCGAGCAGGTGCCGCAGCCCGGCGCCATGCTGACCCACCCGAGCGGCTGGCGGATCGAGATTACCGCCGGCGACGAGACTCACGTCACCCGCCTGCGCCTGCATTCCCCCGATGCCGGGGAGGCCGAGGGCGACGGCTGAACGTAATTTTTTGTCGCAGCTGCGAAATGCGCCTCGACACGAGTTGCAAATTTCTGAACATAGGCGCCCGTGCGGCGTCTCCCTCCCCTCCGCGCCCTCGAGGCCTTTGTCCGCGTGGTTCGCCTCGGTTCGGCGCGCGCGGCGGCTTCCGAGCTCGGCCTCAGCCCGTCCGCCCTGTCGCGGCGCATCGCCAACCTGGAGGACTTCACCGGGAAGAAGCTGTTCTCGCGCTCCGGCCCGGCGATGAAGCTGACCGACGAGGGGCGCAGCTTCTATGACGCCATCGCCCCGCTGCTGGAGGGACTGGCGGCGGCGGTCGAATCGCAATCGGAGAACCTGCAGCTGCAGCGCCTGCGGCTGGGGGTGATGCCGCTGTTCGGCTCGCAAAGGCTGTTCCCGCGCCTGCCCGAACTGCGCCGCCTGCACCCGCGCCTGCATCTCGATATCGACACCGGTCCACACCTGGTCGACCGCGTCGGCGACACGCTGGATGCGGCGATCGTGCTGACCACCGAGCCGAGCGAGACCTTCCACGCCGTGCAGCTCGACCAGAATACCGTCCATGCCATCTGCAGCAGGGAACTAGCCGAGGAGATCGGCGACGAACCCGACCTTGCCGTGCTGGAGAAGCAGACCTTCCTGCTCCATTCCGACATGCTGCTGAGCTTCGATGCGTGGAAGAAGGCGCTGGGCATGGAACGGCTTCAGCCCGAGGCGATCGACCATTACGATTCCGGCCAGCTGATCCTTGAAGCGGCGGCGCAGGGCCTGGGAATTGCCGTGATGCACGACGACCATCTCGACCGCACCAAGGACGCGCGACTGGCGCCGCTGTTCGATGTGCGGGTGGAAAGCCCCTATTCCTACTGGTTCATCTGCCGCCCGGCGGACCTGCAGGCGCGCCCGGTGCGGCTGTNNCCGGCCTGTAACGCCGGCCCGTAGCGCTTGCCGCTGGCCATTGCCGCCGGTTTGCGGCACATTCACCCCCGCACATGCGACAGCAAACGCAGACAAGGGGAGAGAGATGAAAACTGCAGCAAAGTTCATGGTAGCCGCGCTGGTGGCTGCAACGCCATTCACCGCCCAGGCGCAGATGCGCGCGCTGAGCGATCCGGTGGTTCCGCATCCGGACCCGGAGAGCCTGTTTACCAGCGACGATCCGGTGCTCCACCGCAACAAGCAGGCGGCACTGCACATCCAGCGCAACCTGCTCAAATGCAACGAGTGGGACCGCGCCGGCGAATGGCTGACCGATGCCTATATCCAGCACAACCCGGTTGCCCGCTCTGGCCTCGAAGGGGTGATCTTCTACTTCACCCAGATCGCCCAGCGCCAGCCGCTCGACCCCTGCCCGGCGCTCAGCGCGGACGATCCCAATGGCGTGGTCGCGGTGACGGCGGAAGGCGATTACGTGACCATCCTCACCCGCCGGATCGTGCCCTATGACGACAATCCGGAGGAGAGCTACACCACCACCTGGTTCGATACCTGGCGCTTCGTCGACGGCAAGGCCGACGAGCACTGGGACCCGGCCACCCTGCCCCCGGCCCCGCCCGCTGCCGAAGAGGATGAGCAGGCACACGAGGGGCATGGACAAGGTCATGAAGAAGGGCATGAGCAGGCCATGACCCAGCACCGGCAGGTGGGCGACCGCATCGCCATCGAGAGCCTGATGTGGAACTATGTCCGCGCCATCGACAGCTGGAATGCCGATGCCTACGCCGCCGTGTTCACCGAGGACGGCAGCTTCATGGGCACGGCGGGCCGCGAGAACCTGCACGCAATGGTTGCCGGCCTGGCCGCCAACCGCCCGGCAGATGCACCGGCCCTGCAGCATGTGATGTCGAACCAGAACATCGCCTTCACCGGGCCGGACAGCGCGGTGGTCAATTACTACTGGCAGACGGTTTCGGCCGGCTCGCCCGGCACAACAGCCCCGCAGGTGCTGGGCGCCGGAGTCGGGCGCGACGAGGTGGTGCGTGTCGACGGGACGTGGCTGATCGCCCATCGCGACGTCGCTGCCGGGGGCTAGGCCGCAGCCCTTCTAGAAAACGCCGCGACCGTAGAAGCGCGAGATGTCGAACCAGACCTCTCGCGCTTCCTGCGTTGCGGGGTCAACGGCGTCGAACACGTCATAGGCCGTGCCGTCGATCATGTGCAGCGCCTGGCCGCGCATTTCGAGGCCGAGCATGCGAATGATCTCGTACTCCTGCTCGATGCTGGAGACGACATAGGCGTCCTCCGGCCCCGTGCCATTGGCCGAGGCGAGGACGCTCGCGGCATCGGGCGGCGTCTGGCAGGCCGAAAGCGCAGCAAGAGGTGCCGCGATCAGCGCCAGCGCCGCCGCCCGAAGAAGGATGGTCAAGCCAGCGTAGCCTTGGCGATCTTGCCCGGCTCGCGCGGCGGCTCGCCCTTGGGCAGGGCATCGACATGCTCCATGCCGCTCTCGACCTGGCCCCAGACGGTGTACTGGTNNACTGGTTGTCGAGGAAGCGGGCGTCCTCGAAGCAGATGAAGAACTGCGAATTGGCGCTGTCGGGTACCTGGGTGCGGGCCATCGAACAGGTGCCGCGCACGTGCGGCTGGCTGTTGAACTCGGCCTTGAGGTCGGGCTTGTCGGAACCGCCCATGCCGGTGCCGGTGGGATCGCCGCCCTGGGCCATGAAGCCGGGGATCACGCGGTGGAACACCACGCCGTCGTAGAAGCCTTCGGAAACCAGCTCCTTGATGCGGGCGACATGGCCGGGCGCCAGGTCCGAGCGCAGGTTGATGACGACATCGCCCCCTTCCCCGTTTCCGGTATCGAGCGTGAAGGTGAGCTTTTCATCGGCCATTTGCATAATCTCCTTTGGCAATATGCAGCCTCGTATAGGGATGATCCCGGCAAAGTCACCCGTTAGCGGCAAGCCGCGCCTTGCTTTTGCGCGCTTTGCCTTTAGGCCTCGCTGACATGTCTGAAACCGATCTCCATCCCCGCGAAGCCGAGGACGCCACGCACGGCGAGGGCGAGGAGTTCGACGAGGATGACCGGCTCAAGCCGGAATTTGTCGAATCCGTGCGCGAAGCGCTGGAGGAGGAAGACAATTCCCGCGCCTATGAGCTGGTCGAACCGCTGCACCCGGCCGACGTCGCCGACCTGCTGGAGCTGCTGGAATCGCCCGAGCGGCGCGACCTTGCCGCCGCCATAACCGACCTGATGACCGGCGAGGTGGTGGCCGAGCTCAACGACCACGTGCGCGAGAGCATGGTCGAGGCGCTGCCCGCCGCGGCAGTGGCGGAACTGGCCGAACAGCTCGACACCGACGATGCGGTGCAGCTGATCGAGGACCTCGACGAGCCCGACCAGCAGGCGATCCTGGCGGAAATGGATGCCGAGGACCGCGCCGTCATCGAAAGCGCCCTGTCCTATCCGGAGGAAACCGCCGGCCGCCTGATGCAGCGCGAGCTGGTGGCGGTGCCGGAGACGATGACCGTCGGCGACCTCATCGATTACCTGCGCGACAACGATCACCTGAGCACCGAGTTCTGGGAAATCTTCGTCGTCGACCACCGCTTCCACCCGATCGGCACCTGCCAGCTCTCATGGATCCTCAGGACCCCGCGGCATATCCCTCTGCTCGACGTGATGAAGCGCGAACAGACACTGATCCCGGTCGACATGGACCAGGAGGAGGCCGCCCTCAGGTTCCAGAAATACGCGCTGATTTCCGCCGCCGTGATCGACGGGGACGGGCGCCTGGTGGGCCAGCTGACGGTCGACGATATCGTCCACATCATCCAGGAAGAGGCGGAAGAGGACGTCATGCTGCTTTCGGGCGCAGGCGATGGCGACATCAACGAGCCGCTCGGCGAAGCCTATTCCGCGCGCGTGCGCTGGCTGGTCGCCAATCTCGGCACTGCCGTGGTCGCCTCGGCCATCATCGCCCTGTTCGGCGCCGCGATCGAGAAACTGGTGGCGCTCGCCGTGCTGATGCCGATCGTCGCCTCGATCGGCGGCAATGCCGGCACGCAGACGATGGCGGTTACCGTGCGCGCCATCGCCATGAACCAGCTCACCCGCTCCAACACCAGGCGCATATTGTGGCGCGAATTCCGCGTGGCGATAATGAACGGGGCGACCATCGCCGTGCTGATTGGCATTGCCACGGCGCTGATCTTCACCCCGCAACTGGGCGCGGTGATCGCTGCTGCCATGGTCATCAACATCCTCACCGCCGGGCTCGCCGGCGTGCTGGTGCCGGTGGCCTTCGAACGGCTCGACCAGGACCCGGCCGTCGCCTCCAGCGTGTTCGTCACCATGATCACCGATTCGATGGGCTTCTTCGCTTTCCTCGGCCTTGCGGTGGCGGCAGGCCTCGTCGGCTAGGCTTGAGCCTCGAGGCGCGGGCGCTATTGAAGTGCACATGCCGCTCAACATGACCAAGATCGCCTATCGCGCGTCCAGCCTGCAGGATTTGCAGGACTGGTTCGACGGCAAGGACGAGGTCAGGCGCCTGCGCACGCGCTACCTGCCCAAGCGGCACGAGGAGATGAAGGGCGGCTCGCTCTACTGGATCCACGAACACGCCATGGTCGCCCGCGCCGCCATCCTCGGCTTCGAACAACGCAAGGACGGGCACTGGGACATATTGCTCGAAAACCGCCTCCACCTCGTCCACCCCAAGGCCAAGCGCGCGCACCAGGGCTGGCGCTACCTCAGCGAGGTGGATGCGCCCAAAGACCTCGATCCCGGCGAGATGGAGGGGGATGTCATGCCCGGCAGCCTGGTACGCGAGCTGAGCAAGCTGGGGCTGGTCTAAATTTCATGTTACCCCAACTAACATCAAACTTGACGGACTGATTTTTCATGTTAATACGACTCACATGAATAGTGAGTTGTCCACCCGCGCCTACAAGCAGACCGCCCGTGCAAAAGCCGCCGAGGAGACCGGCCAGCGCATTGCCGAGGCCTTCCACGACCTGCTCGAATCGGGCTGGTTCGACGAAATCCGGCTCGAGGACGTGGCCAGCAAGGCCGGCGTCAGCGTGCAGACGGTGATCCGCCGCTTCGGTGGCAAGGAGGGGCTGCTGCAACTCCATGCCGAGCAGATGCATCGGTTAATCCTCACCGAGCGACGCCTGCCGATCGGCGATGCGGTCGAGGCAATCCGGGCGATCATCGCCGAGTATGAACTGCGCGGCGACATGGTGATGCGGTTGCTGGCGCAGGAAGACCGCTTCCCCCAGCTGATGGGGGTCGCCGAGCGCGGACGCGAGGTCCATCGCGAATGGGTTGGCAGCGTGTTCGAACCCTGGCTGCGCGAACTCGACGGCAATGCCCGGCGCGACACGCATGACCGGTTGGTGATCGCGCTCGACCTCTACATTTGGAAACTTCTGCGCAAGGACATGCGGCGCAGCAGGGAATGTCTCCAGCGGGTCATGCTGGAAATGGCGGCCGATGCGCTCGGCATCACCGCCGAGGAACTCGAAGCGGGTCGCGTCGCTTCAATGGAGGATACCGATGGCTGATCATCCCAAACCCCGCAAATTCCTTGTCACCACCTGGGAAGGTGGTGGCTCGGTCGGCCCTGCCCTCACCGTGGCGCGCAAGCTGCTTGCCGCCGGGCATGATGTCCGGGTGATGAGCGACGAATGCAATCGCCCGGAAAGCGAAGCCACCGGAGCGCGATTCGTTTCCTGGACCCGCGCACCAAGCCGTCCGACCAAGGACCGCGAGAGCGAAGTTCTGCGCGATTGGGCGGCTACCTCCGTCACCGAGGCGATGGCGCAAGTGCTGCTGGCGGTGGCCGCAGGCCGGGCACGCGATTACGCCGAGGACCTGATCGAGGAACTGCAGCGCGAAGCGGCGGACCTCGTCGTCGGTAGCGAACTGATCCTGGGGGTCGAGCTGGCCTGCGAGGTCATCGACCAGCCTTGCGCAGTGCTTGGCTGCAATACGCTCATGTTCCCGGTCGACGGCGCCCCGCAATCGGGCCCGCCACTGACTGAGGAACAGGCCGAGGCCCTGCAGCCGATCCTCCAGGAGTTGGACGCCGCCTTTGCCATCGCCCTGCCTTCACTCAACCAGGCTCGCGCCCATTTCGGCCTCCGCCCGCTTGCCAATATGTGGAACCAGGTCCTGTCGGCGCANNAAGACGCTGATCGGCATCAGCCGTGCGTTCGATTTCGGTCCGGAAACCGATCCGCCGGGCTTCACCTATGTCGGGCCGCAGCTGGACGAGGTGAACTGGGCCGAGAGCTGGCAATCGCCCTGGTCGGACGACGATCCGCGCCCGCTGGCGGTGGTCGGATTCAGCACCACCTTCCAGAACCATACCGAGGTTCTCCAGCGAGTGATTGACGCGCTCGGCAAGCTGCCGGTTCGCGCCCTGGTGACGTTGGGCCCGGCAATTGCGCCGGAGGATATGAAGGCTCCGGACAATGTCCAACTGGTCGCCAGCGCACCGCACAATCTGGTGATGCGCGAGGCCGACCTTGTCGTCACCCATGGCGGTCATGGCACTATCGCCCGCGCGCTGGTCAATCGCCTGCCGATGCTGGTGATACCCCATGGCCGTGACCAGGACGGCAATGCCATGCGTATCGCAGCGCACGGTGCAGGGCTGATGCTGCCGCCGTCCGCCTCCACTGCGGATATCCACACAGCACTCACCCGCCTGCTGGAGGAACCCGCATTTACCGAAGGCGCCCGCACCCTTGGCGACAAGGTGGCTTTCGAAACGGAGAACTCGCGCGTGGTCGAGGAGCTGGAAGCGCTCGCCGCCGCTCCTCTCAGCCTGTGAGCCTGAAGCGGCTCCGCCTCAGGCCATCGCCTCCATGCTGGCGAGCTTGACCAGCGCCTGCTTGTAGCTTTCCGCGTCGCTCGCGCCCTGGAGGATATACTTGCCGTTGACGACGAAGGTCGGGACCGAGGAGATGCCGTTTTCGAGGCCGCGCTTTTCTTCCAGCTTGACCGCCATGGACAGGGCATCGTCCGCCATCGCCTCGGCAGCAGCAGCCCGGTCGAAGCCTTCGGCCTCGGCCAGGTTGAGCAGCAATTCGCGATCCGCCATGTTGCGCCGCTGCTGGAAATGGGCGCGGAACATGGCCATCTTCAGCCGAGCCTGCGCTTCGGGTTCGCCCGCGGTCAGCGCCCAGCGCAGCAGCTTGTGCGCATCGTGGGTGTTCCACACGCGCTGTTCCGGCTCCTCGCCCTCGCCCGCATAGGCCATGGAAAAACCGGCCTTTTCTGCGGCGTCCTCCATGGCCCGCCGCATCTCCGCCACCTCTTCGGCGCTCTTGCGGTAATTCTCCGCCAGCAATTCGGCTTGTCCCCTGCCTTCCAGCGGCATGGCGGGATTGAGCTCGAAGGGCATGAAGCGCAGCACGGTGACGTCGACATCGCCGGCCAGCTCCTCCACCGCGCGGGAGAACTGGGAGTAGCCGATGGCGCACCACGGGCACATCACGTCCGACCAGATATCTACCGCGAGTTCGTCGCTCATGAATCCTGCTCCAGCCACCATTTCAGCAGGTGATTGGCGATGGCGGTGGGCGGCGGGGCCACGAATGTGGTCGAATCGGCGCCCCTGGTCATCGCTTCCTGCACTTCGGCGCGCGTGAACCAGCGCGCGTCCTCGAGCTCGTCGGGGTTCATGGTGATCTCGCCGGAAAGCGCATCGGCATAGAAGCCGAGCATCAGCGAGGCGGGGAATGGCCACGGCTGGGAGGAGTGATAGCGGATGTTGGCGACCTCGATCGCCACCTCCTCNNGCTATAGTCTATTTCCAGCTCACGCGCATCGGCCATGCCATGGCAGCCGATCATCAGCTGCGAAGGGAAAGGCCAGGGCTGGCTGGCGACATAGCGCACATCGCGCACGCGCACGCCGGCTTCCTCCCACACTTCGCGCGCCACCCCCTGCTCGATGGTCTCGCCCGGCTCGACGAAACCGGCCAGCGCGGAAAAAGAGCGCGGCGGGAATTGCGCGCCGCGCCCCAGCAGCAGATCGCCCTCGTGCTCGATAAGCATGATCGCCACCGGGTCCGTGCGCGGGAAGTGCTGCGCTTCGCAGGATGGGCAATCGCGCTGCCAGCCGCCCTTGGCGGGCTCGGTCCCGGCCCCGCAGCGGGAGCAGAAGCGATGCCGCGCATGCCAGTCCACCAGGCTCCGCGCGCCGCCGTAAAGCGCCAGTTCGTCTCCCGGAAGGCGGGAAATGGCGGCCCAGTCCGGCCGCTGCATATAGGCCGGACGATCGTCGCCCGAAGGCGGCACCATGGCAAACAGCGGGGCGCCCTGATCGAGCCCGAGGAAGACCAGCTCCGCCCCTGCCTCCAGCACATCCAGGCCGGTCCAGCACAGGCGGTTGTCGGCGTCCATCACCGGTGCCAGCCCGTCGAGCTGCAACAGGCGCGCGTCCCTGCTATTCCGCAACTTGGCCAGTCTCTCGGGATCGGCACGAAAATGGTCGGCACGGTCTATGCCGTGCCCGGCAAAGGGTATTTCTGTCATGTCTAGCTGCCGAACACCTGGGACAGCGCGTCATTGGCCACGGCCAGCGGGAACTGCCCGTAAACGGGATAGGTTTCCGCCGGCATGTATTGCGTCATCAGGCAGTGACGAAGGCCGAAGCGCAGGTTGACGAGGCCGCAGGTGCCCGCCGCCCCGAACCAGCCGAACAGCCCCTCCGTATCGCCCTGGCCGACCAGCCCGCCGGCGCCATAGCCGAAAGCACGGTCGCCGAAGGTAAAGGCGCCCTCCGCGGTCATCGTGTCGGGCAATATGTTTGAGGTCGCCAGCCGCACGCTCGCCTGTTCCATCACCCTTGTCCCGTCGATCACGCCGCCACCGGCAAGCATCGTCAGGAAACGGTCGTAATCGCGCGCGCTGGAGATGATGCCGGCCCCGCCGAAGGGGAAGGGCGGCTCGTCCTCGAACACCGAACTGCCGGGCACGTCGACCGGCACCAGCTCGCCATCGATCACGAAATAGTTGGCGGTGAAGCGTTCCACATCCTCCGGCGCCACACGGAAGGAGGTGCTGTCCATGCCGCAGGGATCGAAAATCCTCTCCTTGAGAAAGGCGTCGAAGCTCTTGCCGCTGACCACTTCGATCACTCGCCCGAGCAGGTCCAGCGCGACCGAGTAGGACCAGTGCGTGCCCGGCTGGTAGACCAGCGGCAGCGTGGCCAGGTTGTCGGCAAAGGCCTCCAGGCTCGGTGCGATGGTGCCGGAAAAGGAACCGAATCCGCCCGCCCGGTTAATCTGTCCGGCGGCGATGCCCAGGTCGTTATAGGCCTGGTTGAGCGGACCCTGCTGGACGATGGTGTAGCCCAGACCCGCCGTGTGGGTGAGGCAATGGCGCACGGTGATCGGGCGCTCGGCGGGTTCAAGATTGTCCTCGGTGATCGGCCCGTCGGCCACCTTCTGCACCTGCATCTCTCCAAAGGCCGGAAGGATCTCGGCAATCGGCTGGTCGAGCGCAAGCAGCCCGTCCTCGATGCACAGCATCGCCCCCATGCCGGTGATCGGCTTGGACATGGAATAGACGCGATAGAGCGTGTCCGCCCCTGCCGGAACGGCGCTGGTCAGCGTGGTATCGCCGAGCGCAAGAACTTCCGGCGCCGCATCGCGCCAGCCGAGCGCGGCGACCATGTTGGCAACCTTGCCTTCGCCGACATAGGAGCGGATCATCTGCTCCACGCGCGGCCAGTTCTCGGCCTGCGCCAGCGCACGGGAGAGCGGCAGGCCGGACAGGAACGCCCCGGCACCGAGCGCAGCCGTTCCGCGCAGCAGCTGGCGCCGCGAGAGATAGGGTGTGAAATCGGCATGTTCGGTCATTTCCAGGCTCCCAGGTGAATCGCCCTACCGGCAAATCCTCCGCGCGCGACCCTATGGACCAAGCCCGTTGCCGACAAGGCTTGCCTGCACCAAGTGTATTGCCTATATAAGACGCATGCTCAATGCCATCTCCATCCTCATCGGCATCGTCTCGCTGGTGATCGTCATTCCGGCACAGATCCCCCTGCTTGGCTGGGCCAACTGGCTGGCCCTGCCGCTGGTCGTGCTCGGCATCGGCATTGGCGGGTTGTCGCGTTCCAACGGCGGGCGCAACTTCTGCCTGATCGTTTTCGTGGTGGCGGTGGTCCGCCTGCTGCTGGGCGGCGGGATCGTCTGACCCGTTCGGCGATCAGCCGAACCAGAGGCCGACTGGCCGCCCGCAGGTGCCCCGCAGTCCAAAGGACGGAGGGAGCAGCACCGAGGATGCGCGCCCGGATGGGCGGGCACCAGACTACTGAGCCGCGAGCACCAGCCGCGCGGCCTTGGCGAACAGCGTCGGCAGGCCGGCATCCTCGAGCCTTGCCAGCGGCCAGAATTCGCCGCCTTCCAGCCCCTCAATGCTTTGCCCGGCATGGATAGCCACGCCCAGTTCGAGGTCGAAATGGGTGAAGGAATGGCGCACCACGCCGCCTGCCCGCCAGGCCCCGCCGAGCGGCGCCTCCCCATCCCCGTCGGCCCGCGCCGCCCAGCCATCGTCGGGCAAGGCGCGCATCCCGCCGAGCATGCCCTTGCCGGGCCGCGTCACCAGATAGACTTCCGCGCCCTGTTCTCCCTCGCGGGTGATCCAGAAGGCCGTGCCCTTGCGGCGTGGTTTCGCCTTCTTCGGGCTCCGTTTCGGCAGGCGCAGGGGATCGCCGCTCGCCTGTCCGCGACACAATTCGCGCAAGGGGCACAACAGGCATCTCGCATCGCGCGCGGTGCAGATCCCGGCCCCGAGGTCCATCAGCCCCTGGGCGAAATCGCCGGACCGCTCCTGCGGCGTGATATCGTCCGCCTTCGCCCGGACCGTCTTGCGCGAGGAAGGCAGCGGCTCCTCGATGGCGAACAGCCGCGCAACCACGCGCTCGACATTGGCATCGACCACTACCGCCCGCTGGCCGAAGGCGATCGCCGCCACGGCAGCGGCGGTGTAGGCGCCCAGCCCGGGCAGCTGGCGCAGCGCCTCCTCGTCTGTCGGAAAGCCGCCCATTTCGGCGACCGCTCGCGCCGCCTTCACCAGATTGCGCGCCCGCGAATAATATCCGAGCCCGGCCCAGGCGGCCATGACCTCCCCTTCCGGCGCGTTCGCCAGCGCCTCGATATCGGGCCACAGGCTGGTGAATTTCTCGAAAAAGGGAATGACGGCAGAGGTCGTCGTCTGCTGCAGCATCACTTCGGACAGCCACACGCGATAGGGCCAGCTCGCGTCCTGCGGCAGCGGCGCGCCGGGAGGCAGGCGCCACGGCAGGCTGCGGGCATTCTCGTCATACCAGTCGAGAAGCAGCGGAGCGACCCTATCATCCATGCCGGCGCCATGGCATAGGCTGGCCCAGCATGGAACGCGATCGCGACGAGCCGGGCAAGAAGTCCCCCAAAAAGGCATCGAAAGAGGCCCCGAAGAAGGCCACCAAAAAGGCCCCGAAGAAGGCCGGTGGGAAGCCCTATGAGCGCCCGCGCGGCGGCGAGGCCAAGCCGGTGGCCGAACTGGTGCCGCAGATCGGCCGTGCCGCCTTCCGCCGCTTCGGCTTCGTGCAGAGCTCGGTCGTCACCCGCTGGCCGGAAATCGTCGGCGAGACCCATGCCAGGGTCTGCGCCCCGGAATCGATCCGTTTCCCACCGGGAGAGAAGAGCGAAGGCATCATGCAACTGGTGGTGCTGCCCGCCCATGCGCCGCTGATCCAGCACGTGATCCCCGAGATCATCGAGCGGGTGAACCGCTTCTTCGGCTACAAGGCGGTGGCGAGGGTAAAGATGCGGCAAGGCGAGGTTAAGGCGCCGCGTGCTCAGGAAAAACGCACATCGTCGCCTTCGCTCAAGCCGATCCCGATGGAATTGGGGGACAGCCTGCGCGATATAGGCGACCCCGAATTGCGCGCCGTGCTCGAATCGCTGGCTCGCTCCGTTGGTTCGAAAGAGGACGACACGTAATGAAGCGCCTGATGAAGCGCCTTATGAAGCGCCCGCTCCTGGCCGGCATCCTGCTGGCCGTGGCACCGATCACCGCCCTTGCCGCGCAGGACTGGAACATCACCTGGGCAGAGACCGGGCGCGGCCATCGCGTCGGCAATCCCGAGGCGGACCAGCAACTGATCGCCTTCGTCAGCTATTCCTGCCCCCATTGCGCCCATTTCGAGGTGGAATCCGATGCCCCGCTGCGGCTTGGCTACATCCAGACCGGCCAGCTTGCGCTGGAAGTGCGCCACGTGATCCGCAACCCGCTGGACATGGCTGCTGCGCTGGCCACGGAATGCGGGCCGGAAGAGAAGTTCTGGGGCAATCACCGGGCCATGCTGCGCGACCAGCAGCGCTGGCTGCAGATCGCCGTGGATGCAACGCCGGCGCAGTCCGAGCGGTGGATCAGCGGCACGTTCAGTGCGCGCATGCGGGCGATCGCCGCCGATCTCGATTTCTACCAGCTGATGGAACGGCGCGGCTATTCCGCCGCCGAACTCGACCGCTGCCTCAACGATATGGCAGCGGCGCAATCCATCGCCGACCGGGTGGCGGCNNGGCGGCGGACAACGAGCAATTCGAGATTCCCGGCACGCCCAGCTTCGCCCTCAACGGCGCGATGCTGCCGGGTGTCCACGGCTGGCAGCCGCTGCAGGCCGCGCTTGATGCCGGGGCCAGCGACGAGGTCGCCGCCGGAACCGATTAACCGGGCATATCCTGTGCAAAAGCGCCGTTTGGCTGGCGGCGGCGCTTGGTCACTCCCCTCCCCTTCGGCTAGCCTTCACAGTTCACGACAGGAAGAATCCATGACGCAGTTTCGCCGCATTGCCCTTGCCACTCTTGCCGCCCCGTTTGTCCTGGCGCTTGCCGCCTGCGGTTCGGATGACGATGCCACCGGCGGCCTGTCGGGCGAGCCAATCGCCCCGATCGCCGCGCCTGCCGGCCAGAGCTGGACGCAGACGGCGGTGGTGACCGAAATGGGCGGCGTGCAGGTCGGCAATCCCGATGCCCCGCTCAAGCTGGTTGAATATGCCAGCCACACCTGCTCGCATTGCGCCAGTTTCAGCCATGACGCGCATGAGCCGCTCAACGAATATATCGCCACCGGCGTGGTCAGCGTGGAGCTGCGCAACCAGGTGCATGATGCGCTCGACCTGACCATTGCCATGCTCGCCCGCTGCGGCGATCCGGTGACCTTCCAGCCACTGGCTGCAGAGGGCTGGGCCAATCTCAACGCGATCATCACCAACGCGCAGGAAAACGGCGACGCGCTCAATGCGGCGATGATGGTGCAGGACGATAGCCGCTTCCAGCAGATCGCGGTGGC
>JABAHR010026324.1_pt1 | contig 17404 bp, 18 predicted proteins | sample 7062101 | NCBI WGS metagenome assembly JABAHR01 (sample SAMN14534553, study PRJNA622989) | marine sediment metagenome | biome: marine biome [ENVO:00000428]; feature: marine pelagic biome [ENVO:01000023]; material: deep marine sediment [ENVO:00002113] | place: India: Gulf of Kutch | collected... | reverse complement strand
GGTCGGCCAGCAGTTCTCGGTCACCCGCGAACGCATCCGCCAGATCGAGGCCAAGGCGCTGCGCAAGCTGAAGCATCCGAGCCGGTCGCGGAAGCTGCGGAGCTTCCTGGATAACTAAGGGTGCGCCCCGAGGCTTGGCGCGTTGCATTGGAATTGACAGGGCTGCAACCCATGACCACAACCGGCGGGCCATTTAATTTCGAATTTCTTGAGGCTTTCGGGGTGCCTTTGCAGCGCGTCAAGGCGGGGGAGACGCTGTTCCGCGAGGGTGAGGCCGGCAAGGCGATGTATCTCGTGGTGGAAGGTAAGCTCGAAGTGCGCGTTGGCGAGAAAGCAGTCGAGACCGTCGGTCTGCACGGCATCGTCGGCGAGATGGCGCTGATTGATAACGCGCCGCGCAGTGCCACCGCAGTTGCCCTAACGCCTGTCGAAGTCGCCGCCATTGACCGCGATGTGTTTCTGACGCTTGTGGCCGAAAGCCCGGCGTTCTCGCTTTATGTGATGAAACTTATGGCCGCGCGCATCCGGCATATGAACGAGCAGGCGGGTTGAGCGCGGGCTTCATGCGGCGCCCGAATTGCCAGGTTCCGCTTCACTTCTCGAGTGCCGGGTGACCGGCTTCTTTCACGCGCCGCAACTCTTCTTTGCCCCACTTGTAAGCCCCCTGCATCACCTCGCTGTGCCGGTGCCAGTCGAGGAAGCCCATATCAGCGGGGATGGGCGGCACGAGGAGCAAGTCTTGGGGCTCAATGTGGTTGGTGAAACCGTGCCGGTTGGCCATCAGGGAACGCATCAGAACCGTTGAGAGACCCGGTGCCTCCGGTAGAAGCCCGCGCCGCCGGGGATCGAGCGCGCGCAACAAGAGCTCGCCGCGGCTCGGTAGCGTTTCATAATCCACATCGAACCGCTCAAGTTCCGGCATTTCGAAACTGACAACGACGTTGGGGCCGCTCTTCAATTCGTGCATGACGCGCACGGGGACGTTGTCCAAGAGACAGCCGTCGACCAGCATCTCGCCGTCTCTTGTGTAGACGGGCGGAAGAAGAACCGGGATGGAGGCGGAGGCGCGGATTGCGGTCCAGAGGCTGCCGGTGCGGTGGGTGTGCAGCGTGTAGCGCGACAGGTTCGTCGAGACGGCAAAGAAGGGCAGCCACAAATCCTCGATGCCGATGCCGCTGAACACGCGCTTTAGCTGATCGTCGAAGTTCGAATGGTCGAGAATGGAGTAGCGCGGCAACGTATACCGATGCATGGCCTTGTTGGTCACGAACATGTCGTGCAGGACGTCGTCGATTTCTTCCGGGCTTCTTGTGAGCATAAAGGCCGCGGCGAGGGCTGCGCCGCCAGACGTCCCGCCCATGATGTCGAAAGTGAAACCATCTTCCAGCAGCGCCTTGTAGATGCCGGCATGGGCCGCACAGAAGGCCCCCCCACCGCACGTCACAAGACCTAGAGCGGTGCCGCTCACAAACCGGAACAAGCGTTCAAAGTCTTGCGTGCTGTTGAGGGCGACATGGTGATGCATGGTGATCGCGCGACCGCGGAGCCAACGCGATGTGCCGGTGACCCGGCCTCGCCTGTCATGCACGAGGACGAGGCGGTGTGAGTCCGCCGGAAGAAGTTCTGCGGCAAAGGATTCGAGGGCGTTGATCTCTGCATCGGTGTCGTGACGGCCGGCCGCGATCACCAAATCCGCATGGCGGATGACCTTTTCGCTCCACGGTGTCAGATCGTTATCGCCAACGAAGAGCACGTAATCGTACGCGCGTTCGAGATCATTGAGGCGGCGGGTCATCTCGGTGCTGTCGCCCTCAATGTCGACGCCGAGAATGCTTTGCGCATTTTCCGAAGTGACAACGAGACTACGCGCCTTGCGCTCAAACAGGTCCGTCAGTTGTTTGACAAAGGCCAAAGGTAGGGGTGCCCATCCGGCTCGGATAACTGCGATGGTGTGCGGGCGCGGATCGGGCGGGGGTGCGCCAGCCGCCGTGGTCGCTGCCAGCCGATCGGCGAGTGTTGCGGTGAGGTCTGGCCAGATACTGGGATGCTTGGCGGCAAACGCATCGAAGTCATCACGACTCAGCCGAAGCACCAGACTGTCGCGCATGGCGCTTACAGTGGCAGTGCGGGGCGCACCCGTCAGAAACCCGATCTCTCCGATGGGCTGGTCGGGCCCGATTTCAGTGATCCGGGTCTTTCGGCCGTCGCGGTTGACCGAAAATCGGCCGGAAACGACGATATAGAGCGCATCGGCGGCCTCGCCCTGGCGCATCAGCACCTCGCCCCGGGGGACGGCCAGGGTCTCGAGCTCGGCCGCCATGTCGGCCAGCGCGCTCGCGTCCAGATTGGCAAATATGCCAATGTTTTCTAAGCTTTCTTTGGGCCGACTGGGGCTCATTTAGGCAAGTCCGAAGTGAAGCTTCCGAGTATAGTCCAACCACCAACGCGCCTGCCGGGGAGGACCGTCAAAATCACGCTAATCTTCCAAGCATGACTAATTCCTAACCATACCGCGGGAACAGCCACGTGCGCATTCACGGGACAGCCTTTGGAATACTGGCCGCGGGCCTTGTTCTGGCCGCCTGCGCGAGCGCGCCGATGCGGGAGATCGTTCCGGCCACGCTGGTCTCGGAAGCTGCGATTCCCGAATTTGGAAACGTGCGCATGTGGGGGGACGGAACCGCCATGGACGTCGACAAATTCCTGCAGGCCGATGGCGATCTCTTTAAACGAAAATGGCGCGCCCGCGCGGCCAAGAAGAAAGGCCGGCTTGAGGCAAACCTACTTGCTCTCTCAGGTGGGGGTGATGACGGCGCGTTTGGTGCCGGCCTGCTGGTCGGCTGGAGTGAAGCGGGCACGCGCCCCGAGTTCGATCTTGTTACCGGCATCAGTGCCGGGGCGCTGATCGCGCCAATGGCCTTTTTGGGCCGGGAGTATGACGGCAAGCTGGCGACGTTTTTCACCCAGCACGACAAAGAAGATATTTTGCAGGCCACCGTTCTTTCCGGAATTTTCGGTGGCTCGTCGCTTGCCGATTCCTTCCCGCTCGAAAGACTGATCAGTCAGTACGTCGACATGACCGTGTTGCGGCGCGTCGCGGAAGAGCGCGCGAAGGGGCGTCTGCTCGTCATCGGGACGACCAACATCGACGCGCAACGTCCCGTCTACTGGGACATGGGGCGGATCGCACAACAGGGCAATGCGAAGGCGCTCGAATTGTTCCGCAAGGTCCTGCTCGCATCCGCCTCAATTCCAGGCGTGTTTCCCCCTGTGCACATCAACGTCACCGCAAATGGCAAAACCTATCAAGAGCTGCACGTGGACGGGGGGACGACCAATCAGATCTTTCTTTCTCCAGGTGATTTCAGCTTTCGTTCCCTTGATCGCAAATTGGGGAAATCGATCAAGCGGCGGCTTTATATCGTCCGTAACTCCAAGATCGATCCGGAATGGAAGCCCACAAAGGAGACCACGATCGGTCTCGCTCAACGGTCACTTGAAACGCTCATTAAGAACCAAGGGATTGGCGACCTCATTCGCATGTATGAAAAGGCGAAGAAGGACGGCATCCGCTACCATTTGATTGCGATACCTGACGACTTCAAAGCGCCGCGCAAGGCGCCCTTCGATCTTGCCTATATGAAACCGCTTTACGATAGGGGCTACCGGACGGGGCGTGAGGGCATTCCCTGGAGGAAAAAACCGCCGGGATTGTAGTCGTGGGCTGTTTGAGGGCTCGTGCGGCTCGGCCGATTAGGCGGCGACATCGACCGTCTCAGCGGACAGGCCCTTCAAGGCGTCGCCTGCGGCGCGGGCCACCTTCATGGGATTGAAGCCCCAGTTGGTGTTGAGGCGCATGCTGGCGGCGGCTGCGAGAATTTCGAGAATGGCGGCTTCGCCATGAGTGGCGATGAGACCGGCAATGCGTCTGGCACGGCAGACATCGGCCAAAGCGCGGAAGCGTAAGAGTACAGCGGTCTTGCGAACGCGGCCTCTTTGCAAGTGCATCCAGAAAACCTGTTCGACGCGTTTCAGATGGTCTTCCGTCAACTGCTCAGCCGCGGCCAGCGAGCCTCCGGCGGACCGGAGAAGCTTTGCGGCAAGCACGAGCTCACGCACGGTGACAGCCGGGACATCGGACGTATCTACCGCCTCGGAGGCGGTGTTAACCTGAGCAATGGTCATTGGTCACACACTGGAAAACTGGTTTCGGCCTTAGCCCTCGTTGGCGCCAAACGCGTCAAACGGCGTGCCGTACATCAGGAAGATCTGTTGCGCGCGGCGCGACTCGAGAAGGAAATCGACGTCGTAACCCACAAGCTTGCCGTTCGGATTCACAACTTCGTCCTTTGTGAAGCGAAACCGGCTGCCGTCCTCGGCGTGAATCACGCCGAAACCGAGGGTGTCGTCGAACTTGACGATTTGTCCGTGCATGGACTTGCTCCTTTTGATCCCAAGAGCCGCAGCGACAAGCCGGCTCATCATGGTCGGAGCATGCCCGAACTCCCTCCGCGAGGCTGTTCCGGGCGGGACAGGGCGCGTGGATTTGTTCCAAGAAAAATATAGGGTTAATGGATTTTTGCCGATTGTAGCGCCCGTGACCTTGGTGTCCGAGCGCGCCGGCAGTTCAGGCCGACAGCGCCGTGTTAACCGCCGGCATCCACCTCTCCGCGATCAAACCGGCGCGCATAATCCGTTTGCCCACCCGAGGCCAGAATACGTGCCTGCTCGATCCAGTTCTCGCGCTCAATGCGTCCGTGCGGTTCCACGTACTGACTGTAGTGCTTAAGGTCGGCGCCGGTCCAATTTGCAATCTGCTCGTAGCTCAAAATGCCAAGTGCGTTGAGCTTCTTTTCTATCAGCACGCCAATACCGCGAATGCGCTTGAGATCGTCATGACTAGTTGGCTCAAGTGGCACCGAGGAGTCGCTTCTTAGCGCTTCTGAGCGGACCGAGCGCAGATGTGAGTAGTCCGCCTTTGACTCATCTGACGGGACTTCCGCCGCTTCTGCGGGCGACTGCGCCTTCTCAACCTCATTGGTTCGAATGGCCTCCGCGAGGTTCACCGGACGGGCGGCGGTGCTTGCCGCCGCGGCCGCAACCGTCGCGGCCGCTGCCGCCGGTGCTGCAGATGCAGCTGTCGTCGTCGACGGCGGCGCACTTGGCGGAGTCACCGGTGGCGCCTTCTCTCCATCCCGCATTCGGCGCGCATACTCGGTCAATTCACCCTTGGCCAGGATCTGCGCCTGTTCGATCCAGTTCTCCTTTTCAATCCGGCCCGCAAAGCCGAGGGCTTGGCTCATGCGATTGACGTCTGCGGCAGTCCATTCGGCGATTTGCTTGAATGTGCTGGTTCCAAGGGCGACGAGCCGCTCTTCCGTGTCGGCATCGATCGTACGGATTTGCTTCAAGTCGTCGGCCGGACCGGTCGCCACCGGGGCGGCGGGTGCCGGAGCGGGCGCGCCGGGTGCCGGTCTTTGCTGAGAGAGTGCGTGGGAGGCCGCCGCCGCGGCGGCGCTAGCTGCAGCGATTGTAGCAGCACTGGGTGCTCGCGTTGTTTCAGCGGCAGCGGGTGCCGGTTGTACTTCAACAACAGGGGGCGATGCCGTTGCCGCCGATGCCGCTTCGTCGCCGCTCAATGCGCGCCCAAAGCGTTCTTCCCCGACCGGCCCTCCGGCCGCGGTCCCTGCCAGCATCGTTCCATCTGGGGCCATCTGCGCCCGGCGCCACGCGGCTTGCTCGTCGCGGGGTTGCGTGGCGATCGCACGTCTTAGACCGCAGGCCAGCATGGCGCCAAACAAATAGGCGGCCAGTAGCAGCAGAAAGATCTGAAGTAGCAACATCATCATTTTGCACGTCTCCCAAAGCTCGCCTGCCGGCGCGGCGGTTCGTGGATTCCAAATGAGCCGAACTAGTCTTTGACACGACTACATGAGATCCACCCCACGGCCACGCCCAGCGCGAAGGCGGCGACGACGTACCAAATCAACTGTGCGAGCAGATAATCCATCGCTCGATCCTCTCTATCGTTTTCAATCTCGTTCCGTTCACTCTGTCACGACCAAGAACTCGATACGTCGGTTCTTGGCTTTATTGGCATCTGTGTCATTGGGTGCGACCGGGCGCTCCGGCCCATACCCGATTGCAGAAAGCTTGCTCCTCTCGATCCCCGCTTCAACGAGATACGTGACGACGGCATTGGCGCGGCGCACGGAGAGACGTTGATTGCGGTCTGGATCGCCATCCGAATCCGTGTGTCCGTCGACCTCTACGCGCACGCTGGGACACTCGGCGACCAGTTTCGCCAATTTATTGAGCGTCGGCCTGCTGCGCCTGTCGAGTTCATCGCTTGCATACTCGAAGAGAATGGTCCCGCTGGCAGCCGTTTGGCGGAGGAGCTTCTGGCACTTCTGGGCTTCGGTCTGCCGCCGCTGGCGAGCTCCCGCTGCCTCGGCCTCGCGGGCCGTACTTAATCGACGCGTCCGGTCTTCCGCTTCGCGCCGTCGCGCCAACTCCTGTGCACGGCGCCTGGTCTCGGCTTCCTCTTCAGCACGCCTCTTCGCCTCGGCTTCTTCCGCCAGGCGGCGTGCCTCCTGTTCCTCTGCGGCGCGGATTGCCTCGCGATCAACAACGGCTATCGAGTGCCGGCCGATATATCCCTTGGGAAGATCGTTTTCTAATCCGGCGCGCAAGGCATCCAAAGCGCTTTGGCTCGGCGCCTCGCCCGTTATGTAAACATCGTCGAGGAACAGCATCGCCGTTCCATGGTGCAGACGGGCGAGGTTTTGCACGGCCGTGCCAGTTGCCTTCTGCCACTTGGTCGCGGGCTTTGACACGACCACCATGCGGTCTTCGATCCGTGCACCGGGAAAGCTCTCGGCCACGAGCTGCAAAAGCCAGCTCTTTTGCGCCAGGTCAGGAGCCTCGCCTTCAAGAATTACGCTCCCCTTGGTGTAGAGCGCCTGCCACCACAGATTCGGCTCACGGGGGATATCGACCACAATGCGCGGCGTGATCTCGCAGGCTTTGCCCGCCGTGCTCTGCAACCCCTCGGTGATCGAGGTTGCCAGGGCTTGATCGCGGGTCACACCTGAAAGCTCGAGAGCCGTGTCGGTAAGCTTGAGCGTGCCCGCACCGAGCCTGCCCAATGCGGTAATGCCCGCCAAAGTGCACGTCTGCCAACCAGCAGGAGCACCTGCTGCGAGCTTGAGCTTGTCGCGGACCGTGTGCCCGGGATAGGCGCTCTGAGCCGCTCTGATAAGCGCGGCGCGCGCCTCTTCGCTCGGCGCATAACCGGTGACATCGATGCCTTCGTCGGCCGCCACAACCGTGGTTTCGAAGACGCTCACGGATGCCAGCGGTGGCGGTAACGCCCTGATCTTTTCGGCGACTCGATACTTATCAGGTGCTGCATTTCCCAGCGTCCCACGGACAGCGGCGGCGGTTGCTTCGTCCTTGGCGATACCGCTCAATGTCAGCTTTCGATCGCTCAGGCTCACGGTGCCTTCCTGCAACCGTTTTAGCTGGTTGAGGCCAAAGGTTGCCACGGGTGCAAAATCGTCCGNNCGTTTTCTTTGCATTGGCAAACAGAGCCTCGCGGGTTTGTTCGTCCGGGGCAAAGCCAGAAAGCACCAATTGGTTTTCGGAAAGCTTGGCCATCCACGTGAACGGGCTTATCTCCGGTGGGCGGATGGCCTCTCGGCCCAGCTTCCATCCCTTGGGAAGTGCTTCTGGGATGGCGGCCCGCAGGGATTTGTAGCTTCCTTGATTGGAGGCTTCGCCTTCGATCGACAGCGTGGTCTTGTCGAGCTTGACCGCGCCCGTCTTGAGGGAGCCTAGCTGCGTCAGCGAGAACTCAATCCCGTTGAGCCAGAACTCTCTCTTCGGGGCGCCGCGCGCCACCGTCATTTCGTCCTCGGCCCTGATATTCGGAAACGCGGCGCGGGCGCGTTTCATGATTGCCGAGCGCATCTCCTCGTCGGCGACGTAACCGCCGAGGCGCACCCTGTTGGTGTCGATCCGCTCGGCCGTCCACGTGAAGTCAGAGACGGATGCGACCAAATCTGTGCGGGCATCGACGATGCGAACGCCCCAGACGCGGCGCAAGACTTCTCTAGCGAGCTTCGGCTCCCGTTCCTTGATGGCCTTGCCTGTCAGCGTGGCGTCGCGGCCGTCGAATTTGGTGTGTGCCCAGTCGAGACCCTGCTCGCGGAGCATCTCTTTTGATCTCAGGGCCAGATCAGCTTCGATGATGGGACGCTCCCAGTGGAACGCAAGAAACGACAGCATCGACAATGGAATAATACCCCACAGCCAACGCAACGGATTACATGCCATTCTCTGGTCACTCCTGGTCGTCACCCGCGGTGGAGCCGAGCAAATCACTCGGCAGCCTGTCTTCGCGCTACCTCCGGCAATGCGCCAAAACGCCTTCGTGCCCTCAGGCTGACCCCCGTATCGACCCCGGGCCGACTATAGACAAGGCGACAAAGGTTTCCAAGCTGCGCCAAAGTGATCCGATTGAGCTCAAGTGCCTGGAAATTAGCCATTTCGTGGCGTTCTATTTGGGCACGGACCGCAGCAACTTCTGTGCGTGGGACAGGTTTATGCTGGCGTTGAACGTCGTCTGGCGGAGCGTGTCTTCGGCTGGTGCCTTCTGTCGCACCGCAGGCTCGATTTGCCCCGCCGGTCCCGATATATCGCGGGCCGCCCCTTTCCTCCCAACGTCTACGTTGCTCCGGGGAAAGAAAGCCGGGAGACTTGATTCGGCGACGAGAGCCCCAAAAGGACCAATCATAAGGCTTGTGCTGTGTTCCGTGGCCTTAAAGCGGGGCAGTTGGCACTTCGTGATCCGGAGCCTTTCGAGCGCGAATTAGGTGTAGGATGACGATACCAATTGTTGGCTTTGCGTCGCTCCCGTTGGCAATAAGGGTTAACCTAATGCCCGCAAGCTTTCTCGTGGTGGACGATCATCCCCTCTTCCGGGAAGCGCTGCAGCTCGCCATTCAGTCGGCTTATCCCGAAGCCAAGATAGTGGAGGCCGCGTCAATTGCCGCCGCCAGGGTCGCTCTCAGCGGCGACACCGCCTTCGATCTGATCCTTCTGGATCTTGCCATGCCGGGCACGCGCGGCTTTGACGGCCTCTTGGAGCTACGCACATCGCATCCGAAGCTGCCGATTGTGATCGTCTCGGCGCTTGAAGACCCGCGGATCATACATGAAGCGATGACGTGCGGTGCCGCGGGTTACATTTCAAAATCCATACGCAAGCCGGAATTGGCCGACGCTATTCAGGATCTCATGAATGGCGTCGTCTACCTGCCGAAGGATTACGTGCCGCCCGATGCCGGTACAGATGGCACTGACCCGGACATTGCGTCACGTATCGCGCTCTTGACGCCGCAGCAGCTTCGCGTTCTGCAAATGCTGCGACAGGGCCTATTGAACAAACAGATAGCATTTGAACTCGGCGTCGGCGAAACGACGGTCAAGGCACATATGTCGGAGATTTTGCGTAAGCTTGGCGTTGCGTCGCGAACGCAAGCTGTGATCGAAGTCTCCAAGATTGACTTCGATACGATATTGAACCCGCCGCCGGAGCCAAAGAGTGACAGTCCCGCCTGACCTGGGGACCGCTCCCGGTCCCTAGCGCAACAAATGCTGGATCAGCGCTCGTAGCTCCGCCGGCCGTACAGGTTTTTTCAGAATCTCACACTCGGTTCGGGCGGCTTCCGCCGCGACTTCAGTTGAGTGATCTGCAGTGATGATCACTGCGGGAAGTGCCGATTTCGCATGCTCCCTCAGGCATTCCACGGCTTTTGTCCCCGTCTCACCGTGATCCAGATGAAAGTCCGCGAGCACAATGTCGGGCGAGAACCCTGGCTCCGCCTCGTAGATCCGCTCAATATCGCGGAGGCTCTGTGCAGTCCTTACGTTGCACGACCACTTGCCCAAGAGCACACGCATCGCCTCGAGGACGTTCGCGTCGTTGTCGATGACGACGGCCGCGTGACCTGCCAGATCATAGGCTGTTCGAATGGCCGGTTCTTCGTCAACGCGGGTGGTGTCTTCGCCACGCCCGGCGTAAGGCGCGAAGACACTGAAACGGGTTCCGTGGCCGAGCTTCGAACAAACTTCGACCTTGTGGCCCAGTGCTTCCGCCGTGCGTTGCACAATCGACAACCCCAGACCGAATCCTGTGCCCGTTCCCCGCCCTGCTGCGGCGCCACGCTGAAACTCCTCGAACATGCGCTCTTGCTCTTCACGTTCGATTCCGGGTCCGGTGTCCCAAACCTCGATTCGAACATTTGCACCGCGCTTTCGGGCGGCCAGAAGAACGCTGCCGTGTTCCGTATAGTTGATGGCGTTGGCCAGAAGGTTCTGTAGCATGCGCCTCAGCATCAGATTGTCGGAGCGCACCACAAGGTCAGTCTTGCGCATCGACAGTCTGAGCGTGCGCATGCGCGCGATTGGTTCCGTGTCGAAGATGAGGCCTCGGAACATATCCGAAAGACGGACCGCCTGTAACGCCGGACGAATGACGCCGGCCTCGAGTTTTGACAGATCGAGTATCGAGCGTAAGAGTTCCTCGATGCTGGAGAGCGCGTGATCGATCTGTCCCACGAGCCTGACTTGCTGGTCTTCTTGCCTTTTCTCGGACAGTGCCGAAAGGGAAAGCCGGGCAGCGTGCAGCGGCTGGAGAAGATCATGACCGGCCGCCGTAAAGAACCGCGTCTTGATTCGGTTTGCAAGCTCGGCTGCATCACGCGCGGCGACCAATTCTTCGTTCGCGATTTCAAGCCGCTCTAGCGCGCTGTTTAGTTCTTCCGTACGAATTCGCACCTGGGACTCGAGGCCTATAGCCGCTTGGAATAGTGAGAAGGCGTTCGCTTGCTGGTCCATGGAACGTTCGACACGCTGCATCAGCGCGTTGTTGATCTTTTCCAGCTTCTCCATACGACGCGTGAGCTCGGCGACGGTCGCATCCGGTTGGCCGTAGGGGACTGTCATGTTCGTCTCCTCATTCCGTACGGCTTCCGAATGCAATGCCTGTCAGGGTCTGATTGAGGTGCATGGCGTTGAATTGCTCGCCATACGTATAGAAACCTACGACATTATGCTTCCGGTATAGTTCTTCTATTTGATGCTTAATCTGCCGGTTCTCTGCATCCAGCCTCCGAAGAATGCAATCGAACCCGAGCACCAGATCGGTGCCCCCCAGTGACTTGTCGATCTCCTCCAACGTGCTTGCTGTGGAACTTGTCATGTCCCGGGGAAGGGCGACGGTAAAGACCAGGCCCTCATCGATGGCGCAAAAGAACGTCAGACTTCCGTCCGGGTTCATGTTGCGGATCGATCGGCAATAGTAGTCGCCGCCGACCTTTACGACGAGCGGATATGAGGCGAAACTGAAGGGGCCGAGATCGGCGGGCATTAGGCCAATCGCGGATGCGTATTCGAGGGCAGCTGGCTCGGCGTTCAGTTCATGAACGACGCGATTTTCCGTGTCCGCCGACGTGACGACGAGCTTGATTGGTGTCGGCTCGAAGTTCTGGGTCTTAAAGACACGGAACGGCCGATCCGTTTCGACAATAAACAAAAGTGCTGCCGAGTTGACCATTCGGCCCTCATGCAGGATTGCCGTACGCTTAAACGCCAGCCCGTCGCCGGCGGACCCGCCAATAAGGTGAACGTCCTCGATAGCCCAATGCACGGCGGCAACCAGCGTTTCTTCCGCGTTCGACAGCCCATCAACCAGCATCAGCGCGAAGGCGCGCTCTGCCCGTTTCTTATCGCCGTCACTCCTGATTTGGGCCTTCAGACGCCGTGCTGTTTCTGAGGCCCGCTCGACGACGTTGTCGGCAACTCCTTCGATCAATGCCGCGTGAATCTGGAAGCTGCTCGACGGAAAACCGATGAGAAGAATGCCGGTTTCGGCCAATCCATTCGGTGCAATTTCGCCGGCCGTCGAGCATCCCGAGACGGGAATGCCCGGAAACGCATTTGTCAACGCTTTGGCAAGCGCTTCTAAATCGGTGTATCCGGAGAAGAATGCCAGAATGTGCTGAAAGCTGCTTGGACCAAGACCACGCTTCAGTTCGTCCACCGCCACACCGACCTCGGTGCTGGTGCTCGAAGCGATTTTGATACCAACTGAGCTGGTGCTTGGGGTGTGCACGGAGTCTTTTCTTTCGCGGCAATCTTGAGACAGCCTGCCGGTTCGGCACGCCAGTCGTGTAGAGGCTTCCGGCGCAGCAAGGTTGCCACAAACCTATCAATCACGGCAATTCCGTTACGAGGGAAAGATGAGGAGAGAACGGCTGGCCAGGCTTCTATAGAGCGAATTTCCCGGAGCGATGCCCTTGCCGGATCGACACGGCCCGGCAAACCCGAATGCCGGACCGAAGCTCAGGGCACGCCGTTCCGGCCATTCCAGCCGTTCCGTTAACCGGTTCTGTCGGGAACGCCGCTGGCGGAGACGGAGGGATTCGAACCCTCGATACGGGTTTCCCCGTATAACGGTTTAGCAAACCGTCGCCTTCAGCCACTCGGCCACGTCTCCAGCGAAGCGAAGCATCCGTATAGTGTTGCCAACCCCCGATTGCAAGCGAGGCGGGGTTTTGCCACCATTGGCAAAAATCCCCTTGTTGGGCAGCATCTTAAAAGCCTTGATTGCTTCGCGTTGAGTGGCCAAAATTGCGGTGGCGGCAAACTGGTGGGCATGCAAATGGAAAGAACCCCTATGCCACGTGTGCAGCCCGGATCTGCTCATCAATGGTTGGTGGCCCCTGCCTACGCGCTCTGTGTCCTACTTGGCGCAGCGCCTGCCGGGGCGGCGGAATATTGCGTCACCTGCTCCGAACCCGCCGCCATGTATGCCTGCGTTGTTCAAGGCAGTCTTCCCGACGCACCACCAGATCCGCGCGAGCAGCTTATTTGTATCGCCGAGCTTGCCAACAGCGGCGGGCATGACACCTGCAGCGTTCCGCGCAGCGCGCCCAAACCGTGTCCGGGTGTGTTGAAGATCGTCGCACCGTCCGCACAACCACTACCGGCACCGCCGCCGGCTGAGGCCGATGCCTTGCCCTCCGATGCGATCCCGGCGGACGATGCCGGCGGCGTGGGGGCCGCCAACCCAAACGCCCCACCGCCCGACAAGCCCGCTGCCCCTCGCACCGTCGAAGAGCTTGCGAAAGATACGGTCGAGACCTCAAAGAAGGGGATTGAGAACGCCGGGAAAGCCGTGACGGGGACGGCCAAGAAAGCTGGCGAGCAAGTCGGAAAGGCCGGTAGTTCCGTCGGCAAGGCGGCAAAGAAGACGTGGGATTGCGTCGTCTCGTTATTCAACGACTGCTGAACGCGAGACCTAGTGCAGCTGAAGCCATTCGCGCGCCTGGCGCTGTGCCTCGGCAATCTCGGCCCGGCTCATCTCACCCGCAATCTCTAGGCGGTAGCGCTTCGCATCCTCGCTGCCTCGCATGGCTGCAAGATTGAACCACTTATGTGCCGCAACAAGATCAATGTCGACGTCACGCCCCGAGCAATACTTCAGCCCCAGCTCAAACAATGCTTCGGGTGCGCTACTCGGGGCCGCACCGTCCGTAACGTCACGCGATGCAACGTCCATCCGTGCCATATCGCAACTCCACACAGTTGCTGCGACGCTGTTCTGACCGGTTCTCCTGCGCAGCGTTACCCTTTGGGCCGGTCTTCGGACTCCGCATCCTTTGCGCGGAACGATGACAACGTTGTCAGCAGTCTTATGAAAACTCGTAAATGGGCGCGAAAAAAATCGCTAATATTCTAGCATGCTCCGTAAATCCCTCGATTGCAAGTGCATCAGGTTGGAGCATTCTTGCGGGAACTGAACGTCCGGCAATCGCGCATTAAGATGTCAATAAACCAACGGCTAACCATGCCTCTTTTTTGTTTTCGGAGGCCCAAGTGACCGTGCGCGAAGCGTTCAGCCCGAGTTCATATGGGACCCCCTAGCTTGCAGCGTATGCTGCCCTCACTCGTGGAGGTCTTCGACGGGCAGCGCGTGGGACTTTGTCGGCGGGCGTGGGCCGTCGGTCACGTTCGTCTTAGCGGGTGCAGAAAAAATGGGAAACCGCCTCATTCCATTACTCTTTATTGCAGCGGGATTTGCCGGCGGGTGTGCCGGGGAGGCAGCGCCTGTGGCCTCCGGACCGCGTCTTTTCTACTTGGGCGCAGATCCGTTCGAAGATGAAGTGCACGCGCACCCGTCCGTGCGCTATGAATTCGGAAAACCGTTATCCAGCCGCGTGTTGTCCGCCATCGCTTTCGAGCGCGCAACCGGTATTGAAGCTCATCCCAGCCGGATTATTGACGGCGACTGATTGGCCCGCCAGCTCAACGCGCCTTTTGCCCAAACAGAACTCTTTGCGCTTTCTTGTCACCGGCGATGTCCGTTGTGAGCTTCGCGCTCTTTCCGGCTTGCATGCCGCGGCGCACCGCGGGGCGGGCGCCGACACGCTCGAGCCATGCGGCCACGCTGGGAAAATCGGCTATGTCCTGCCCCTGGTTCTTCCAGAGACGCGCCCAAGGATAACAAGCGATATCGGCAATGGAATAGGTTCCGGCAAGGTACGTGCGGTCCGCCAGCCGCCGTTCCAGGACGCCGTAGAGCCGATTTACTTCGTTGGTGTATCGCAAAATGCCGTAGGGGACCTTACGTGGTGCGTAATTGCGGAAGTGGTGGCACTGGCCGGCCATGGGGCCCAATCCGCCGACCTGCCAGAACAACCATTCCTCGACGGCGATGCGCCGGCGTCCGTCCGCGGGATAGTACTTGCCCGTCTTGCGGCCGAGATACTGCAGGATCGCGCCGGATTCGAAAACCGTTACCGGCTTTCCGCCTGGGCCGTCCGGATCGCGAATGGCCGGAATCTTGTTGTTGGGAGAGATCGCGAGAAACTCGGGTGCAAATTGCTCTCCCTTTCCGATATCGATCGGTTGCAACACATAGGGCAACCGGCACTCCTCTAGCATGATCGCAATCTTGCGGCCGTTGGGAGTCGACCAGAAATGGAGCGTGATCGGTCTGGCTGCGGTCCTTGCCACGGTGCGTCCTCGATCACGGAATCAAGACTGTCGAACCCGAGGTCTTGCGCGCCTCGAGATCGCGATGGGCTTTTGCTGCGTCCTTCAGGGCGTACCGTTGATTGACGTTGATCTTGATGGCACCGCTCTCCACCATCCGGAAAAGCGCATTGGCATTGGCGAGTAGGTCGGACCGCTTCGCCGTATACGCCATGAGCGAAGGGCGTGTGGCAAAGAGCGAGCCCTTGAGCGCTGTCAAATCGAAGGGTGGGATGGCGCCTGATGCATTACCGAAGCTGACCCACAGGCCGCGGGGCTTGAGGCATTCGAGAGAGGCAGGAAAGGTGTCCTTGCCGATTGAATCGTAGACGACGTCGCAAAGCGCGCCACCAGTCAATTCCTTGACGCGGGCAACAAAGTCCTCCTCGCGATAATTGATCACGTGCGTACATCCGTGCTCCTTAGCCAGCGTGGCCTTTTCCGCCGAGCCGACCGTCCCGATCATGGTTGCTCCTAACGCGCGCGCCCACTGGCAGGCAATGAGACCGACACCGCCAGCGGCCGCATGAAACAGCATCACGGTTTCGGGGCCGACTTCATAGGTTTCACGAAATAGGTATTGGACGGTCATGCCCTGGAGCATCATCGAGGCCGCCGTCTCGTCGTCAATTCGGTCCGGCAGCTTGACGAGCCGGTCCGCCAGGATATTTCGCTCTTCCGCGTAGCCGCCGAGTTCACTGCCGTAGGCAAAGCGGTCACCCACCTTAAGGTCACCGACATTCGCGCCAACGGCTACGATCTCGCCCGCACCCTCCATGCCGAGCACGGCGGGCAAGCCCGGGAGCTTGTAGAGGCCGGAGCGTTGATAGGTATCGATGTAGTTGAGCCCGACGGCGTGCTGACGAAGTCTGACCTCACCATTCCCGGGTGCTGCCAGCTCGATCTTGTCCCAAGAGAGGACGTCGGGCCCGCCGTAGGAGTGAATGCGAATCGCCTGTACCATGTGTGTCCCCTTGGCGCTTGGCCAAACTGTTCCCTTTTTCCACGCCGGCACGCTCATTTGCGTGGCTTTTCAGCGCGCTCTGCGTCTTGCCTTGACGCTGCCATGCCTGCCTTCTATGGGCTCGCAGCACGGTTCACAAGAGGCCCACCGAATGCCGTCAACGGCCGCGCCCCGACCAACGGGAGCCCCGATCTTTTTCCACGTTCTCGCTGTGCTGTTGCTCTCGGGCTGTGCCGGGACACAGCAGGCGGAGATTTCGCCGCGCGCGGGGCTGTCGTGCGTGGACGACTCCGTTGAGTGCGTCAGGAGGCGTAAGGCGACCCTGAAGGCTCTGGTCAACGACGCCTCGAAGTCCTGGATCAAGGAAGCGCCAACGGCCGAGGCCTATGCCTCCGGCGTTCGTCTTTTTGCCTTCAAATCCAAGAAGAAGGTGCTCACCTGCGACGAACTTGCGATCGGCAAGAAGGAAGCAGACGGCGCCCCGGCCGCGCTGGCTAAGGCCGGGGGGCTGTTGACGCCAGCGCAAGTGTCGCGCGGACGTATGCTGGCCGCCGAGGTGGCTCGCGAGCTTGCGTCAGAACGCCGGCGCAGGTGCAAAAAAGTTTGAACGGTGCAAAGGCTTCCCTATGTGCTGAAGAAGAAGGCAGACTAGCCGCTTCATGACCCGACTTCCGCACCCCACAGCGAATCCTGCCCACTCCCGAAAGCACATGCCATGGTCGAAGACTTCGTCAACTTGATTGTCTCCTTCGTCAGGGAGCACGAGGCCTGGGCGATACCGGTTGCCTTCTTTGTCGCGTTTGCGGAAAGCTTTTGTTTCCTTTCGATCCTTTGGCCGGGTACGGCGATTTTGGTCGGCATCGCAGCTCTCCTTGCGGCAAGCGGTGTTGAGATCGGCATACTCTGGCCCGCAATCGTGGCGGCTGGTGTTGGCGGGTCGCTCGGGTATGCGATTTCCTATTGGATCGGACGCTACTTCAAGGAGAGCGTGCCGCGCATCTGGCCGTTCAGCACGCACCCGATGCTCATTCCGCATGGTGAACAGTTCTTTGAAAGATATGGGGTCTGGGGCGTGTTCTTCGGACACTTCTTCGGTCCTGTGCGTGCGGTTATCCCGGTCGTGGCCGGTCTGTTCGATATGCGCCAGCTGCCCTTTCAGGTCGCGAACATCGTAAGTGCTTTCGTCTGGGCGGGCGGTGTTATCGCACCGGCCTTTTTCCTCGTCACGTTCCGGGATCAAGTCGTTGCGTTTTTCCAAGCCCACGAGTTGATGATCGCCGCAGCTCTGTTTGTCCTAGCCTATCTCAACAGCCTGCCAATGCCTTTGATGGCTCTGCC
>JABAHR010000129.1_pt1 | contig 17406 bp, 16 predicted proteins | sample 7062101 | NCBI WGS metagenome assembly JABAHR01 (sample SAMN14534553, study PRJNA622989) | marine sediment metagenome | biome: marine biome [ENVO:00000428]; feature: marine pelagic biome [ENVO:01000023]; material: deep marine sediment [ENVO:00002113] | place: India: Gulf of Kutch | collected... | reverse complement strand
AGGGCAACAGTCACCGGGGACTTTAACGTAAGGGGAGGAATCAAAACTATCGTTAGGGCCTCGTATAATAAAAAAGATTAATTAAATTTTAATTTAATCTTGGGTATTAATCTTGCTGCTTAAAATTCAATTGATAATTAGCTCAGCTATAATTGCTGCAATTCTCTGCATCGCTATTTTTGCGCCCGCTATATCTCCATACAGTTACGATAAAACCGATTTCTCCAGAATTTTGCAGACCCCTTCCAAGACCCACCCCATGGGCACGGATCAGGAAGGCAGGGATTTGTTAAGCAGGGTTATTTACGGCGCAAGAGTGTCTATGATTATAGCAATCGGTACGGCTCTGCTGGCGCTTTTTATAGGAACTGCATATGGAGGGCTGTCAGGCTACCTCGGCGGAAAGATTGACGAACTGCTTATGAGAGTAGTAGACGTATTTTATTCCCTTCCTGATTTATTGCTTATAGTACTTGTAATGCTTATTCTGGGGCAGAGTCTTTTTGGAATAATTCTTGCTCTTAGCGTTACGGGGTGGATGAGGGTAGCAAGGGTTGTAAGGGGAAGCGTGCTGCAGGTAAAAAACTATGACTATGTAGCATCTGCAAAGAGCCTCGGGGCTTCGCCGCTCAGGGTCTTTTTTAGACACATATTCCCAAATATCCTAAGCCCTCTAATTATCACCCTTACTTTTTCAGTACCCTATGCGATACTTGCAGAATCGACTCTAAGCTTCCTTGGGCTTGGCATAAGACCGCCCGAATCAAGCTGGGGCACTCTTGCAAGCACCGGATGGCAGGGAATGAGGACTTTCCCGCACCTTATTGTATTTCCCAGCATCGCAATTTTTGTAACGGCATTTTCATTTAATATGCTTGGAGAGAGTCTGAGGGATTATTTTGATCCAAAATCTGAAGCCTAGACTGCTATATTTATATGATAATTTTTATGAATAAATTAATTAAGAGCCTCGTTTATTTTTTAGCTGTTTTAGTATTTATTGCTGCATATAAATCTGAATTAAGGGCATCTATCCCTATAGATTGCGATGAGGCTGTTGACCAAAAAGATAGGGCCAGTAGTGCAAACGAAATATACAGGCTTGCCTATTGTAATGTAAAAAAAGAGAACTATGCTGAGGCTCTTAAGCTTTTTGAAGACGTCAAAGACAAGCTTCCGCTCCTGGCAGATCACAATATTTACTACAGTGGCTTTTCGTATCACAAGCTAAAAGATAATGACAAGGCTGCCGGGTTATACAGTGAGCTGCTTCGCAATCATCCCGGGAGCATGCTTAAAAAGAGGGTTTCTGAGAGTCTTGCAGAGATTCATTTTCAGCAAAAAGATTATGCGAAGGCAGAAAAACTCTACCGGGAATTATATAACACAGAGAAAAATGATAAGAAAAAACCGGAGTACTTATTCGGGGTTGCTAATTCCCTAAAGGGTCAGAAAAAGTTTCAGGAGGCCATAAACACCTACAAAAATATCTGGGTAGAGCATCCAACCTCTAAATATTCTAAACTTTCTAACGGGCAGGCTCTTAGCATCGCAAAAGAAAATAATCTTAGCTTTAAAATTTCTCCAAATGATTATTACAGCAGGGCTCAAAAATTTTTCATAGCTTCACTCTGGAACTCGGCTCTTAAAAACTACAAAAAGTCTCCGCAGACCACCGCAGTAAAGGTAAACACAGCCATTTGTTACTTGAGGATAGGGCACTATACAAGAGCGCTTGCGATACTCGATAAAATCAATTCATCAAAGTCACTGTTCTGGCAAGCTCAGATACGCGCTAAGCAGGATATGAACGATCTTGCTGCGAAAATACATCTGCAGTTAGTAAAAAATTATCCGAAAAGCCACATCGCTCCCCAGGCCCTGTTTAATGCTGCAAAGCTTTATGAGATAGATAAAAGACTTGATGATGCAACAGCGGCATACGAGCAGCTTATAGCCAAATATCCCAAAACCGAGTATGCAGAAGATGCCTCCTGGAACCTTGGATGGATATACTATAAAAAGAACGAATATCAAAAAGCGTACAATACGTTTTCGGGTTTTATAAATTCAGGCTCATCTTTTAACTCTACGAGATCGGAATACTGGAGCGCAAGGACGCTTGAAAAGCTTGGGAATGAAAAACAGGCAAACTACATATATAAAAGGCTTTCCAGAAGGTTTTTCCCTTCATACTATCCTTATCTTGCCCAGATAAAAACAGGTTTTGATGATAAGTCCAAGATTAGAAATGATGCTCTCGAACCAAACAACTCAAACTCAAAGAGAAAAGCCAAGGCAATGCTTTTGATTGAGCTTGGTATATTGGAAGATGCGCTGCTTGAGGTTAGGCATCTGCATAAGGCTGCAAAATCAGTAAGCGATTTCATAGACCTTAGTATACTGTACGGCAAAGCCAATGATTTTTATAATGCTATCCAGGTTGTTCAGGGGATAAACCACCCGGATGCGCTAAGGCTTTCATATCCCCAGGGTTATAGTGAAATTGTACATAAATATTCAAAGCTCTACGGGGTTGATGAGTATATTATTTATTCGATCATGAGAGAGGAGAGCAGGTATCAAAAGGATGTTGTATCGCCTGCAAAGGCTATAGGGCTTATGCAGCTTATTCCCGACACGGGAAGAAAAACAGCAAAAGAGCTTGGGATCAAGGACTACAGTAAAAAGAAGCTGTACGATNNGGATGAATTCGGCGGAAATGTGTTTTTTGCTCTTGGCGGGTACAATGCAGGCCCTCACAGAATATACCAGTGGAAGAAGAGATTTCCCGGGCTTAATATGGATGAGTTTGTAGAAGAGGTTCCTTTTAGAGAAACCAGAAACTATATAAGAAGGGTGCTCAGAAGCTACGGGGCTTATAAGGCCTTATATGACCAGGACAGGTCTATGTAGTTTTTTCTATACTGCCTTTTCCTCTATGATCTGCCCGCATTTTCTTGCGAAGTTTTTAATTATCTTTAGTCCAGGATCACTGCTTTTTTCGGGATGGAACTGGCATGCAAAAACATTGTCTTTTTCAATAGCAGCCGTAAATTCTATTCCATAGTCCGTTGTTATCGCTACAATGCCGCTGTCAGCGGGGACAGGATAATAAGAATGCACGAAATAAAACCAGTTTTTATCTGCAATACCATCAAGCAACTCGGATTGTTTTTTGATATTGATCTGATTCCATCCCATGTGAGGAACTTTTAGATTTAACTCTTTTTCAAAATTAAATTTTACTACCTTTCCTTTTATAAACCCCAGCCCTTTTTGGTTAGGGGATTCTTCACTGCTCTCAAAAAGTATTTGATAACCAAGACATATGCCCAAATATGGTTTGCCTGTTCTGATATACTCAAGTATTAAATCAAACAGTTTGTATTGCTGTAGATTTTTTATACAGTCTCCAAACGCTCCTACCCCCGGGAGTACAAGGCCATGAGAGTTCATTAAGGTGGCTGCATCATTGGTAACTACCGACATGCAGCCCTGGCTCTCAAACGCCTTGTTTACGCTTCTTAGATTGCCCATGCCGTAGTCTACAATTGCAATCATAACTTAGAGTATCCCTTTGGTTGAAGGTATTGTCTTTGAACGCGTGTCAACGGATGTAGCATTGTCCAAGGCTCTTGCAACTGCTTTGAATGTGGCTTCTATAATGTGGTGCAGGTTGTCGCCGTATTTAAGCTCAATGTGTAGGTTGCATTTAAGAGAGTTAGAAAAAGATTTAAAGAATTCTTCGGCAAGCTCTGTATCAAATTCACCCACTTTACTCTTGGGCGTTTGTACATTGTAAACACAGTACGGTCTGCCGCTTAGGTCAACTGCAGCAAATACTAAAGATTCATCAAACGGCACAAATGCCTGGCCAAATCTGGTAATCCCCTTTTTGTCTCCGAGGGCCTTACCGATGGCATCCCCAAGCGTTATCCCGACGTCCTCTACAGTGTGGTGATAATCTATTTCTATATCACCCTTTGCCTTTAATATAAGGTCAAAATAACCATGCTTGGAAAACTGCTCGAGCATGTGATCTAAAAATGCAACTCCTGTAGCTATCTGGTAGTTTCCGCTGCCGTCTATATTAATTTCTGTTGATACATCTACTTCTGATGTTTTTCTTTTTACCTTTGCTTTTCTTGACATGGAAGAATCTTATCTGAAAAAGCAATCAAGTCCAGCATGCGCAGTAGCTAAGCGCGACTGCTCAGATACCTGTAAAGTGTTGTTAGATAATCTAATATGTATAGTAATTATCTTTTTACGGCGAAATAAAAAATTACTGCGAATAAAATAGCCGCGCCAAGATAATAGTGGTTTGGGATATTATCTAATGAATTTGAAAAATTTGATATTATGTCTGTAAATTGACCCATGGTTAATATGGATATTAAAATAATTATCTTCTAATGTCTATAATTTAATTGTATTTGAGCTATTTACAAAAAGGGAATATATTCCCTCAACACTCTTCATACTTGGGAAATCGGTACTTAATTACATCTGAATGGTTTAATGCTTATGTGATCAAATATCATTTTTCTGTCACAATGTGCTGAATATATTGGTATTTTCTAATAGTTTTTAGTGATTGACTGATTGTTCATAGATAAAATCCAGGGTTGGCATCGTTTTTGCAAATTATAGCTGCAAATAACAAGCAGGAGGGATAAGAAATGATCCAACAAGCAGAAGTAAATCAGGAAGAAGTAATGAGGAACTTAAACAAGCTTGCAAGTTCCACAAATGAAACCGACAATCTGTTTGAGACTTCAATGAACTATCTTACGGATTTTTAAAATATCGATGTAGTAATGATTTATTTACTCGACAAAGACACCGGCAAAGCTCACCTTGCAGGCAGAAAGAATGTGCCTCCAAGGTATGTGGAAACCTCAAATGTGATGGATGAATCAAGCGGCGGATTATGGGATGTAATAAAAGAGAACAAGATTATTAATGTTAAAAATGTTCAGGAAGATGATTTATTTAATTATGCTTTAAAACACTAAACAAAAAGGGCGCATTAGGTATTCCTATTTCTCTAAGCTACACTGGCGATGCTGAAGGGGCACTATGGATTTTCAGCGATGATGAATACAACTACGATCCTCAAAAAGATAAAAGCCTGTTATATCTTGTAAATCAGATAGCTACTTCGATTGCGTGGGCTATGAAATATGAGGAAAAAAGAGGCACTTGGCAGGAGCGTTTTAAAATCAGTCTTAATTCTTAAATTGTTCTATCCTTCTTGTTTAAATATATCATGGGGTAGTTCATGCAAGGGCTACCCTATGGCTTTTTAAACAATGAGGACACTCTATTATTTTATTGGCGTAGACCTGCGGTATTTTCAGGTTAGTATCGCAGTCACATTCTATAAATTTGTACTTGTTTAACTTCCAGAGCGCATCAGTTGTTTCCCTCGTACGGCTAACATGATCTTGAGTCTGAACACTCACATTTTGCTTTTTTAAATCAGTGTCCGGAGTTTGCTCCGATGTGCCGGCTGCTGCAGCAACAAGGCCAGTTTCGGGCAATACCGTTCCAAGCGGGGAAGATTTATCAGTTTTAATGGCTGAAGCAGGAATAGCCCCTACCGGACGGCCGGTTGTTTTCTTATAAGCTTCATCATAACTACTAAGCCCGGCGCCTGTCATATTTCTCAATATTTTTATCCTCTCATCAAGCGGGGGATGGGTGCTGCTAAGATTTGCAAGGCTTTTTCCCTTTCCTTTAAAGGGATTTGCAATGTACATTGGAGCCGTGGCTTTGGTTGCAGATTTTAGCTGCGCTGTACTTTCTCCAATCTTTTCCAGGGCCCCTGCAAGTCCCAGAGGATACCGAGTAAACTGAACGGCGCCTGCATCGGCAAGGTATTCCCTTTTTCTCGAAATTGCAAAGTATATAAGCTGGGCAATAACCGGTGATAGTATAATAAAAATTATAGCGATAATCATTATTAGAGCCTGAATTTGTCCGCCTTCGTTTCTTGAAGTTCTTCTGCGTCCGCCTCCACCCCAAAACATATGCCTTAGGCCAAGATCGGCCAGAACAACGATAGTGCCCATCATTATCCCAACCATAGTTATGAAAAGAACGTCACGGTTTTTTATATGCGCAATTTCATGAGCCATTACACCCTGAAGCTCATCGCGGGTAAGAACTTCAAGAAGCCCCGAAGTCACGGCTACCGCCGATTTCTCCGGGTTTCTGCCTGTTGCAAAGGCGTTTAAAGCAGGGTCGTCAATGATATATACATCTGGAACTTTGGGCAGACTGGATGCGATTTTCATTTCTTCTACTACATTATAAAGCGTAGGGTGTATATCCCTTGTGATTTTTCTGGCCTTGCTTATGCCAAGCACAATTTTATCACCNNTAAATCCCGTAGCCGGGGTGCAGATATTCCCCCAAAAAATATCCTAGAACAAATAACACAAGCGCCATGCATAAAACCAGTATCACCGAGTTTCGTTTATTTTTTCTTATCTGTTCCCACATTTTTTTAGTCCGATTTATTAATAAAAATTATAACTATAGCCTCTTTTGTTTAGTATAAGCACTAATCCAGAATATTCTAACTTTTAAGCCTTGTTTATTAAACCTGCCTAATTTTTAAGATCACCAAACTTTCCATTCAATTGGTCGAAGCTTGCAATTATAAAATTAGGGAAATTTAGTAAATTAGTAAATGAGAGCTAATTGCAATAATGCCCGGTATTTCTGATTATAAGAATTGAGGGAAGAAATAATGAACGACTCTTCACAAATTATTAGTAACGATTTAGATTCAACTCCTGGCTATGTTTATAACGACAGGCAGTCAATAGATAGGATATTTAGCTCCTTTGCCGATTATCTTCTTTCTATGAAAGAAGTTACAAGCCTTATGATCTATACTTCGGCTGAAAATATAAATGAACTAACATTAGTAGAATATAGGAATGTGCATCAGGATTTTCCCAGAAACTTCTCCAGAATAGAAAGGACAAAATTTTTAGCTAAGAACATTATTAAATCTAATTTAGTTATGCAGGTGAAAGATACGGAGTTTGGTGCCATATCTAACAAATTTGGTATTAATATTAAAAAAGGTTTTATTGGTATTCCCATTAAAGATAAAGCCGAAAGCTCATCAGTAACAAAGCGGGCTATCCTGCTGTGGACTTCTTATCTAAGCAAATTTGGTGAAAGCAGATTCAATTTTATTCTTTCTGCGGCAAGTTATTTAAGCAAGGCTATGGACTGGAATAGCTTGCTTACAGAGGATTATAACGAATTTTAATACTGCTTTTACTAAAATTAAAAACTTCTTTTTGTAGTTTCTAAAATTATTTCACTAAAAATAGTTGAAAAATGTTGTGTTAGGGCATAGAATTGGCGGTTAAATAATTGAATGAAGGATGAAGGAATGGGCAGTAGCGGTAAATCTGTAAACAATGCAAGCGAGCTTGAAGGCAACAAGAAAGTACGGTTTCTTCCTGTAAGGGAGTTTGAAAAAGCTCTCAGGACGAGGGTTGATGAATATTTTAAAGACACCGAACTTACAAGAAGAGACAGTTTTAGGATGTACATAAAAACTGCTATTGTTTTTGCTTGGCTTGTAGCTTCTTATGTTTGTCTGGTTTTTTTGAACCTTCCCGTGATAGGCATTATTTTATCAGCGGCTTCACTTTGTATGGCTCTAAATGCCGTGGGTTTTAATATCATGCATGACGGAAACCACAGGGCCTATTCGGATAATCCTCACATTAACAGGCTTATGGGATTTAGCCTGGACCTGATAGGGGGAAGCTCCTATTTCTGGCAGTGGAAGCACAACTACCTTCATCACACTTATCCAAACATAACAGGAATTGACGATGACATTGAAGCGGGGTTTATTGCAAGACTAAGCCCTCATCAGAAGAAGTATTTCTTTCACCACTACCAGCACATATATATATGGTTTCTTTATGGATTTCTAATTATAAAGTGGCACCTGTATGAAGACTTCTATAATTATGCAACAAAGAAAATACATAACCATACTTTCCCGCGTCCAAAGGGCTGGGATCTGTTTTTATTTGTTTTTGGGAAAATATGTTTTTTCTCGTTAGCGTTTGTAATTCCGTCATTTTTCTACCCATTTTTATACGTGGTGCTGTTTTATTTATTGATAGCTTTTCTTCAGGGCATAATTCTTACAATAGTTTTCCAGCTTGCTCACTGCAATGAAGAGGCGGAGTTTATTGAGCCTGCAGATGACAACCAAAGGCTAGAGACAAGCTGGCTCGTTCATCAGCTTGAAACCACAGCTGATTTTTCGAGGGATAACAAGGTTCTTAACTGGTATATAGGCGGGCTTAACTTTCAGGTAGAGCATCACCTGTTTCCCAAAATCTGCCATATTCACTACCCGGCGCTTTCTAAGATAGTGGAGAAGACATGCGAGGAGTTCGGTATCACTTACAATGCATATAATAACCTATCTGAGGGCATAGCATCACACTACCGCTGGATTTATCAGATGGGCAGGGCTTGATTAATATATAGGTTTAGAGTTATACTTTAGTACTATAAAAATTAATCATAAGTCTTTTGGAGGATTCACTATGTTTTCCAGGTTTTCTACTCTATTATTTTTAACGCTATTTATTGTCTCTGCTCTTGAAGCTCTTTCGCAGCAATTTGATCCGGATATGGCCTGGCCCCTTTGCGGAAGAATAACGGAAAATCCTCCTGCAGGCTGGCAGGTTGGGGACGACTGTCCTGCCGATAGATTTGGAAACCCCGATCATACAGATTTACCAATAAGGTCGGTCTTTGGCCCGAGACCGCTTGTATCAGAAAATGAGAGATACGATTTTCATAGAGGCATTGATATTGCCACACCAATAGGCACCCCGGTGTTTGCAGTTGCAGACGGTGAAGTTAGAACAGCGGGTGACCACCCAAGCTATTCTGATCCGGTAATAATTATAAGGCATTTTAGAAACGGCGAGACCTCATGCAGCAATTCAGGCTGTTATCACAGCAACTACCTTCATATGGACAGCGCTGTGGTTAGCCAGGGACAAGATGTAAGCAAAGGTCAATTTATTGGTTATTCCGGTGAGAGCGCAAGCGGTTTTGATCATCTGCATATGGAGATCAGGGATGCAAAGCCTGAAGACCCGTTTTCAAGCTGGCAGAGAGACTGTGTTAACCCGGTAGGGATACTTCCCTATTTGAGCTCAGATTCTGCCACTATTACATTTAATTCAGTAGATACAACCGATCCCAACAATCCTCTTGTTCAAATTACTGTAGAATCTCCAAGGGTGGATGTTAACAGGATAGAACTATTTGTGTATGACGGCTCGGATAATTTGGTCGTGCAGCCAGGAAATACCCCAGATGCGCTGGGCTATAATGTTTTTCCCTCATGGTTTGATGTGAATATGTGGAACAGACAGTATACGCATAAAGACAGCTCCAATTTCCCGTGGGAGAGCTTCGGGCAGGGCGGGGCAAATGAATGTCCATATCATGCGGATCATCCTTCTTCTTATGATGCTCATATTCATATGGATGCTGCAGACCCTGCGAATTATCAGGTTGGACTTTTTAACGGGCTTAGAATACAGACGCAGAAATTTCATATAAGTGGTTACAATATAAACATCACTTTTAACGAGCTTACCGGGCCTGCAAACTGTATAGTTGCAAAATCATTTTTTGGCACGGGCGGAGAGGCTGTAAACTCATGGGGTGACTGCTCCGGAGTGCTCGATCCTCCACCTCCTCATGAGTGCGGAAACAGCACATGTGAAAGTTCGGAATCATGTTCAACATGCACGTCTGATTGCGGAACGTGCTCAAGCTGTGGTGATGGCACATGCGATTTTGATGAATCATGCGAGACTTGCCAGGCCGACTGCGGTACGTGCAGCACATGTGGTAATGGCGCATGTGACTTGACTGAGGATTGTAATACATGCCCGCAGGACTGTATTTCGGGAAGCGGGCCCAGCTGCGGCAATGGAATTTGTGAAGCCGCCGAGGGTGAAGACTGTAAATCCTGTCCTATTGACTGTAACTCTAAAACAAAGGGTAATCCTAAGACTCATTTTTGTTGTGGTGAGGGAGGAGTATGTGGAAACAGCCAGTGCTCAAGCGATCCGTATTCATGCACGGAAGACCCTTCGGCGAGCTACTGCTGCGGAGACGCCATTTGTGAAGGAGCGGAAGATACCAGTAGCTGCGAAATAGACTGTACTGCAGCTGTTTGCGGAGACGGCACATGTGACGGCAGTGAAGATATATGCTTCTGCTCTGCGGACTGCGGCAGTCCGGCAGGGTCAGAGCTTTCATGCACTGATGGCAGCGATGATGACTGTGACGGAGCAGTTGACTGCAGCGATTCAGACTGTGGTTCAGACCCTGCCTGCAGCAGTTCCTGTACGCCGACACATTCAAACGAAAAGGGTAAAAGATGTTCAGACGGGATAGACAATGACTGCGACGGGCTTATAGACGGCGCTGATACTGATTGTTAGATTTAAAGCCGCATCACTGTGTAATTGTTAAATATGAATATGCTAGCACTACTTATCGCTTTTATCAGCATAAAACTATCGTGCTAATTATGATTTTTATTTCCGAAGTGAAAAAAAATAGTTATTGACTTCTACCTCAATAAAAATTATTATCTAGACATACGATAAAAAAGGGCAAACCACTTGAAAAGGTGGGACGCAAAGCTATTGGGCCGTAAATTTCTATTAGAGACAGGCTGCCAGGCTGCTGAAATCGGGTGTGATTCCTCATTTTCCCACTCATATTAAGTCCCATTCAATATTTTGCCTTAATAATATTTGTGTGGGGTTAGTTAAGTAAAAAAACTAAAAAAACATATTTATTAATCATCATTCTTTTAATAAAGGTGCGGGGGAAATGATTAAAAAACTTAATAACCCTAAATTCTTAGGAGTTGTATTATTTCTTTGTTTATTTGTAGTTGTATTAGTTTTCACCATGACCCAAAATCTAAATAATCTTAAAACTAAGGCAAATACAAAACTTGATAGCGATTTAAACAGTTTATATAAATAAAAATTTGCCTGGGGGGGAAGCATGAAAAAATCTATCATTAGGAGCAAGTTTCTAACCTTTATATTTTTCAATTCATTAGCATTATCTTTATTTCTTCTATTTTATTCAAACATACAAGTTTTTGCTCAATCTATAGTCCCTCCCGGTCTAGAAATAGCAAAGACCGTCCTAGACGCTAACACACCTAATTTAATGGCTAACTCGGAAGTTGTTGGAACAGCACTGGGACTTGGTCACGATGGAAATCCCGTTATTCAGGTTTTTACCAAATCTGAAAAATTTAGTGGAATTCCAAGTAATATTGAAGGTTTTCCTGTTGAGGTAGTAATAACGGGTGTGATTTTTGCTTTGGCGCCTAATTGTGATAAAGATGGAGACGGAGTACCTAGCAATAAAGGTAAATGTACCGGGACTGATTGTGATGATAACGATCCAAGTATTTATCCAGGTGCGGAAGAAATATGTGATGGTAAAGATAACGACTGTAATAACCAAGTGGACGAGATTCCTGAATGTGGAAATCCAACCCCAACTCCGGGATCATATGAGTGTGATGTTTTTGAACCACTAGATAATGGAGTGTGTGATAGAGGCCCTTGTAGTGGTGGCGATAGATTGATTTGTTATGCTAACAGCACTCAATGTATAAATAGTAGCAAGGCACCGGCAGGTAGCTGTTGTTACAGTAATGCCTCAGGTCTTGAACCCGATGTAACAGAAATAGAGTGCGTGATAACCTCTCCTACACCAACACCGACTCCTACACCGACTCCTACACCGACTCCGACACCGACTCCAACACCGACTCCTACACCAACACCGACTCCTACATCAACACCAACTCCAACGCCGTGTCCCTCACCTCCACCCTCACCTTCAGCGTCTGTGTGCAATACGCCCGAGCTGAACGGCGAGGATATAAACAGGTGTGAAAGACCAGTCCCTATAGGGGTTTCGCTTGGAAATAATTTGTTGTGGTGTTCCGCTGGGACTTATGGTTTCAGGGGGGTAATGGGGACAGATGTTGTTGGTGTTAGCAACTATCATGTAATAGCCATAGATGTATCAGGAACTATTTCAGCTATTGGAGAACCAATTATGCAGCCATCACCTGGTGATTTGTGGTCGTGTATTGACTATGAATCCAATGATGTAGTCGGTGTGCTCGCGGACTACGAGCCAATTCAATTCTGTGATTGTCAGGACAGTGCTTGTTTGGATTTACCAGCAAACATTAATACTGTTGATGCCGCGGTCTTTGGCCCCGCGAGTTTTGTCCCCGATTTGGCTGTAACAATCGACAATGCTACACTCCCCGATGGTTATGGGATGCCAAAATCTGATACTATCTCACCTGCCGAACTTACCATTGGTATGAATGTCCAGAAGTATGGGCGCACAACGGGTCAAACTAATGGTTTCGTATCAGCCATTGGCGCAACTTTCAATGTGCAGTATCCCAATGGTCTGTGTGCGAGGTTTGTTGATCAGGTAGTGATTGAATCTGCGGGGTTCAGCGCCGCGGGAGATTCAGGTTCTCTAATAGTTGTCGATGATGGTTGCAACGACCGGAGACCAGTTGGTTTGTTGTTCGCAGGAGATCAGGCCACAATTACGGTTGCGAATCCGATCGACGAGGTACTTAATGCTTTTCCTGGGTTAACCGTAGACGGCGAATAGGCTTAGGTAGATATATCTTGTTTTAGTTATTATGGGAAAAGGCTGCTTGCTCCGTCACTTTCATCCATGCAGCGGACGGAACAGCGGTCTCGGTATGAAGAGCCATTCCGGATTGCAGTTAACAGAACCGGCGATTCTATCTTAAATGCCCAGGGTACAACGGGTAATGGTTTTGGCTCATCTAATGGCACTGAAGATAGCTGCTCATGTGCTACTGACCGTGGAGCTGTGGCAGGATCTGATACATATTGCAATAATGGTATCGATAACGACTGTGATGGAAATACAGATTGCAGTGACAGTGGGTGCACGGCAGATCCCGTATGCAATTTTTGTATTCCTACATATTCAAAGGAGAAAGGGCCGCGGTGTTCAGACGGAATAGACAATGACTGTGAAGGTGCTGCAGACGGAGCTGATACAGACTGTTAGATTGTTGTTATTTTGAAACTTATTTTAGATACTATTATAGAGGCAACTGAGAAACGTCAGTTGTCTCTATCCTTATGATTTAATAAACCTATAAATTTAATTATCACAGTGACATTTCTGTGTGGTAAACTTGTTTCAAACTATTGTGATTGTTTTACATTTATATAACTTAAGGAGACTTATATTGAAAATCCAAATATCCATACTAATAGCACTTAATATCATTTTGATAACCGATTCTTTTTCTCAGGTCCGTAGACAAAATGATATAAATTTAGATCTAACAACAATTTATGAACACGGTTTTGATACTGATATTGACGATGGTGGAGAGGTAAGTGTTAACAGGTATTCGGTAAGAGGTACAGCTTCTACGAATTTTAGTAAAAGTTATGGGTTGGATATAAATACGAGCTACAGTTTTACCGACTTTGATTTTTCTGGAAGCAGCGGATTTGCAGGATTGAACCCATGGGAAGGAATCAACCAGGCAAGGCTTGGATTTAGATTAAAATACATAATAAACCCGGAATGGGGAATATCCTCCGGGCCGTTTATTAAATATGCAGGAGAGCAGGGTGCAGATTTCAGCGATTCCTTAACCTATGGAGGGCTTGCCGGTTTTACATATTCGCCGAGCAGAAATTTTTTTTTAGGTACGGGTGTTTATATAAGCAGCAGACTTGAAGATGATGTTATAGCCTACCCGGGTTTGATTATGAACTGGATGGTAAGCGAAAGACTAAGGTTATCTACTCTTCTTACAGGGGTTAGGAGTGAGCTTGGCCCAAGGGTTCAAATAAATTATAAAGTTACGGAAAAAATAGATACTGCTATAAGCACAGGTTATGAATTCCAGCGTTTCAGACTCGACGGAGATGGTACTGCACCAGACGGGATAGGAGAAGTTAAAGTTCTTCCTGTATGGGCAAGCATAGGATACGGCGTGAGTGATTATTTAAGATTGGAGCTGTACTCAGGCTTGGGATTTATCGGGGAGCTTGAGCTTGAAGATAGTAACGGCAGTAGAATAGACAAAGAAGATTTTGACACAATGGTGTTCGTCGGGCTTGGTGTTAAGATTAATAATATTTAATTACAGCTTACTGCCCTTTAAATTAAGGGTTTATTATATGTTTTTATCGGGGTGACTGGGCTCGAACCAGCGGCCTCTGCGTCCCGAAGGCTATATTAAGCTTTTCCTGTAATTGCCTAGAGTTACCTGTAGTGGAATTTTATCAATAAATCTGGTCTTTAACTAACAGTTTCTTTTCCTGCGTTTTCCTCTGTTTACCTGTATTAACCGATTCACTTACTGACAAATCTACTGACATATTTGAAATGCCCTATATGTTCGAATCCTAGTGCCCCAGAAATTATTTCTCGGGTTTACGTTTACCCATATAAACAATAAACCCTTTTAAAAGTATGTACCTAAAATGCATATTCGCAGCGGTTGCTCATACATTCAAAATTAGAGGGGTATCCTTTTGTCTGACAGTCTGAATTGCTATTGCATTCAATCACGCATTCTCCATATCTGCATACTTTGCCACCCTGGTCCGCATGACAGCTGAAAGCATCGGGTTTGGTACATAGATGGTCCATACACCTGGCTTTACCAGTTGGATAATTATAATAGCACCATGCCGAAGGACTATTAAACAGTTTTTTACAGTCTACAAGACATGCCCAGACAGGAGGGGGATCTTTGAAACAGTGTCCCACAGCGTTGCCAAAGGTATCATCACCATAACATGAACCCACCTGGCACGGCTGAGTATTACTGCATTCACACCCAGGCCCACGCACATCATCACATTTTGTGCATATTCCCTTGTTGTTTCCTGCTCCAAATGCAGTTTTCACGCATGTCATCTCACCATCGTTATCTTCACACCACTGGTCCTCACTAAAATCACCATCCGGCTCAAAATATTCATTTAAAGGCCAGGAGTTTTGATCTTTACAGTAACAACCCTCATCTCCGGTATTACAATCTGTAGGTGCTTGTGGAGTCGGTGTTGCAGGAGCTGGCCATTCATCCATTGCGCCTGTATATACCATATGACCAATTGTCGTTGCAAATAGAGCGTATGTATCGTTGTTTCTGATATTCCTTTCTAAGTGTCCGCATCTTTTGCCATTTGGCTTTCTGTAAGTCACAAGATGAGTAACATTATCTTCACCATAATGTGGATGGGTTTTTACACCTTGAAGACATGCTGTCCCGTGGCCGTGAGTGTGATTGTCTTGAATTGCCACTACCTTGGGACCGTTATGAGAGTAAGTTAAAAATAGATGGTGTAGAAGTTCATGAATTGTAGTCTCTGCCCTGAACCATTGGCTTCCAACACTATCTCCTCCCTGAAAAAACCCGCTGCACAGATCGACAATACCTTTTAGCCAGTGGTGTGCAGAAGGCTTTGTAGAAAAACAAACATTAGCCGGGTTTAAGTGAGTATCCGGACATCTTAATTTAACAGTTATACCACCTGTCTTATTAGTCGTGAATATGTTCCATACCTTGTCAAGTGCCTGCTTAATAGCATATAGTCTGTAATCTGCATACGGACCGAACCAGTATTCAGGGCTTGTTTTAATTGATAGCTTCTTGCCATCTTTGGCCCCCGGCTGCTTCCAGAGATATGCCCTCTTCCATTTTTTGTTCTCGGCGGCTATTGTGTGTATCATTTGTCTTGCTCTCCACAGGTTATGATGACCCTGCATCCACCCAAGCCTTGCCTTTCTGCATCTGTCTAAACCTTCACAATCAATTTCGGGGAAATTTATAGCGGGCATGTTATCTGGAACAGTACCATTGCCATAAAACTGTTCATCTGAATATGCCACGCATGCACTTGCTCCCTTAGGGCTGGAAGCAGTCGCTAGTTTATTAAATTTTTTAAATTTAACTGCATATCCTGTCTGTGTTTTAGTCCTGAAACCAAGATCAAGATCACCTGACTGAGTATCATTTGTGGTAGGCGCTTTTAGATAAGGTGGTTGATCTACCTTTGGGTCTATACATTTGTTATCATTTGACACCAAAACATTTGCTCCTGCAGGTATTACACCCCCTCCATAATCTTCTATGGCAAATTTATCCATCCGACCGATATTTGGATTAACCCTTACTGGTTCTTTTTTAACAGGACTTACTCTTTTAGGTTCTATGCTGGCCTTTTTCTTTTTGCTGATTTTCCTTGCTACACTTGTTGAAGAACAACTATAATCGACACTCCTTGTCAAACATAGCCGTTTAGAGGTTTTACATTCAAAAAAATTTTTATCATTTTTAGTGTTTGTAATTGCACAGTTAAGAGCATCGCAAGTCTTTTTGGTTTTCTTATCAATCTTTTCCTGTATAACGTCACTTAGCTTATTTACATCGGTAGTAGAAATGTTTTTATTTTTACAGGTTTTTACAAATTTGCATGCCTGATATTTGAGCTCAATCCACTTACCGCACTGTTTTCCATCAGGCGCATTTTCACTTAATAGTCTTACCCGAATAGGTAATTTATTTTGTTGTGAATAGACTGAAGAAGGATTAAAATATAATAAAGACAGCAATGAAATAAGTACTAAAGTATATCTAGACATGTTTTACCCCCCACGATTAAAACATGAGAATCAGCCCTCCATTTACCAAATGGATGGCTATATTGTTTAGACAATATTTAGTAAAACACAAGATTGAATTCAAATCTATAAGACTTACGTCTATTTATAACCAATGTACGTTTATTTGGTATTCGACTCGCCCTTCTTCCGTCGTGTATTGTTTAAGGACATCCATTGCGTCCAACATAATTCTCGTAATTAGTTTCTCTTCAAGTACCATAGTTATTAAGGGAAAGAATAGTTTTGCTATTACTGGTGCAAGAAAGCCATATAATGCAAAATCGTACCACTCAAATATTATGGTTAGAGAACTAGCGATTAATGTTTTTTTATTTTGAAATGTCAAATTGATTTTTATAATGATTTTATTATTGATATATAGCAATAAGGTCTTATTTCGATCCCTTGCCCCTCTGATTCAATGCATTGTTGGTTAGGAAATACTAGGCTGTTATACATCAACTACTAATGCCGAACCTTTTCCCATATAACTGTTACAATAACTTCCTTCCCTCCTGAAATTCGTGGGTCTGTTGTCGCTATAAATTTATTACCTTCGAATGTGCAATGTCTTTCTTG
>JABAHR010002286.1_pt6 | contig 17436 bp, 14 predicted proteins | sample 7062101 | NCBI WGS metagenome assembly JABAHR01 (sample SAMN14534553, study PRJNA622989) | marine sediment metagenome | biome: marine biome [ENVO:00000428]; feature: marine pelagic biome [ENVO:01000023]; material: deep marine sediment [ENVO:00002113] | place: India: Gulf of Kutch | collected... | reverse complement strand
TGGTTCTCTCATCAGTAATAACTTTGAAACTAACGGGTGCAGATTCTTGAGTGGATTGTGCAGTTATTGCAGGTTGAGTTTGTTGCTGTGATTGTGATCCTCTTCTGCTTGCAGCACGGCTGGTTCTTGTCTGCTTAGCTGCTCTCTGAGCGGTAGTTGCTTTTCTAGCAGCGCCAGATGTACTTGCAGTTCCTCCAAATATTTCCAATAACTTTGTAGCTACTTCTCCAGCGTCGGCATTTTCGATTTTGATAAATTCGATTTCTGTCTCAACATCAAAATTTTCTATGATTTTTAGTATTCTGTTTAAATTATCAACCCTTTCAATAATAATCAGCGTATTGGTTGCAGGGTAGACAACTATGTCTCCTTCTCGTGAGATGAGGGGTCTGAGAATATTTGCTACATCATTTGCCTGAACATTTTGAAGCTCTACTAGTCTTGTAATGAATCTATCGGAAGGGTCAGAAAAGTCTGTCCCAATTTCTGTGGGGATATCTTGAAACTTAATGTCCCTTTTTGGAACAATAATATTGATGCCATCTTTATTAACTACAGAGAAACCATTTAAACTAAGAATTGTTTCAAATAGTCGCATTGCATTTTCACTCTTAAATCCGCCAGGTGCTACTACAGTGATTTTTTTGCCTTTAACAGATTCTTCGAGAATAAAGCTCTCACCTGTTATCTCGCTGATTGTTTGAATCAAATCCTGAATATCCATCTCTGACTGGAGATTCACTACTTCTCCGTCAGTAATAAACACTTCAGGTCTGCTAGGTTCTGTTGTTATATCATCAGAGGTTTTTATCTCAGATCCTGTACTCTCAGAGCTAGGGCTTGGATTTGCCTCAAGCCTCATCCTTTCTTGCTGTATTCTCTTTCTGTTCTCTTCTCTTTTCTGCATTCTGAGTTGTCGTCTTTTCTCAATCTCTTGTTGCCTTTCTATGTTAATTTCCTCTTGTGATTGAGCCTGTATTGATGAATTATCTTGAGCATTATCATCATAAGAATTGCCTTGATAATTAGACCCGTCATCTGTGAATGCTTGAGCTAGAGTTTTACTATCATTTAGGTAATTGAATGTATCAGACTTGTTACTACCCTTAGTTTCATTGACTGGAATATCAATATATTCGCCTATTTCGATCTGATCTTCTTTAAGAGCATTTGTTTCTTTTATTTGTGCAACGGAAACTCCAAATTTCTCGCCAATTGTAGATAAGGTGTCACCTTTTTCTACCTGGTAAACCATATCATTGTCATCATTGTCGACACTTTTATAAGTTGGGGATTCTTCTAGTTCTTGTGTATTGGCTGCATTTTCTTGGATAATGACGCCTTCATTGTTGGCGTTAATATATACATATAGGGTTAATAAGAAACCAAGTATTACAATATTGATTAGAAATCCTTTCATATATATAATCCCCTCTTATTATTAATTCCTTTATTAAAACTCAAATTAGATCCATCCAATTTCAATATGAGTTTTAGTTACCATAAACGTTAAAGCACTCATAGCTTAATACAGAATAATTCTAGTTATTTAACCGTATATTCATATGTGTATTTCTCTCCAGCTCTAGTGAGATCAATAGTGAATGAGCTTTGATGTCTGAGTTCCTCAAAGATTCCAAGTGCTCTCTCTATATCATTTAATTCCACATTATTTATCCTATGCAATGTGTCACCATTCTTAATTCCTATTTTCCAGAAAATACTATTGGATCTAATACCAAAGAACCTAAGACCATTATCCTGAGGTATAACCCTTGCTTGCTGTACAATCTTTGTTGGGTCACTTAATAGGTCTTCAAGTAGTGCCCTTTCTACCTCATATTCATTATCACTGAGTTTATTTATCTGTTTAGATGTGTTGTTCTTTTGTTTGTTATTGTTTTTAAGACTTGCACGGGATGTTTTTGGAGCTCCTAATTGATTTTTCCCTACAGATGCTACATCACCAAGGTTTTTACATTTAATTGTTTCTTGCCCTTTGGTTCTTCTTTGAATTACTGCTTTGCAATGCTTAACATCCAAAAGTTTTACCTTCTCTGAAGTGATAATATCAATTTCTTCTCCACTTTTGTAGCCATTTACTTTACTATTATCATTATTCTTAATTATAGCTACTGAGTCTTGATCCGAATTTATTTTCGTAGCAAGCAGGATAAGATTTAGATTCGATTCTGGTAGTGACTCAGGATTAGCTGATACAACTTCAGATGATTCCTTTGTATCCGAAATACCAAATATATTTCTTTTAACAATCACTTCATAGTTGGAAAGTGGGACATTTTTATTTGTTTTCCTTTTATTGCCATCATCCGCAGGAAAGAAGTTCTGAGAAGCTTCTGCAGTGTTTGAACTTACTTCCCCCTTAATTATGGCATTTACATTGAGGGCTAGAAGATACGCAAGAGCAGCGAGCAAGATCAGATTTAAAAGCCATACATACTTTTTTAGAATAGTGACAAACATTTAAGTAGATTAGTTAAATTTACCTTAAAAAATAAAGCGTTATGCTTTACATGTCAACAAAAAATATTACGGTGTAATATTAAAGCAAAGACCTAAGGCTAAATACTTATTCACTTATCATTATCAAACTTAATATATTTTAATATTTTCTTAACCTATACCTATGATTACAATGTACTGTTTTTTAGCTAAAAAGCAATCCTTAGCATCTGTTTTTATTGATTAATTAAGTTCAGAGCGATTGGAGTGAGTATTAGAGCAACATTCGATTAATTGACTGAGTAAATCATTTTGCAGTTCTTTAGTTTTCCATCCAAAACCGTTTGATAGTATAGAGAAGACAAGAACATCGCCTTTCTTAGTGAATACATAACCAGAGAGTGCTCTCACATTTTTTAAATAACCTGTTTTAGCTCTAACCCTCCCTTGAACCTCTGAATTCCTAAATCTCTTCTTCAAAGTGCCGTCAATACCCGCTACTGGCAACGAGTCTAAGAAATCAATCGATATCGATTTATCCTCATATGCATATTTCAATACATCGGTCAGTGTCTCCGGAGAAACTCTGTTTAACAATGAAAGTCCTGAGCCGTCAACTACCTTGAAACCGTTTTTGATTCCAGCTTCGTTTAGGAATTCTGATATAACAACAGAGCCTTTATCCCAGGTTCCAGGTACTCCCTTATATTGAGCACCAAGTGTTTTCATTAGATTCTCACCGATTATATTTACACTGTTTTTATTATATTCCACTATCACCGAAGAAAGCGGGTCAGAGTATTGAGTGTAAATCACATTAGCCCATCTTGGGACTTTATCTACTACTACAGGGCCAGATACTTTAATTCCTGCTTCTTGAATAGCATTTTTAATAACATTTCCTGTAAACAAGGCAGGATTTAATATTGGGATCTTAAGGGTTACAGTTGCCTTTGGTCTTATTCTGCCACTTAGTACTATAGTCTCGTCATTCTGCCAGGTTGTCCTAAGTGCTCCTTTCTTGCCGCTTGTAACTGCCTGGTTGATTACAGTGATGTTTGATCCAGCAGGCTCTATTTTTACTGCTGGTCTATTCCCGGATTTTGATGCATAAACTTTTAATTCAATGATATTGTAATTAAATGAAACCGCACTGATGGCGGGGCTGTAAAAATCATCTCTCCATTCTTTCTTCCAGCCTTTTGCATATTTATTTTGTCCAAAGTATGAGTCATCAACCACAAACTTCCCCTTTATCTCTTTTACGCCGCGCTGCTTAAGTTGGAAAACTATATATCCCAAATGAGGCTCTGATAGAGTTGGATCACCATATCCTTTTATATATAAGCCTCCATGTAACACACCGTTTGATATCCCACCACCAGAATAGAATTCAGTTTTAAACCTGTAATCATTGCCAAGGAGTGACAGAGCAGATACAGAGGTGATTATTTTTTCATTAGATGCTGGTATGTACATTTTATCAGCATTATGTTTAAAGATTGTTTCCCCTGTACTAAGAGATTTTACTACAACTCCTAGTTTGCCTATTTTGTTGGGATTTTCGTTTAATAATGGAGCCACGCTCGCAGCATATTGTTCGTTTGCTGACTGGGCAACATGGGCAAATAAAATTATGTAGAATAGCAATAAAGGCAGGACTAAAAACCTTTTCATATTAAGAATTATATATTAACAGTTAGCTCAAGTCATTGCAAAGGGTTTTTTTTGTAATATTTTTAGATGGTTTAAATATGTTCCTATGCTATCATTAGTTTCTGCATTAAGGATTGAAAAATATGAAAGGTGAGATAAAAATAGATGGTGCAAGGGAAAACAACCTAAAAAATGTAGATGTCTCCATCCCTTGGCATAAATTTACCGTTATAACTGGGTTAAGCGGCTCCGGAAAATCTTCACTTGCACTTGATACTTTATATGCTGAAGGACTAAGAAGGTACATAGAATGCCTCTCTACATATGCAAGGCAATTTCTTGAGCGCGTCGACCGACCGGATATGGATGATATCTCAGGGCTTCCTCCTGCAGTGGCTATTGAGAGTAGGAACTCTGTTAGAACCTCTCGTTCAACTGTTGGAACTACAACTGAAATTTATGACTACTTAAGATTACTGTTTTCGAAAATTGGCAAAACTTACTGCCCAAATTGCAATGTTGAGGTCAAGCTTAAATCTCCTGAAGATATTGCAAAAGAACTAGTTAATAAACATGACAATACTAGAGCTATAATTACATTTCCTATTGATAGCATGAATCCTGCACCTAAGGGACTTCTTTCTAAGGGATATACAAGAATTTTATTAGATGGACAGATATCTGACCTTGAGGGTTTAGAAGAATTACCACAAGATGCAGAGGTAGTTATAGACAGGGTATCAATAAAAGAGANNTCTCTCGAAACTGGGTTTTCCGATAGCAAATATGTTCATGTGCACATTGTTGAAGGCAAGATGATTCGTTATTCCAAAGATCTTGAATGTACTTCATGTCATACTAAATTTAGCAATCCTGAACCGCTTCTTTTTTCGTTTAACAGCCCAAGGGGTGCTTGTCCTGAGTGTAATGGCTTCGGTAATATATTAAAATTGGACCCAAGCCTTATCATTCCCAATCCTGAAAAAACTCTAGCAGAAGGGGCAATAGAACCTCTGACTAAACCATCTCATCAATTCCGTATGAGGAAACTCTTAGAATCAGCAGCAGAGTACGGTGTTGATGTGAATAAACCTTTCTCCAAATTGCCTAAGAAATCCATTGAGCATGTTTACGAGGGTATGGGAACATTTAAAGGGATAAACGGCTTCTTCAAATACCTCGAGAGAAAGAGCTACAAGATGCATGTGCGTGTTTTCCTTAGCAAATACCGTTCAGCATTTGATTGTGATGCGTGTGGGGGAAGCAGATTAAAAAAGGAAGCATTATGGGTGAGGGTAGGAGGCAAGAATATTGCGGAACTATCAGATTTTTCAATATCTAATTTAAAGAAATTTTTTGACAAGTTAAAAGTCACCGAATATGAAAAGCAAATTGCAGACGAAATACTAAAGCAAATAAATTCTAGGATATCTTTTCTAGTTAAAGTAGGTCTTGAGTATCTAACTCTTTCACGTCTTTCAAAAACCCTTTCAGGTGGGGAGGCACAGAGAGTAAACCTTGCATGTCAATTAGGATCCACACTAACCGAGACACTATACATAATGGACGAGCCATCTATTGGTCTTCATCAGCGTGACCTTACTCGGCTGATCGAACTGATTAAGGAACTAAGAGATAGAGATAACACGATAGTAATTGTAGAGCATGATTTCGATATGATAGGCTCTGCCGATCATATTGTTGAACTCGGTCCTATGGCTGGTGAGAGAGGAGGCGAAATATTATATCAAGGGGACATCAAGGCCTTTCTTGAAAATGGCACCGATTCTCTAACTAAGAAATATTTGCTTGAGAAAGAAGGAATTTCGATTCCAGAGAAGAGAAGAAAAGGAAGTTCGAAAAGCATAAAAATAATAGGTGCTAGGGAAAACAACTTAAAAGATTTAGATATAACTATTCCACTAAAGACTTTTATCTGCGTAACAGGTGTATCGGGTTCAGGTAAGAGCTCATTAGTGCATGATGTGCTTTACTCAGCGCTAGCAAGAAGCTTTCACAGTGAGGTTGAGAGAGTAGGTCTATATGATCAAATCAAAGGAATGGATAATATCTCAGATGTAATTATGCTAGATCAAAACCCTATTGGTAAAACTCTTAGATCAAACCCGGTTACTTATATAAAAGTTTATGATGCAATTAGAAAAGTATTAGCCGACACTTGGCAGGCTAAGTCTAAGGGTTTAACTGCTTCTCATTTCTCTTTTAACGTAGCCGGAGGAAGGTGTGATGTATGTGAAGGAGAGGGACAGCAAAAGGTTGAGATGCTTTTCTTGGCAGATGTATATGTTGTGTGTGAGGAATGTGGAGGAGATAGGTTTAAGAAGGAAGTCCTCGATATCAGATATAAGAATAAAAATATTAACGACATTTTGGCATTAACTGTTAATGAGGCTATCAATTTCTTCCATGAAGTTCCTTCATTAGGTAGAAAGCTAAAGATTCTCCAGGACGTTGGACTTGGCTATATAAGGCTTGGACAACCTGCCCCAACACTTTCTGGTGGGGAGGCTCAGAGGATAAAGATTGCACGTGAGCTCAGTAAAAGGGGCGGTAGTGATATTCTATACATCCTAGATGAGCCGACCGTTGGGCTTCATGCTGAAGATGTAAAAAAACTACTCGACGTTATAAACAAACTCGTTCTATCAGGTCACACGGTATTAGTAGTCGAACATAATCTAGATGTAATCAAATCAGCTGATCACATAATAGACTTGGGTCCTGAGGGTGGAGATGCCGGTGGGCATATTGTAGCGCAAGGAACACCAGAAGAGATATCACAGTCTAAAAAATCCCATACAGGAAGGTTCTTGAAGAAAGTGCTTAATTTATAAGTCGACAAGAGTTCAAGTTCCTATCTTGGTATTGTTTGTCATATCATATAAACTAAGATTAATATATTATTGTATTCCACTTAAATTTAGTCCTACAGACTTGTAAATCAATAAATAGGGTATATATAAGTTTAAAGAGGTAAATATCCAATATGGCTGCCGGAAAAAGGGATTATTATGAAGTGCTTGGGGTGTCGAGAGATGCCGACGCACAGGAAATAAAGAAAGCTTACCGCAAGCTTGCTCTCAAATACCATCCAGATCACAACGAAGGACCAGAAGCTGAGGAGAAATTCAAAGAATTATCTGAAGCATATGGTGTTCTGTCAGATCCTGAGAAGCGCTCACGCTATGACAGAGGTGGATTTGCAGGATTAGATGGTATGTCTGCGGAGGATATATTCGGCAATATTAACTTTGGAGATATATTTGGCGGAGGCGGAGGTTTTGGGGGCGGCTCCATTTTCGATGAAATTTTCGGATTTGGACGCGGAGGCGGAGGCAGACGTGCTGCACATGGAAGCGATGTCCAGACAGATATAACAGTTCCATTAAAACGAATTCTCACCGGTGGCGAAGAAACTATAACATATACACGAATGGCGGCTTGTCCTATTTGCGAAGGATCAAGAGCAAAATCTGGCACCGAGGTCAAACAATGTCCTGAATGTGGTGGTGCTGGGCAAAAGGTATATACATCTCAGCAGCATGGCATGACATTTCAGCAAGTTGCTGTATGCCCTGAGTGCAGAGGACAAGGAACTTTTATTGAAGAGCTCTGTCCAGACTGCAGCGGGACAGGGAGCGCTCAAAAAGAAACCACAATGGAAATAAATATCCCACCAGGGGTACAAGAGGGAGCCGCACTAAGAGTCCCGGGACAGGGTAATTTAGGCCCTGATCCTAGTGCTCCTCCAGGTGATCTAATAGTAGTAATTAATACCGAAAAAGACCCTAGGTTTGAGAGAAAAGGCGAGCACCTATACCGAGACATAAAATTACAGATTCCAGATGCGGTTTTTGGAACCAAGGTAGATGTGCCAACTTTAGTTGGAGAGTTAGAAGTAAAAATTCCGGCGGGAACCCAGCCCGGTACTACTATGCGAATTGGCAATGAAGGATTACCAGGGTTTAGATCGGGAAGAAGAGGCGATATATATCTTAATATTAAAGTCGAGATCCCCAAAAAGCCTTCTAAAGAAGAAAAGAAGATTTTCAAAGAACTTCAAGAGCTCAATGAAAAGAAGGACTAGTGATTCCTAACATTTGCTCTACACTAAATCCTTATCATGAAATTTCTACAAATGAGTAGTAAAAAACTAGCTGTTTTTCTCCTGAGATTAGTGACAGGAATAAACTTTTTGATGCATGGTGCTGTGCGGGTTTTTGGAGACTACAGTGGTTTTGCAGATGGCATGTCAAATAATTTCAGCGAAACGTTTCTCCCAGCTTTTTCTGTCAGATTACTAGGCTATGTAATACCTGCAGTAGAGTTAATAATTGGATTAATCCTAATTACAGGATTCCAGCTTAAAATTGGGCTTATAATCGCATTTCTTCTTATGGCGACTCTCGTTTTTGGAATGTGTTTGCTTCAGGAATGGGGCGTAGTGGGATCCCAAATGATCTATGTAATATGCCTGTTCTTGATTCTATATTTTCAGGATGATGATAATTAATTTTTATTGGCGCAAACTCAAGTCAAACGGGAAACTCAACACATTTTCCTTCTTACTACCCTCAGTGTTATAACCAATATTAAGCGTAACCTGGCTTGCTTGTTCTCCCACATCTCGGAAATAGAGATAGCCTGATATGGTAGCACCAGGATGTATTGGGCCAAGAGGTAATGCCTGTGTCAATATGTCGGATGTATTGACTGGTTTGGAATAATAAGCAGCAGGCGGTGGGTAGGAATAAACAGGAGCATATCCGTATATACCTACTCTAGGTCCATAGTACCCTCTTCTATATCCTCCATAACCATAGCGCCTTCCGTATCCTCCCCCGAATCCAAATCCTACACCCACAGATAGTTGAGGGTAGCTATAACTTGGTGAGTACGCTACAGTGCCTGTGCCAGTGTTAAAAATATTTGCAACAGTATCTGGAGCTAGTGGCGTGTATTGGTTCTTAAATTGATCGAATATGATAATATCCTCATAGTCCAGAACAATTGTCTTATTAGAGTTGTTAGTAATTCTTACATAGTACGGTGTTACATAGTCGCCTAAATTCCTTGGGGTCCAAGGCCAGTATGAGGGAGTAACCGCAATGTTCACTCCATCTGGTCCGTCCATAGTGGTAGGTATGGGTTGAGCCTGCTGACCGCCATATATGCCTGATGCACATCCGTTAAGAATTACAGCGGCAGTCAAAATTATTAAGCTCAGATAGATAGGTTTAATCTTCATGCGCTTCTAAGTATAAGAGATGAACCACACAGTTTCTACAAATATTTATTTGGCTCAAAAAGTGATTTGGCTTAGAGAGTGTTATTTGCTAAACTATTTTCAAAATTCAAAGGAGACCGCAAAAATGGGAGATTATCCACCGGGGTTAGACGTCACAGTTGATTATAAATTTATGGATGCTCTTTTTGAGAGAAGATCAAGAAGATTTGGTCTTGGTATGGAGATAGATAAGGGCCCGCTTCAATATAAATCCAAGCATGATCCTGTACCTCTTACTGAGTTAGAAGAAGCATTAATTGTTTGGAACGGGCTTGGAATCAAAAACATCAACCTCTCAGATTTCCCTCCTCATGTGGGTCTCGATCTTGAGATGCAGTTTACGAGTAAAACTATTCCTGCTCTTGGTGATGTGCATCGTACTGAGCTTTTCTACACAAATGATGAAGCTACCTACATGGTAAAAATGCACGATAAGGAAGCCCATGAATTCAGAGGCCTTGAGGGACTAAGTCGTGAGAAAAGGGTAGATAAAATTTTAGAGTTGTTTAGAGAGTCCAGAATAAAGCTTGAAGATAAGCGCGCAGACCTGCCTTCTAAGCCACCGGGACTAGCAGGGCACAATCTATGGAATGTGAATAAACCGGGCACTACTCTATTTATGCCTGTTACTGATCTATCAGCATGCATCATTAACTTACTATTCTTCTACATGAGACCTGACCATAGGTTTAATTTTGTAGATGAACTTCATAATTTAAAACTCCCGAACACAGATAAGTGGCTTGAGAGCGGATTTCTGGATAAGGGGAAACGCATGCCACTAGTTGAGGCCGAGCTAAGATTTGCAAATGGATATATTGCGGAGCAAGCTTTTATGGGACAGAACATGGTGCTCACTCTTCAAACACTTGGACTGGGCGGATGGCTGTTTAGCGGATTTGCAAGCATGTTCATGTTAGGCGGCACACCATTTAATAAAGGTCTTGGCTTTAGATTTGTTACTCCTGAAATAAAGGGTGATACCGGTAATCCAAATCCTGTTGCAGTGGGCAGAGATGATCTCTTCCATGCTTATTGCCCGCCTTACTATAAAGATATGGGTGAGGCAGTAGAGGCATTTAATGATGCTAAGTGGAGCAATTGGGAATCACACACTATGCCTTATCTTAGTCCAGAAGGTGTAATGGAGCAGGTTGAAAGACCAAGTAAAGATGAAATTCAGGTTGTTAAAGACATATGTAATTATATTTATGAAACTTATGGCAGGTTTCCTGCTTTTTCTGACCCCATGTTCTTGAGGTTTATGGTTCAAGCACACCATTTAGATTTGGACTTCTATGACGAGTACTATCCCCAAGGTGCTTATACAGAAAATCATAAGAATCATTTTAAACTATGGCATCCGGATATACCTGATCCATTTAAAGGTAAATGAAAAAGATTTTCGTATCCTCTCAATACCCGGGGGAATCAGTAAAGCGCCTTTCAGAGACATATGATGTCTCTGTGTATCCAAAAGCCACACTTCCTACAAGAGAAGAATTCTTGAAGAATGCTAGTGGCTGCAGTGCGCTCTTAACTACAGTAGCAGATATAGTAGACGAAGAGGTCATTGACCTCTGCCCCGAGCTAGAGATCATATCCAACTCTGCTGTGGGATATGAGAATGTCGATATTCCATACGCTACAAAAAAGGGCATCTTTGTGACAAACACTCCTGATGTACTTACAGAGACAACAGCAGATCTTGCTTGGGCGCTTATGTTTTCAGTTGCTAGAAGAATTGTTGATGCAGATGCATATGTAAGAGAAGGTAATTTCACATGCTGGCACCCATCTTTACTATTGGGGATGAATATTCACGACAGCACCTTGGGCGTTTTTGGTATGGGGCGCATAGGAGCCGCAGTTGCCAGAAGGGCAAAGGGTTTTAATATGCGCGTTATTTACCAAAACCGGTCAAAAAATCTAAAAGCAGAGGCTGAGACCGGGGGTCAATATGTAGAATTCGAAACCCTCCTTAAAGAGTCGGACTATATCGTGATCACTGCTCCCCTTACAGAAGATACTAGGGGTAGATTCGGATTGAAAGAATTCTGCAAGATGAAGCCAACTTCTATAATTGTCAATGTTGGTAGGGGACCAATTATAAGGGAAAGAGAACTTGCTGAAGCTTTGAAAGAGGGGGAAATTTGGGGAGCTGGACTCGATGTTTTTGAAAACGAGCCAAAGGTTAATCATGAATTATTGTTGGCACCTAATGCACTACTGGCTCCTCATATTGGTAGTGCCTCTATTGAGACACGTGTGAGAATGATAGATATGGCAGTTGAGAGTGTAGAGATTGCACTCAACGGGGAAGTTCCCAACCATCTAGTAAATCCAGAGGCTCTAGATATGAGATAGATCTATTCCTTGTCACTTTTAGAAGAAGATCCAAAAAGTGACCTAAAAGGGATTTTGAACATATATAGTATTACGGCTGGCTTGAGAAATATTGATGTAAACTTCCATATATCCTGTGGGGTCATGTAAATATGTGAGTCCCATACACCCATCTGCCCTGTTATAACAACAAAATCTCCTTCGACAGAAGCGTCTTTAACCGTAATATCAAAATCGCCCGCATCGCTGCTAACTTTCATAGTTCCTCCGACTAGTATTTTGAATTTATAGTGAGATTATCTCACAAACGAGATATCTTTTCCAATTATTGGCCTAGTGCTTTTCTCATGACATCAACCGGTGCATTCTCGCCAGTCCATATCTCAAAGCTCTCAGCTCCTTGGTAGAGTAACATGCTAAGGCCGCCTGATGCTTTGTGGCCTAACTCTCTTGCATCGGTCAAAAGTTTTGTGTTGGTAGGTTTGTATACTAAGTCGTACACAACGGCATCATTGTTGAGTTCAGATAATGGGATATCAAGAGAGCCTACACCGTCCATACCGGCAGGAGAGGCATTTACCAAAATATCAACATGTTTGAATATTTCAGAGATTAAAGTTTTATCTTCCATGCTGATAGTTTCAAAAGTTATATCCGCAAAGTTTGATTTAAATTGATCAGCTAGCTCAACCGCTTTCTCAGGAATTATATCGCTTACATAAACTACTGATCCGCCGTTCATGCAGAACGCGGAAAGTACAGCTCGCGCCGCGCCACCAGCTCCTGTGATAAAGAGGTTCTTCCCCTCAGGAGTAAAATCAAGATCTTCTCTTATTGCTCTAAGAAAACCACCTACGTCAGTATTAAATCCAGATAGTTTGCCATCTTCATTTTTAACTGTGTTTACGGCACCAGTGAGTCTTGCGTCAGGAGCCACTTCATCTAGATGAGGAATTATAGTTTGTTTATGGGGTATTGTGATATTAATTCCTTTTATCCCAATTACTCTAATTGCATTTGTAGCTTCTTCTATGTTCTCAGGATCAATATCAAATGCTACATAAACTGAGTCCAGCCCAAGCTCATTAAACGCACTGTTGTGCATGTTGGGTGAGAGACTGTGTTTTACCGGGTGGCCAAATATTCCATATATACCTGTAGTTGCTTTTACGCCCACTTTTTTCCTCGCTTTTTTTCTATTGTTTAGAAAGTATTTCTTCTACTTTTTCTACATCAATTTTTATTTGTGCTATAAGAGCGTCTGGACCGTCGAATTTTTGTTCATCCCTTACTCTATCTACAAACTCAACTTTGAATCTTTTCTTATAAATATCTTCTTTGAAATCAAATATGTGTGTTTCAATTAAGAGCTCGTTATGGCCAAATGTAGGTCTATATCCAACATTGGTTATGCTTCTGTGAGATATGCCGTCTACGTGGGCAAGTGTTGCATACACTCCTACTTTGGGAAGTATATCCCAATCTGTCTCCAGATTTGCTGTTGGAAAGCCGATTTGTCGTCCTCTTCTCTCGCCCTCTTTTACCTGTCCTTCAATGTAAAAATTGTATCCAAGAAATTTTGCGGCTTTAACCATGTTGCCTTCTCTGACAAACTTTCTTATAGCGGTACTACTTACTATTTCTCCATCAATCTTTGCAGTATCTATTACTTCAGTGTCGAAGCCGTACTCTGAGCCCATTTTGTTTAAAAGCTCTAAGTTGCCCTGCCTTTTTCTCCCAAAAGAAAAGTCTGGACCTACTATAAGGTGTTTAAGCTTAAGATTCCCAACCAATATATCAGTCACAAAATCCTCAGCCGATATCTTTGCAATATCTTTAGTAAATGTATAGCAGGCAACAACGTCAATGCCTTCTGCTTCTAACTGTTTGAGTCTTTCACGTATTGGTGTTAGAAGAGGAATCTCAAGATTTTGTAATACTTTTTGAGGGTGGGGGTGAAACGTAATAACACACGAGCTTATGCCCCGCTGTTTGGCTTCTTCTTTTACAGCATCTAAAATTTTCCTGTGTCCAATATGAACTCCATCAAAGTTACCTATAGTAGCTGAGGTAGAGTTTTGTATCGGTTCATCTGGATCAAATATTACTTTCATCTTATTTGTGATTGAGGGCTAATCTGGTTTTATTATTTGGTTATTTTTCCTTTTAAACGCTCAGAATATTACCATAACATATCTATTATTAAAGATTCGTATCAAGACTAATTTCTCCAAAAAGTAGGAGTGAATATTACAAGTATTGTAAATAGTTCAAGTCTTCCTATTATCATCAGCAATGAGAGAGCAATCTTTGTAAAACTTGTAAGCTCTGAGTAGTTTCCAAGTGGTCCTACTTCTCCTAATCCCGGTCCAACATTCCCGAGTGAAGCAGCACAGGCAGAGATAGCAGTAATAATTGGCAAGTCCTCAGCTGCTAATACTACTAGTGTAGATACAAGAAAGATAAAGAGATAGATTAAGAAAAAGCTCGCGATACTTGAGACGATCTCATCGCTAATTGGTTTTGAGTTAACCCTTATTGGCATCACTGCACGAGGGTAAATAATTTTGTGAAGTTCTTGGTAGCCTTTTTTAAATAAAACCATTATACGGATGATCTTTATCGAACCAGTAGTGGACCCTGCACATCCTCCAAAAAACATAAGCATAAGTAGAAACCATTTTGAAAATGATGGCCAGATATCATAATTAGCAGTTGTGAACCCTGAGCCAGTGCTTATTGAGACAACCTGAAAACTGCCAAATCTGAGCGCTTCAAAAAAGTTTGGATATACCGTTGACCAAAGCTCAGCTGAGACTACAGTAATTACAGCTAGGTTGATGAATAAATAATATTTGAACTCAGAGTTGTTAGCTATCTTTTTAAAGTTTCCTCTTAGTGACCAATATAGGAGTACAAAGTTTGTTCCGGCTATAAACATAAAGATTGTGATTATTGCATCAATCAAAGGGCTATTGAACGAGCCTACACTTAGGTTTTTGGGGGAGAATCCTCCCGTGGATAAAGTACTTAAAGATTGTAGAATGGAATCATATGCTGGCATTCCAGCGAATAAGAGCAATGCAACAAGTATTATGGATAGGAGCACATAAAGGCCCCAAAGTTTTTTTGCCGTCTCAGCTATTCTTGGGGTGATTTTCTCTGTTGTTGGCCCCGGGGCTTCAAGTCCCATAAGCTGCATTCCGCCCACTGCTAGCCTAGGTAGAATTGCTATTGCTAAAACGATAATACCCATACCACCAAGCCATTGGCTAAAACTCCTCCAGAAAAGCATCCCTTTTGGCAGAGCTTCTATATCTACCAATGCAGTAGCACCCGTGGTAGTGAAACCCGCAACAGATTCGAACCATGCATCCACGGGGTTATTAAAAACGCCGTAAATCAGATATGGAATTGCTCCGAATAAACTTGCTGCAAACCAAGCCATTGCAGCTATTAAGAAACCTTCTTTTCTTTCTATATCTCTAGAATTCTCATCGGGTTTAGTGACTAACTCTAAAATAAATCCAAATGCTGATGTAAAAAGGGCGGAGATGATGAATGCCCATATATCATTTTGCTTGTATAGCAGGGATATAATTGCAGGGACAAACATCAGAAGTCCAAGGAACTTCATGAAGTTGCCAATTATATGAAGAGAGAACTGTATGTTCACTGTCCTAGTATCATCTCAACTTTGTGTGCAGCTTCTGGTAGGCTGAAAATGATAACTCTATCCCCCTGTTCTGCAACGTAATCACCTCTTGGAATTATTACTTCATCCCCGCGAAGTACTATTCCTACAATCGATTCGTGAGGGAAATCAACATCCTTCAGAGGCGTGCCAATAATTTTTGTGTCTTTTGTTACGTCAAATTCGAGAACCTCTGCTCTTCCTTCTTCAACAAGTGCAACGTGGGCAACTCCGTGCATGTGGAGCATACTAAGAACCTCATTTGCGACAGAAAGTCTGACACTAATTGCCCGGTCTACTCCAATTGCTTCAATTACATCAATATAATCAGGCTTTGTATAGAGCACTGTGGTTCTTTTTGCTCCAAGGTTCCTTGCAAGCAAAGCACTCAACACATTGTTCTCATCATCTCCTGTGAGAGCGATAAAATAATCAGCAGACTCGATACCAGCTTCTTTTAATGTATCGGTATCAGTAGCGTCACCTTTAAATACAAGAACGTGGTCTAGTTCTTCAGCGGCTCTTCTAGCTCTATCAGGATTGCTTTCAATAAGCTTGGTAGAAATGTTGTTCTTTGCGAGTAGTTTGGCAGCGCCTCTTCCGAGTCTTCCTCCTCCCACCACAACAGCAGACTTTATCTCTTTCTCATCTAGACCAAACAACTCTTTAAGTTTCCCAAGTATCTCCGGTACTCCTAGTGCAAAAACATAGTCACCCGCTTCAAGCCTAGTTTCCCCTTTTGGGATTGTTATCTTTCCATCTCTTGAGACTGCAACAAAAATCCATGCTTTTGGAGGGCCAAGATCTGCAAGAGTTCTTCCTACTATTGGAGTATTTTCCTCTACTCTCAATTTGAACATCTTGATTTTTCCCATGGCGAGGGTTTCAGTTTTCCAAGCAAACGGAGATCCAATCAGGCTTGAAATTTTCTCAGAAATTATCGCCCATGGGTGCACTACTGATACGTCTGCACCTTTAATTAGTTTTGGGTATTCCAGAAAGTTTGGGTTTCTAACTCGTACTAGGATTTTTTTTGTTCCGGCTGAGGCCGCATATGTGGATGACATAATGTTGGTTCTATCATCACCAGAGACAGCAAGGAAGATATCAGCTTTTTCTATCTGCGCTTCTTTTAATGCTGAGATATCCTCGCCATTTCCTTCAATAACACTTACGTCAAAAGATTCCCTAAGTTTCTCTGCAGTTTCATGCTCTCTTTCAATAACTACAATATCATTCTCAACGCAAAGACTTCGAGCGATAAATGATCCAACCTGACCAGCGCCGATTATTACTATATGCATGTATCCTCACCTCAATAGGCGGCAGATTCTTTTGCTCTGCTGTCGTGTTGATTTACCTTGTATAAAAGCACTGCGCCAACTACTACAAGTACAATAGATATTACCTGCGCCTGAGATAAACCTGGCACAAAACTTGGTGTAGTACTACGTAAGAACTCCACCATAAACCTTTGAGTCCCTAGTGCCATAAGAGTCACTGCAGTCATCCATCCTATTGGAAACGCTTTTTTGCGGATACTCCATAAAACGATAAATAGTATCACCATTGAGATAGTGTCATAGATTTGAGTAGGATGAACAGTTAAGAACGTGGGAGGTGCTCCATTGGGAAAAGACATTGCCCATGGAAGGCTCGAGGGAATGCCATAATCGTCTCCAACCAATAAGCATCCTATTCGACCTATTCCATAAGCTAATATCAGTGCTGGGGCTGCTGCATCAGTAACAAGTAGAAATCTAACTCTCTTCATCTGAGTTACAAACCACATAAGAAGAAGTGCTCCGAGGAAACCTCCTAAGAATGTAAATCCTGAAGCTAGGTATCTGACAGGGTCTTGAAAGAGAGCAGAAAAATCCACGTTTTGATATAAAAAGAGAACTTTTGCCCCACCTAAGCCACCAATTACGCAAGCAATTAATAGTAGGTCAGCAAGGTTGCTGTTTAG
>JABAHR010003126.1_pt7 | contig 17448 bp, 16 predicted proteins | sample 7062101 | NCBI WGS metagenome assembly JABAHR01 (sample SAMN14534553, study PRJNA622989) | marine sediment metagenome | biome: marine biome [ENVO:00000428]; feature: marine pelagic biome [ENVO:01000023]; material: deep marine sediment [ENVO:00002113] | place: India: Gulf of Kutch | collected... | reverse complement strand
CGCCATCGGCATCACCAATCAGCGCGAGACCGTGGTGGTGTGGGACCGGGAGACCGGCGAACCGCTTTGCCGCGCCATCGTCTGGCAGGACCGGCGCACTGCCGATTACTGCGCGCAGCTGAAGGAAGCGGGGCACGAAGACGGTGTTCGCGCGAAAACCGGCCTGCTGCTCGACCCCTATTTCTCCGCCACGAAGATGCGCTGGCTGCTCGACAACGAACCGGCGGTCGCGTCGGCGGCAAGGCAAGGCCGGCTGGCGCTCGGCACGGTGGAAAGCTGGCTGGTCTTCAAGCTGACCGGCGGCGCGCGCCACATCAGCGATGCCAGCAATGCCAGCCGCACGCTGCTGCTCGCGCTCGACGGGGAGGACTGGGACGAGGACTTGTGCCACCTGTTCGGCGTGCCACGCGATTGCCTGCCGCAGATCGTCGATAGCGCCGGCGATCTGGGCGAGACCAGGGCCGAGCTGCTGGGCGGGTCGATCCCCATTTGCGGTATGGCGGGGGACCAGCAGGCAGCGACCATCGGCCAGGGCTGCCTCGCGCCCGGCGAAACCAAGGTAACCTATGGCACCGGCGCATTCGTGCTGGCGAACAAGGGCGAGGAGATCCCGCATTCGGATAACCGCCTGCTCGGCACCGTGCTGTGGCAGATGGATGGCAAGCGCACCTATGCGCTGGAAGGTTCGGTTTTCGTTGCCGGGAGCCTGATCAAGTGGCTGTGCGATTCACTGGGGATCATCGAGTCTGCGGCGGAGACGGAGGAGCTTGCCCGCTCAATCGAGGACTGTGCCGGCGTCTATATCGTTCCCGCCCATACCGGCCTTGGCGCTCCGCACTGGCAGCCCGATGCGCGCGGCGCGATCAGCGGGCTGACCTTCACCGCCGGACGCGCCCATATCGCCCGCGCCGCGCTGGAGGCCATGTCCTACCAGACCTGCGACCTTGCCCGGGCCTTTGCCGGCGATGGGGCAGCATGGACCTCGCTGTGCATCGATGGCGGGATGAGCGCGAATGACTGGATGGTGCAGGACATCGCCGACCTGCTGCAGCTGGAAGTGACGCGCCCGGATTTCGTCGAGACCACGGCGCTTGGCGCGGCCATGCTGGCTGGTGTCGGGGCGGGCATTCATGCTTCGCTGGAGGATGCCGCGGCGGCCATGATCGGAGATGTCGTGCACTTCACGCCGGCGATGGCGGAAGATGTACGCAGCCGTCGCCTAGCAGGCTGGCATGAGGCCATCTCCAAGGTCTGAATCTGGCCTGCTTCAGTGGCCCTGGATGGCCAGCCCCAGCCTGTCGCGCAGGCGATGGACGGCGGTCGGCTGCATGGCGAAATGGTCGCGCCAGGCACGGTCGAGCCGGGCAATTCGGGCGTAGAACAGCCGTGTCCGTTCGACCAGGTCCCTCAGGTCCGTGCCCAGCATGGCCAGCTGTTCGGGATCGGAATCGGGCTGGGCAGGAGGCAGGCGGCCATGGCGGCGCAGCTGGAACTCGCTCAGCTCTCCGGCGAAATAGGCGCGATGGTTGAGCAGCCAGGCAATCGCATGCATCATCCGAGTGGTCGTGCGCAAAGCCTCGCAGGACAGGGCGACGCGGGCCATTTCCTCGTCCGCGCCGATCACGTCGAGCCGGCCGGACATGTCGAAGGCGGCCCGTGCCTCGTCAGCAAGGACCAGCGCATCGCTGTAGAGCGTCTCCACGATCGTGGGACTGATGTCGGCGTGATTTCCCATTTCCATTCTGGCTAGCTGCCCTCCGGGAGTCGCGCCAGTCCGATCATGGTTAATTTCCCGCCGATATTCGGATTGTCCCGCTCAGATACGTTTTCGCGGCGAAGAAGATGGCTATCATCAGGCGATGATGTCGGGGGTGAGGAAATCCTCGATCATTGCGATCTGGTCCTTCAGCGCCAGCTTGCGCTTCTTCAGCCGGGCGACCTGCAACTGGTCCGGCCCGTCCTTTTCGGTGAGGGCAGCAATCGCCGCGTCGAGGTCGCGATGCTCGATTCGCAGTTGCGCCAGACGCTTGCGCATTTCCTCTTCGGTCAAGGCAGAAACCCCGTACCAGACAAGCCGACAGTCTCCCTCAATGGCAAAAATCGCGTTAGGGCTTCGGTCCGTCCTATCCCTGATTTGCCGATCTAATGCTTATGTGTTTTGATGACAATCGCGACGGCCCGGATCGCTTCCGAGTCGCCGTTGGGTTGCCACAACGGGCGTCCTGCCCAAGCAAAAGGAGAACGCTTATGGAATCCTCGCATGTCACTGCCCTTCAGGCCAAGAAAGAAGGGTTGGAAGAGAGCCTCAAGGAAGAAATGAACAGGCCCTCTCCCGACATGGCGAAGATCCAGTCTCTCAAGAAGCAGAAGTTGCGGTTGAAGGAAGAGATCGCACATCAGTGACTGGAAGTCGTGAATAGCCGGGGTGCCGTTGCGCATTCCCGGCGCGACGACGTTTCCAAAGCCCCGATAATAGGATAGGCGTGGTTCCATGCCAGGAGCCGCCGCAGCCGCACGATCAATCCTCAACCGATTGCACGAAGTCATGGCCGCGCGCACCCATGCGCAGGCCAAGCTCAACCAGGTCGTCGACATCATCGGCGAGGAACTCGATAGCGAGGTATGCTCGATCTATCTCCTGCGCGAGGGCATGCTCGAGCTGTTCGCCACCCGCGGCCTCAACCAGAGCGCAGTCCACGTCACCCGGCTCGGCGTCGGCGAAGGCCTGACCGGCACGATTGCCGCCAATATCGAGACGCTTAACCTCGACCAGGCGGCTACCCATCCGGAGTTCCAGTACCGCCCGGAGACGGGGGAAGAGAAATTCCATTCCTTTGCCGGTGTGCCGATCGTCCGCCGTGAGCGGGCCGTCGGTGTCCTGACCGTGCAGCATACCGATCCGCGCAAATATGTAGAGGTCGAGATCGAGGCCCTGCAGACAACTGCCATGGTGCTGGCCGAACTGATCCACAATGCCGGGCTGGTCGACGAAGAGCAGCTTGGCGAACGTTCCGAGGCGCAAAGCGGGCAGCAGGTGCTTGAGGGAATGCAGCTGGTCAAGGGCCTCGCCTATGGCAAGGCGGTGTTCCACCAGCCGCGGGTCCAGATCGAACACACGGTGGCCGAGGATACCGAAGCCGAACGTCAGCGCGTCTATCTCGCGTTCGACAAGATGCGCGAACAGATCGATGCCATGGCTACCCATGCCGAATTCGGTGTCGGCGGCGAGCACGAGCAGGTGCTCGAGACCTACAAGATGTTCGCCTATGACGAGGGCTGGAGCCGGCGCATCAACGAGGCGATCGATTCCGGCCTCACCGCAGAAGCGGCGATCGAGCGCGTGCAGCAACACACGCGCATGCGCATGCGCGAGATTTCCGACCCGCTTCTGCAGGACCGGATGCATGACCTCGAAGACCTCGCCAACCGGCTGATCAGGATCGTCTCCGGGCAGCTGGGCACTGCCGCGCAGGTCGGCCTGCGCGAGGATTCGATCCTCATCGCCAAGAATCTGGGGCCGGCGGAACTGCTCGAATATGACAAGCGCCGCCTCAAGGGCGTGGTGCTGGAGGAGGGCTCGCTCACTGCCCACGTTGTGATCGTGGCGCGGGCCATGGGCGTGCCGGTGATCGGCAGGTTGCGCAATCTGCGCGGGCTGGTGCGCGAAGGCGATATGTTGTTGGTCGATGGCGACCGGGCCAAGCTGACACTGCGGCCGGGGCAGGGCGTGATGAGCGCGTTCGAGGCGCGCCTTGCTCGCAAGAAGGAGAAGCAGGCAGCCTATGCCAGGATGCGCGACGTCGAGCCGGTCACGCTGGATGGCGAGCGCATCGAGGTGATGATGAATGCCGGCCTGCGCGATGACGTGGGCATGCTCAGCGTGACGGGTGCCGATGGCATCGGCCTCTATCGCACGGAGTTCCAGTTCCTCGTCTCCGCCACACTGCCGCAGCGAGAGCGCCAGGCGCGGCTTTATCGCGAGGTGCTGGAGGCGGCCGGAGACAAGCGGGTGGTTTTCCGCACCGTCGATATCGGCGGCGACAAGTCATTACCCTATTTCACCAGCGAGACCGCGCTGGAAGACGAGAATCCGGCGATGGGCTGGCGCGCGCTGCGCCTCGCGCTGGAGCGTGAAGGGCTGATGAAGGTGCAGGCCCGTGCCTTGCTGGAAGGTGCAGCCGGGCGCGAGTTGAACGTGATGTTCCCGATGGTTTCGGAACCGTGGGAATTCGATGCCGCCAAGGCGGTGTTCGATCACCAGCTGGCCTATCTCAAGAAGCAGAAGCACAAGCTGCCCACGGCAATCCGCTTTGGCGTGATGCTGGAAGTCCCCTCGCTGGCCGAAACGCTCGACCTGCTGCTGCCCAAACTGTCCTTCGTCTCCATCGGCACCAACGATCTGACGCAGTTCCTGTTCGCCGCCGATCGCGCCAACCCGGAACTGGCGCAGCGTTACGACTGGCTCAGCCCCTCGATCCTGCGTTTCCTGCGGCGGGTGGTGAAGACCTGCGAGGGCCATCCGGTGGACCTCGGCGTGTGCGGCGAAATGGGTGGCAGGCGGCTGGAAGCGCTGGCGCTGATCGCCATCGGCATCAGGCGGCTGTCTATCACCCCTGCCTCCATCGGCCAGATCAAGGAATTGGTTCGCAAGATCGACACCAGCGAGATCGCCCAGGCCATGGAGGGCTGGCTCGCCAAGCCGCCCGAAAACCTGCGGGAAACGATGCTGGAATGGGCCAAGGCGCACGATATCGACTTCGAATAGGGAACCGCTCGTCGTCTTGTTGCTTGACACAGAAGGCAGGGCGTCCCTTCATGGACCTGCCAGAAATGAAAAGATAACCAACGGGTCCGATTGCAGCCTTCAATGTCCGAACAGATCGAAATGCCGGAAGAATCCCTCGTTCCTGCAGGAATCGGGCCGCAATTGCGCGTCGCGCGGGAAAAGCTCGGCCTTACGATCGAGCAGGTGGCGGCGGAAACGCGCATTCCCTCGCGCCACATCGTGACGATCGAAAGCGGTGAATTCGCCGCCCTTCCCGGGCGCACCTATGCGATCGGCTTTTCCCGCAGTATCGCCAGGCTGGTGAGGCTCGACCAGGACGACGTGGTGGCGATGGTGCGAGCCGAACTGGACGCCTACGGACCGGATGAGGCTGCCGGCCGCAAGAGTTTCGAGCCGGGCGATCCCACCCGCGCGCCATCGGGACGGCTGGTGTGGTTCTCCCTGTTTGCCGTGGTGATCCTCGTCATCGGCCTTTATTTCGCCGCGCGCACGCTGTTTGCACCGGCGGCCGAACTGCCTTCGCTGGTTGCCCAGCAGGAGCAGGAAGAGGTTGTGGCGGCAGAGCGGGCGGCAAGCGAGCAGGGTGCGTCCGCTGCAGGTCCGGCTGCGGTGGCGGGCGGCCCGGTCGTCTTCACCGCGCAGGGCCCGGTCTGGGTGCGCTTCTACGACGAGCAGCGCGTGCTGATGGAAAAAGAAATGGCCGAAGGGGAAAGCTATACCATCCCCGCCGATGCCGACGGCCCGCAGATCATCACCGCTCGGCCTGACCTGCTGGCAATCACCATAGGTGGCCAGAGCGTGCCGCGGCTGGCGGAGGAAATGGTCACCATCCAGAATGTGCCGGTAGATGCGCAATCGCTGCTTGGACGCGGAGAGGCGGTGGATGGCGTGGAGGAACCTGCGACANNGACAGGAGACGAGGCTGGCTGACCGCCGGCCGGCAGCACCAAGCTTACCGTGGATTAACCCCGGGGCTGGCTGGGGCAGGCGCGGTTAATCGTATATTCGAACTGCACTTTGCACATTCGCCCCGCAGAGCCGGGAAAAGGAAGGAATTCGATGCCTCGCAAGTCTGTTTCCATCCGTAACGCAGTCGGATCGGCCATTGCCGCCGGATTGCTCGCAGGAATGGTTCCCGTGCCCGCAGCGGCGCAGGTGGATGCGCGCCTGGAACGCATAGAGACGCAGTTGCGCGCGTTGCAGCGTGCCGTCTTCCCGGGCGGAGACCAGCGCTTCTTCGAGCCCGAGATCACTGCCGTCGATCCGACGCAGGCGCGCGAACCGGGTATGCCCTCGACCAGCGCGCTGACCGACGTATTGACCCGCCTGGAGGCGATAGAATCCGAACTCGCCCGACTGACTGCAGCGAGCGAGGTCAATGAGAACGCGCTGGCCATGCTGTCGCTGCGCGTCGATACGCTGGAAGCCGCGGCAGAGGCGGCCACGGTGCCCGCCGACCCCGAACAGCCGGAAGGCGTGATCGAAGTCGCCGAGGAAGAAACCGTCGAGCTGGCCAGCGTGGAAGAGGAAGCGGAGGAGCCGGCCGGGCCGACCGAGGAGCGGCTTACCGGCGTGCAGGCGATCACCAAGCCCGCCACGGACGATGCCGGGGACGACGAATATGTCTATGGCTTCCGCCTGTGGAACGCCGGCTTCTATTCCGAAGCGCAACAGCAACTGGCGTTGTTCCTCGAACAATACCCCGATCACTGGCGCACGACCTATGGCCGCAACCTGCTTGGCCGCGCCTGGCTTGATGATGGCGAACCGCGCCGGGCAGCGACCCATTTCTTCGAGAACTACCAGGCAGACAAGCAATCTGCCCGCGCACCTGACAGCCTGCTGTTCCTTGCCGAGAGCATGATCGCGCTGGGCGATACCAACCGCGCCTGCATCGCCCTGGCCGAATTCGGGGAAACCTACCCCGCGCTCGCCACCGGGCGGTTGCTGGAACAGTACGAATCCAATCTGGGTCGTGTCGACTGCGAGTGACCCTGAAGCCCCGGAACTGCCAGAGAGACTGGTCGAATGGTTCCGTGAAGCGCTGGACTGGCTGAACCCCGAGGGTGAGAGGATCGGGCTTGCCGTATCCGGCGGACCCGATTCCATGGCCATGCTGCTGCTCGCCCATGCCGCCGTTCCGGGCCGCTTCGAGGTGGCCACGGTCGACCATGGCATCAGGCCCGAGGCGAAGGCGGAATGTGCTTTCGTCGCCGGGCATTGCCGCGTGCGGGACATTCCCTGCACGGTCCTGACCGTGGAGTTGCGTGGCAACGGCAACCTGCTCGAGGAGGCGCGCCAGCGACGCTATGAAGCGCTGGAGAACTGGGCGCAGGAACGCGAGCTGCCCATCATCGCCACCGCACACCAGATGGACGACCAGGTAGAGACCTTCCTCATGCGGCTGGCGCGGGGGAGCGGAATTTCCGGCCTCAGCGCCATTCGCGCGAATTCCTTTGCGCCTTCGGGCTGGCTGCGCCTGATCCGCCCCCTGCTGGGTTTCCGCCGAGAGGAGCTGGAAGCGTTGGTGGAAGTTGCGGGCATCGACGCCGTGCGCGATCCGAGCAACGAGGATTCCCGCTTCGACCGCATTCGCTTCCGCCAGGCGCTGGAGCAGTTCGAACTGGTCAGCCCGGAGGCTATTGCCGCATCTGCCGCCAATCTCGCCGATGCCGATGCGGCAATCAGCTGGGCTGTTCTCAGCGGCTGGAAGGATCGCGTGGAGATTGGCGAGGACGAAGTACGCTATCGCCATGGCGGAGCGCCCGTGCTCATCTCAATGCGCATCGTGCAGCGTGCCATCGCCCGGCTTGGTGGAGACGCCTATCTGGCGCGCGCGGTCAATCTGGTGCGGCGGCTGGAGCGTGGCGAACAGGGCAATGCCGGCGGGGTGCTGGTCACCATCGAAGGCGATGAATGGGTGTTTCGTCGGGAACCGCCGAGGAGGACCGGTTAAGGTGAGGGCAGCGCCTCAGCTCGCGGCCAGCGGCGTGCCGATGCCGGCCTGTACCCCATCCGTGATGATCACCACGTCGCCAACACTGGCGATGTCGTAGAGGCGGCTGACGAACTCGTCCGGCACGCCAATGCAGCCGTGGCTGGCATAGCCGCGTTCGACCGTCGAGCCGCCGTGAATGGCGACCCCGTCCCAGGTCAGCCGCAGAGTCCAGGGCATGGGCGCATTATTGTAGCGCTCGGAGATATTGTGCCGCTACTTGGTCAGGATCGGGAAAGTGCCTGTCGGAGTGGGATGCGACCGCGTGCCGAGCAGGGCGGCGGCTGCGCCAATCTCGTAGCCGTTGCGGAACACCGAGATCACGCGCGCCTGCAGGTCCACGGTGATCACCAGCGGGCCATCGGGAACGCCCTCGTCATCCCAGTGCCATTCGCCATAGCGGATCGGGCCCTCGATCGGCAGGATGCGCCTGATGACGAAGGGATTGTCTTCGTTATATGCGGGTACGTCCTGCACCACCGGCTCGGAAACGAATATCGGCTCGCTCGCAGGCGCCGCCAGGGCGGCAGGATCGACGCGGATCTGCTCCTGCAGCGAGAGATCGGCCTGGTCAGGAATGTCCGACAGCACGTCTTCCGCCGTCAGCCAGCCGTCCATGCCATTATCCTGTTGCTGCGCTTCGAGCCGGTTGCCGGCAAACATCATCGCCCCGATCAGCACGAGGGCGACCAGAGTGCTTCCGCCAATCCATTTCACGACTGCGCTCATGGCGCTTTCATGCGCGCAAAGCCGCAGGAATCCAAGGGTTGCACATGGCCAGTCCCGATAAGGGACGGCGGATCGAGACGCAGTTAACGCCTGGAGCGGTCAACCATGGGCGCCGAAGATATTGGCGATAGCGGTCGATATGCGCAGGGACAGGCCATAGGCGGCCTCGATCGGGTCGATGAACTCGCGCTGGATCGCCTCATAGCCATGGTCCTCACCTTCCGGGTAATCGGTCGGTTCGGAGAGGTCGAAATCCTCGATCTTGGGGAAGCTGGTGGGATAGGCGCGCCGCAGCTGCGCCAGCGCCTCGTCGACGCGCAGGGTAAAGACCATTTCCAGCACGTCGTCGCGCGAAACGTCATTGGCGCGGCTGAACACCGGCACGCTTACGGCGCGCAGGAACATGTGCTGGAACAGCGCCAGGCGCAGTGCCTGGAGCACGCCGATGAAGCGGCGCAATTCCTCGCGGTGCAATTGCGGGTTCTCGTCTGGCAGCAGCTCCAGCAGGCGGTGCAGCTTCAGCGCATCGACACGCAGGCGGCTGGCAAGGCGGCGGAACACGCCGATGCGGTCATCCTTGACGAGGTATTCGGCAAGGCCCTCGCATGCCGGAGCAAGATGCGCTTCCGTTCCGCGATAGGGGCGGCTGGCCCAATAGGCCGAGTTGAACAGCTCGCCATAGGCCGCCACCGTCTTGACCGAGGCCAGCGCATTTGATGAGCGCGCCAGCCGGATCAGCTGGCGTCCGCGTTCGCTCTCGCGGAGCATGCTGGCGACTTCATCGTAATTGCCTTCCGCTGCATGGCCGATGCCGGAAATCACGTTCACCGGATAGCCCAGCTGCTGCAGGATGGCATTGTGCGGGATAGCGCGAATCTGCCTGAGGCTCATCTCGCGGTCGGCGGCAATGTCGCTTTGCCGGCGCGAGACGCGGCTGCCGGTGGGATTGAGCAGGCCGAGGCCGAAGGCGGTGATGGCCCGCGAATAGGTGCGGCTTTCCAGGTGCGAGCGCTGGTGATCGCGGATCGCGCGGTAGAAATCGAGGCTGAGGTCGGTGCGCCGGTAGAACAAGTCGGTCGGCGCGTCGGTATCGGTATGGGCCGGGCGGATGTCAGCGATGCGGGTCAGCGTCGCCAGCGCCAGTTCCGGTGTCTCGAACCAAAGATAGCCATCGCCGCCCTGGAAGCTGACTTCCGGTTCCAGCGTGATTCCTGCACGGGCGAAGCGGCGCTTGGCCCAGGGGCTGAGCGGCCAGGTCAGCCGGTCGGCGAAACTGCCCGGATGGGCGCCGCGGCCCGTGCTCTCGCCATGGGTGTTGAAGATCAGTGCGGCAACGTCGGTCATGCCGTTGTCGGCCATGGCCTCGGCGAGCCGGCCCTGCAGCCGCTCGATGGCAAGGCTGGCGGGGATCTGACCGACAAAGCGGCCGGCATCGGAAAAGCCCGTCTGGATCGCTACGCGCCCGCGCTTGCGGGCATAATCGCGATAGACATCCTCGGCGAGCAGCTCGTCGACAAAGCGGCCACCATGTTCGAGCGCGCTTTCGGTCTCGAACAGGGGCGAGATATCGACCTTGTCGTCGATCCCGAACAGCTTGGCGAAATAGAGCGCGGAAAGGATGGTGGCGGGTTGCTCGCATTCGGCAATCAGCATGCGGATCGGCGCATCGGCATCCACATGGGCGAGGGTCTGCGCCATCGCCAGGAATTGCCTGATGGCGGTGCTGCTTTCGATTGCCAGCGCGGCAAAGTTGCTGCGGTGGGGCGTGACCTCGGCAATCGCCTTGCGCAGGTGGACAATGGCGCCCTTGCTGGAAAGGTCGATCGCCCCGCTCGGGTCGAGCTTGCGGCGGATCGCATTGTTCAGCTGCTTGGCGTTCACGCGGAAATGGATCCAGCCCATGCCAAGGCCATCGGCACGCATGGCGGCGGCCAGGGTCTTCAGCTCCAGCGCGCGATCGCCTTCGGCCTGTGCCGCCTCGGCCTCGAGCGCGGAGATATAGGGTTTGAGCGTCAGCAGGTGGCGCGGATCACTCGCCGTGAGGCGGTTGGCTGCGACCGATAGCGCGGCGGGCTCGGACAGGTCGGAGGCGAAATCCAGCGCCCGCTCGCGAGCGTAATCGGTGGCCGCGCGCAGTTCCGGCAGCAGGTCATGGGCCGGGTCGATCCGTTCGAGCTTGTCGCAATAGCGAGCCAGTCGTTCGGCCTTTTCTGCAAGGCGGAAGCCGATCGAGCTGGACCAGGAGATATCGGTCCGCCCGTCCATGTCGTAGCCGACCCATGTAGCGAAGCGGAACGGCAGCGGCGCCAGCTCGTGCCAGCGGTCCGGCCAGGTCTCCCGCGCATGGCCGAGCAGCGTCTTCACCAGCGTGTCGCGGGCGCCCTGGGCATGGGCGATGGCGCGCATGGCGCGCTCGTGCTCATGTGCCAGCGTGATCTGCGGACGCTTGCTGTCGACAGAGCAATCGGGCGCGACGTTCTCGCTTGCCGCAGTGGCGACCGCCTGCGACTGCGCCGGTGTCATCAGGAAGGTGGGGTGGGCGGTGAAGACCGCGTGCAATTGCGGGCTTTGCCAGCGCCGGGCGAAGTCCTCGAAGTCATTTTCCACGCAATGGCTGCGCAGGCTCGCTACGTTCTCGGCCTCGCCGATGGGAGCGATCATGGCCTGCAGGCGGTCGGCCCGCTTGGCCAGCGCCTCGCATTCCAGTTCGGCAATCAGCCCGCTGCAGTCCTCAAGCGACATCTCCCCGCTTTCCAGCACGCGCGAAAGGTCGAGCGAGAGCTGGAAGACCGGGTTGAAGAGGGGTGTTTCGGCGGTGCGCTGGTGGTGCAGCTGCAGGCGCTCTACGAGATCCGCGACTGTCTTCACGCAGCCAGTCCGGAGGCCGCCCTGGCCAGTCGGTTGATTTCATCGGGGCTGGCGCCCTTGGGGACAACCCACGAGCCGCCCACACACAGGACCTGATCGAGTGCCAGCCAGTCCGGTGCGGTTTCCGCGCTGATACCGCCGGTGGGGCAGAACTTGCATTTGTAGAAGGGCGCCGCGAGCGCCTTCAGCGCCGGTATGCCGCCAGCTGCCATGGCGGGAAAGAACTTGAAATGCTCAAGGCCAAGGTCGAGCCCGCGCATGATGTCGCCGGCGGTGGCGGTGCCGGGCAGGAAGGGAATTCCGGACTTGATTGCCGCATTGCCGAGCGGCTCGGTCAGGCCAGGCGAAACGATGAACTCGGCACCGGCGGACAGGGCTTCTTCCAGCTCCTTCTTGTTGGTGACCGTGCCGGCACCGACGATGGCGCCCTTGACCAGGTTCATCCGCTTGATGACGGCAAGTGCAGCCTCGGTACGCAGGGTTACTTCGAGGACCTTGAGCCCGCCTTCGACCAGCGCTTCGGCGATCTCGCGCGCCTCGCCGTCATCCTCGATCACCAGCACCGGGATTACCGGAGCGGCCTTCATGATCTTCTCGATACCGTTCATTGGCCGTGCTCCGAAATGAAGGCCGCCGCAGCGCCATAGAGGCCGGGCTGGGGATGGATGATCAGTTTGACCGGGATCGAGGCCATCAGCGCCTCGTAGCGGCCCTTGAAGCGGAACCGCTCGGCAAAGCCCGAACGCGGCAGGTGCTCGCGCAAGCGGTATCCCAGGCCGCCGGCAAGGACGACGCCGGATGCGCCATGGGCCAGTGCAAAGTCGCCCGCCACGCTGCCCAGGTTCATGCAGAAGCGATCCATTGCCGCCACCGATAGGCTGTCGCTGCCTTCGAGCGCGGCGGTCCAGATCTCGCGATCGCTGGAGAACTCCGGTGTGCGCTTCTCGATCTTGGCCAGCGCCTGGTAGACCGGCACGATACCGGGGCCGGAGTTGACCCGTTCGGTCGAGACCCGGCGATGCACTTCGCGCAGTTTCGCCAGGATCGCATCGTCCACCGCGTCGACCGGGGCGAAATCGACATGGCCGCCCTCGGTCGCCTGCACATCGTAGCCACCCTCGTGGCGGTGGAAATGCGCCACGCCGAGCCCGGTTCCGGGACCGATCACGCTGATCGTGCCCTTGCCGGGAAGGGAAGCCTGCGGCCCGCATATATGCAGGAACTGGTCCTCAGGTGCGTTGGCGACCGCATGGGCGACGGCGGCGAAATCGTTCATCACGCTGACCGCATCGATGCCCAGCTGCCGGTCGAGCGCGCCGGTGTTGAGGACCCAGCTGTTGTTGGTCATGCGCACGGTCTCGCCGGTCACCGGCCCGGCAATGGCGATGGCCGCGCGGCGCGGCAGTTCGGCTCCGTGGATACGCTCGAACGCTTCCCAGGCGGTCTTGAGACTGGCGTGGTCGGAGGTCTTGAGCGTCACCGGCTCGGCCAGCGCCACCTCGCCATCGCGGGCAGCGGCTATGCTGAAGCGGGCATGGGTACCACCGATATCGACTGCTACGAGTTCCATTCCTTAAAGTCCTGCTGCGGCGAGCATGGCGCTGCCGCCCTTTTCGGCCTCGTCCGCGCCGGCGCGGAACATGGCAAAGAGTTCGCGGCTCACGCCGGATGCCGGAGAAGGCGCTTCGGCGGGAGAGCGGGTCGAGAGGTCTGCCGTGGTCGAGAGCGTGCCTTCGCTGGCGCAGAGCTTGATCACGTCGCCATCGCGCAGCAGGGAGAGCGGGCCGCCACCGAGCGCCTCGGGCGTACAGTGGATCGCCGCCGGGACCTTGCCCGATGCGCCGGACATGCGCCCATCGGTGACCAGCGCCACCTTGTAGCCCTTGTCCTGCAACACGCCGAGCGACGGGGTCAACGCATGCAGCTCGGGCATGCCATTGGCGCGCGGACCCTGGAAGCGGACCACCACCACCACGTCGCGGTCGAGCTCGCCGGCCTTGAAGGCGGCCTTGACCTCGTCCTGGTCGGAGAAGACTCGGCACGGCGCCTCGATTGTCCAGCGTTCCTCGGCAACGGCGCTGGTCTTGAAACAGGCGCGACCGAGATTGCCTGTCACCAGGCGCATGCCGCCGTCGGGCTGGAACGGATCGCTGACCGGGCGCAGCATGTCGGCATCGCCGCTGGCGCCGATATCGCGCCATGCGAGCTGGCCGTCATCGAGCCACGGCTCGCGGCCGTAGTCCACGAGGCCCTGTTCGCCGGCGACGGTAAGAATATCCGCATGAGCCAAGCCGGCATCGACAAGCTCGCGCACCACGAAGCCGATCCCTCCGGCCGCGTGGAAATGGTTCACGTCGCCCGAGCCGTTGGGATAGACATGGGAGAGCAGGGGCACTGCCCCGGACAGCTCATCGAGGTCGCTCCAGTCGATGGTGATCCCCGCCGCCCGGGCAAAGGCGGGAATGTGGATCGCGTGGTTGGTCGATCCGCCGGTGGCAAGCAGGCCGACCGCGGCATTGACCACCGCCTTCTCGTCCACGCAGCGCGCCAGCGGGCGGTAATCGTTACCCTCGATGGTGATCGCCGCCAGCCGGTGGATGGCCGCCCGGTCCAGCTCCTGCCGCAAGGGCGTGCCGGGCTGGACGAAGGCCGCGCCGGGCATGTGCAGGCCCATCAGCTCCATCATCATCTGGTTGGAATTGGCGGTGCCGTAGAAGGTGCAGGTGCCGGGCGAATGGTAGGACTTGCTCTCGCTTTCGAGCAATTCGGCGCGACCGACCTTGCCTTCGGCATAGAGCTGGCGAACGCGCTGCTTTTCCTTGTTGGGAATGCCGCTGGGCATGGGGCCTGAAGGCACGAACATCGCCGGCAGCCAGCCGTAGCGCAGCGAACCGATCAGCAGGCCGGGCACGATCTTGTCGCAAATGCCGAGCAGGGCCACGCTGTCATACATCAGATGCGACAGGCCGACCGAGGCGGCAAGGGCGATGACGTCGCGGCTGAACAGCGAAAGCTCCATGCCTTCCTGGCCTTGCGTCACCCCGTCGCACATGGCCGGCGTGGCGCCGGCGACCTGCGCCGTGGCGCCCACTTCGCGGGCATAGAGCTTCAGCCGAGGCGGATAGGCGCCATAGGGCTGATGTGCGCTGATCGTGTCATTATAGGCAGAGACGATGCCTATGTTCGCGCCCGCGCGGCTGGCGATCGAGCCCTTGTCCTCCTCCGCCGCGGCAAAGCCATGGGCGAGGTTGGAGCAGGGCAGGGAGGCATTGCGGTCGCGGTGGCGCTCGCCTTCCTCCTCCATCAGGGCGAGATAGGCCGCGCGATTGGCCTTCGACCTCTCGATGATGCGGTCGGTGACGCGCTCGAGCGTGGGGTGAAGGTTACTCATGCCAGCTCACCCCGTCGCGTTCGGCCAGGGCGATTGCCGCGCTCGGGCCCCATGACCCGGCGGCATAGGTCTTCGGAATCCGGCCTTCGCTGGTCCAGGTCTCGCGGATCGAATCGATCCACTGCCATTGCGCCTCCACCTCGTCACGGCGGACGAACAGCGTCTGGTCGCCATTGATCAGGTCCAGCAGCAACCGCTCATAGGCGATGCGCTTGTGCTTGCCGGAAAAGGCATCGGGCATGGCGATGTCGAGCGGCACGGAGCGCAGCACCATGCCTTCCTGGTCGATCCCGGGAACCTTGGCCATCAGCGAGAAGGAGATGTTCTCCTCCGGCTGGATGCCGATCAACAGCTTGTTCGGCTTCATCCGCGCGCCGGGGAAGATCGAATGCGGCACGCATTTGAACTGCACCAGGATCTCGGTCACACGCTTGTGCAGGCGCTTGCCGGTGCGCAGGTAGAACGGCACGCCGCGCCAGCGCCAGTTGTCGACGTGGGCCTTCAGTGCAACGAAGGTCTCGGTATCGCTGTCGCGGCCCAGTTCCTCGTCATAGCCGGGCACGATCTCGCCGGTGCTGGCGCCGCCGCGATACTGGCCGGTCACGCTCTCATCCGCAGCGACAGGGCGCAATGCGCGCAGCACCTTCACCTTCTCGTCGCGCACGGCATTGGCATCGAAGCTGGTTGGCGGTTCCATTGCCACCAGCGCCAGCAATTGCAGCATGTGGTTCTGCACCATGTCGCGCAGGGCACCGGCATCGTCATAGAAATCGACGCGGCTTTCGAGGCCGACGGTTTCGGCCACGGTGATCTGCACGTGGTCGATGTATTGCGCGTTCCACAGCGGTTCGAACAGGAAGTTGGCAAAGCGCAGCGCGAGCAGGTTCTGCACCGTTTCCTTGCCGAGGTAATGGTCGATGCGGTAAATGCGGTTTTCCGGGAAGGCGAGGGCAACCGCATCGTTGATCTCGCAGGATGAGGCGAAATCGGTGCCGAGCGGTTTTTCCAGGCTGATGCGTGCGCCTTCTCCGGCCAGGCCCGCGGACTTCAGGCCCTCGATGGTCGGCTTGAACAGGCTCGGCGCGGTGGAAAGGAAGATCGCCAGGTCCTCTCCCGGCCCGGCCTTCTTGGCCAGTTCGAGATAGCCTTCCGGCGTCGTCACATCGAGCGGCTGATAATGCAGGCGATTGAGGAAATCGGCCATCCCGCCGCGGCGCTCGGCGGGCAGGAACTTCTCCAGCGCCGCGCGGGCGAGGTTGCGGAACTCGCCATCGTTGAGACTGGAGCGCGCGGTGCCGACGATGCGCAGATCCTCGGCAAGCAGGTCCTCGGCATCGAGCGCGCAAAGGCTCGGCAGCAGCATGCGCTGCGAAAGGTCGCCAGTCGCGCCAAACAGCAGGAGTGTATGTGCGCCGGTGGTCATGCGGTGATCCTGCGTCTGGTCATTTGCGAAGCCATTCTAAGCGCAAAATGCTGCACTGCAATAGAGGTTTGGCGAAAACGATGATTTGCTCGGAATTTCGACCCGCCCCCGAGAATTGTGAACGTTCACATTGTCTCGTGGGTTCATTCTGGCAAGCTTTTGTCCCGCTGCACTGCAACGGCTCGTGCCTATTCGCCGAAAATGTGCACCGCCACCTGCCTCTTGTGCGGCTGGGCCCGGTGTTCGGCCAGAAAGATTCCCTGCCATGTTCCGAGCAGCATCCTGCCGCCCATCACCGGAACCTGCAGGTTCACTCCGGTGACCATGGTGCGGATATGCGCCGGCATGTCGTCCGGCCCCTCGGTATCGTGCTGGTAATCCGCGCCTTCGGGCGCCGTCTTGTCGAGCCAGGCGACGAGATCGCTCTGCACCGCCGGGGCGGCATTCTCGTTCATCACCAGCGATGCCGAAGTGTGCTGGCACAGCAGCGTAAGCAGGCCGTTCTCGATCCCGCTCACGCGCAGCCAGTTGGCGATGTCCTGGGTGATCTCGACCAGGCCCTTACCATTGGTTTCGAAGCCGAGGATGGCGTGGTGCTGCTGCATCAGACGATTACTCCATACAGGTCGTGTTCGTCGGCGTCTTCCACTTGCGCCTGCACGATGTCGCCGGCCTTTAGCACAGCAGGTGCATCGCGAAGGTAAACGGCTCCGTCGATTTCCGGCGCGTCGGCCTGGCTACGGCCGGTAGCGCCGATATCGCCATCCTCGTCGGGTTCGCCGACCTCGTCGATGATGACCGGGATCGTTCGGCCGATGCGGGCCTGAAGCTTTTCGGCGCTGATCCGCGCGCAGACGTCCATCAACCTGGCGTAGCGCTCCTCCTTGACCTCCTCGGGCACCGGATCGGGCAGGGCGTTGGCTGCGGCTCCTTCAACCGGTTCGAAGCGGAAGGCGCCGACGCGGTCGAGCCGGGCTTCCTCCAGCCATTCGAGCAAATAGGCGAAGTCTTCCTCGCTCTCGCCGGGAAAACCGACCACAAAACTAGAGCGGATGGCGATCTCGGGGCAGGTCTCGCGCCAGCTGGCGATGCGCTCCAGCACCTTGGCCTCGTTCGCCGGGCGCTTCATCGCCTTCAGCACCCTCGGGCTGGCGTGCTGGAACGGGATGTCGAGATAGGGCAGGATCAGCCCCTCGGCCATCAGCGGGATCACCGCGTCGACGTGTGGGTAGGGATAGACATAGTGCAGGCGCACC
>JABAHR010003489.1_pt2 | contig 17451 bp, 14 predicted proteins | sample 7062101 | NCBI WGS metagenome assembly JABAHR01 (sample SAMN14534553, study PRJNA622989) | marine sediment metagenome | biome: marine biome [ENVO:00000428]; feature: marine pelagic biome [ENVO:01000023]; material: deep marine sediment [ENVO:00002113] | place: India: Gulf of Kutch | collected... | reverse complement strand
CGCTGCTGCCAGGCGCGCCACTCGTGCAGCCGCGCGAGCTGCAGGGCGACGTCGGCGTTCGGCGGGTCGAGCTGCCGTCGCGCCAGGGCCCGCGCCTGCGCCAGCGCCCACTCGTCGGCGCGGGTCGCCTGGCCGGTCTGGTCCCAGCCGGCCAGCGTGGCGTCCGCCGCGGTGCCGAGCACGCCGCCCCAGGCCCACGCCGCGGCCCACAGCGTGAGGGCAAGGCTCGCGAGCAGCGCGAGCGCGTAGGCGAGACGGCGAACGGGACGGGGCATGATCGCGATGCGGGAGCGGGCGGCTAAAACATGCCGCACCCGGGCTCAGAGGGTCGTCGTGGCGACCCGAATTCGGACCCACGCAGGCTTACGAAGCCCGGGCTTGCTTGCGCTCGGCGTAGGCGTAGTAGCGGCTGTAGTAGTCGCTGGCGTCGTAGTAGTAGGCCTTACGGCGGTCGACCTGCGAGAGCACGATGCCGAGCGGCTCGATGCGGGCCTGCTCCATGCGCGTGAGCGTCTCCTGCGCCGTGGCCTTCGTGGTGCTGTCGGCCTGCAGCACCAGCAGCACGGTGTCGGCGAGGTGCGCAAGCACAACGGCATCGCTCACCGGCAGCACCGGCGCGGTGTCGATGACGATATGGGCGAAGCGGCTGCGCAACTCGGTGAGCGCATCGCCGAGACGCTTCGACGACAGCAGCTCGAGCGGGTTCGGCGGCACGGCGCCGGCATGTAGTATCGAGAGCCGGTCGCAGTCTCGGTCCTTGTAGAGGCACTCGTCCAGGGTGTTGCTGCCGGCGACGAATTCAACCAGGCCGGCGTCGCCACGCCGCCCGCTCAGGTGCGCGAGCCGCGGCTTGCGCAGGTCGGCATCGATCAGCAGCGTGTCGTCGAGCTGCGCGAAGGCCGCCGCCAGGTTGGTCGCGAGCGTGGTCTTGCCCTCGCCCTGCGTCGCCGACGTCACCAGGACGACGCCCGGCGNNATTCGCATGGAAGTAAAAACGCTCCACGCTTGCCGGCGCCGAGCGGCCCCTGCTGGCGCGCGCGAGTTGCCTTCGTTGCAGTAACGGCACCGACGCCAGCACCGGAACGCCCAGCTTTTCCTCGACCTGCGCCGGCACCTTGAAGGTCCGGTCCAGGTACTCGCGCGCCAGCGCGATGGCGATGCCGCCCAGCAGGCCGATGAGCAGCCACTGGCCGATGATGCGCATCTCGTCGGGGGCGTAGGGCGCGCCCGGCACCAGCGCGGCGTCGACGATGCGCGCACTGCTGAACTTGGGGTCCTGCGACACACCGGCTTCCTTGAAGCGCGTGAGGAAGGTTTCGTAGAGCTGGCGGTTGGTGGCCGCCTCGCGCTCGAGCTGCGTCAGGCGAGATTTCTTCTCCTTGCTCGCGAGCAGTACGTCAGACTCCTGCTGCAGACGCCCGCGCACGTCCCTGAGGGCGGCCGTCGCCGCGATCATCTTCGGGTGCTTGGGGCCGTAGCGCTTGGTTAGCTCGTTGTAACGCTGCTGGGCGGCGACGACGGCGGCGTTCAGCGACTGCAGGCGGCTGTCGTCGAACGCTTCCAGGTTCTCGGAGTCCATCATCAACCGCTCCTGCGACTGGAACGCCGTGAGCTCGGCTTCCGAGGACGCGACCTTCTGCCGCAGCTCGTCGAGCTGCTCCGTGAGCCACGAGCTCGCATGCTGCACGCGGTCTAGACGTGACTCGAGCCGGAAGTCGATGTAGGCCTGGGCGACGGCGTTGGCCACCTCCGCCGCGAACTCGGGGTCGTCCGCGCGGTAGGTGATGCTCATGATCTGGGTGTTCTGGCTGCCGCTGACGCCGAGACCGCCGCGGATCGTCCCGGTGAGGGCGAGGGCCCGCGCTGCACGCTGCTGCGGGCTCATTCCGGGCGTCGCCGGGTCCGCGGGCGACGGCGAGCTGCCGGGCCAGACGNNACTCGTCGAGGCGTTGCTCGAGGAGCCGCAGGGGCTCGTACTCACGCCGCGTTGCCGGCGGCTGCGTGAGGGGGTCGCGGTCCACCAGCCGCAGCCGCTCGACCACGCGCGCGGCGATGGCGCGACTGCGGATGAGCGCTGTCTGCGTCTCGTAGAATCGATACGACGGCACCATTACCACCGGCCCGGTGATCGACGCCAGATTGGCACGCTCGGGCTCGACGGCGAGCGTCACCGTGGCCCGGTACATGGGCGTCGCCGACAGCGCCTTGTAGGTGCCGACGACCGCGCCGAGGATGGCCAACAGCAAGATCAGCCACTTGTGACGGCGCACGCTGCGCCAGAGCCGCGCGAGGGTCAGGTTGTCCTGAGTGCCGACGGCGTCGAGGCCCGGGTAGGCGGGCAACGCCTCGGCGACGGCGCGGCGGGAGATGGGGGTTATGTTCGTTGCCAAGGACGTTTCCCCGACCTCAGAACAGGCTCGCACCGACGGTGATTACGTCGCCGGGCTCGACCGGCGCGGTGAGCGCGGCGCGCTTGATCACGGTGGGCGGGTCGCCCTCGCGCGTGATCCGGATCTTACGCTTCGAAGCCCGCAGCGAGAAGCCGCCGGCGAGCGCGATCGCCTGCTCCACCGTCAGTCCGTCGCGGTAGGCGTAGCTCCCGGGGCGCGCGACCTCGCCATGGAAATAAATGAACTCGCCGGTCGGGCCGCCCGGTGCGGGCGGCACCGTGATGATGTCGCCGGGCAAGATCGACATGTTTTTCTCGACCGCCAGGGCCTCGGTGAGGCCAGCGCGGGCGATGCTCGCCTGCTCGATCTGCGCCGGGTCGTCGACGCCCGCGAGCAGCAGCGCCAGCTCCAGCGTGAGCCCCTCGTGGTAGGAGACGGTCCTTGGCGCCACCATCCCCTCGCCGCGCACGTAGATCGGCCGCGCCTCGCTCACGGTCACCGTGACCTGGGGCTTGCGCAGGTAGCCGTCGAGCAGCCGCGCGGTGAGCTCGGCCTCGAGCTCGCCCGCCGTGCGCCCGGCGGCGACCACGTCGCCGATCAGCGGATAGGGAATGACGCCGTCGTCGTCGACCTTGACGCCGCCCAGGCTGATGTCGGGCTCCTGGAAGACCTGGACGCTGAGGACGTCGCCGGGCGCGATACGATACGCCTCCCCGACAGCAACGGCGGCCTCGGCCCACACGCACACGGCGAGTGCGGCGGGGAGGAGCTTAAGCCATCGCATCGGCTTCACGGCATCTGGCCTCCCGGGCTGTCAGGGTCCTGCAACGGTTACGGCCGCCGGAACGTCACGAACAGCGATGCGTACTCGGCGTCGTACTCCACCTCGGGCCGGTTGGAGCTGCGGTCGATGTGTCCGACCCGACCGCTGAGGCTCATCCAGGGCCGGAAAGCATAACTCAAGCCCACGGCCGTGTCGAAGATGTCGTCCTCGCGGCCGTCGTCGAAGTCGTCGTTGGAGAAATTGGCGAAGGCATTGAGGCTCCAGCGGTCGGCGAGCCCCTGATTGACGCTCGTCCCGAGCAGGGTGTGGACGAAGGCGTCTGAGGCCGCGTCGGCAGACTCCTCGAAGGTGCGGGCGCCGTAGACGCCGACGCTGGTGCGTGGTCGTGCCTGCCAGTTGAAGCGCAGGCTGTAGGTGTCCGTCTCGTTCTTCTCCTTGGTCGGGTCGGCGTACTCGCGCTCGCTGCGCCCGAAGCGAAAGTTCAGATTCGTGATGGCCGTGGTCTGGTAGGTGACGCCGACGCCGTAACGCAAGGTGGTGCTGTTGTCGTTGTTGGCGGGGTCGCGGTAGTCGATCTCGCGCTCGGAGACGTCGAACAGGAGCTGCGTGCGGGGGCCGAGGTTGTAGAAGAGCGTGCCGTAGATGATGTCCTGGTCGCGGTCGCGGTCGCTCTGGTCGTTGTTGGTGAACGTGAGCTCGTCGTGGGTGATGCCCACCTGGAGCTGCAGCGTGTTGGTGCGCCGCCCGAGCGTCACCGCCGCGCCGACGCGCGTGCGCTGGAACTTGTCCCGCGACGAGGTCGGGTCCGAGCGCACCCCAGGGGCGCCGCGCTGTTCGGCGCCCTCGGCGTAGCCGGCGAGCAGGTCGACGTCGAGGATGCGCGTGAGGTCGAGGTTGAGGCCGGCGTCGATCCCCCAGTTGATGGCGTCCTCGTCAGGAAAGCGGTCGTAGCCGCTGAAGTTGGCATAGAGGCCGATCTGGAAGGAGTGCCGTCCGAAAAAGCCGCCCTTGGCCAGATTCTGTTTCCACAAGAGCGTCGGTGAGACCGTGAAGTAGATGTCCGACTCCTCGTTGTCCGGGGTGCGGAAGATGTTGCTGTCGTAGGTGACGCCCAGGGTGAGGGCTGGATAGAAACCCGAGATCAGGCCCTTGGAGACGGCCACCACCGGATTCAGCACGCGCTGGGCGGTTTCGGGCGGCGCCACCGCGTAGGTCGCCTCCTGTGCCGCTGCCGGCGTGGCGAGGCACCACGCCGTTCCCACGGCAAGTGCGGCGCACAACCTCCTGCCGCGGCCGTGGCTCCCGAGCCTGCTGCCAGCGAAGACCGTCATCCCCCTGCACCGGTGCTCTCGTCTTCGTCCGCCTCCAGACCGCATTCGCACTCCAGCGTGCTGGTGCGGTCGGGCCGCTGCGCCGCCTCGCCCGCGCGCGCGGCGCAGCACACGAGCTCGTCGCAGTTCGCGATCTCTCCGCACGGCAGACGGTCGAGCGCGTGATAGAACATGACCACCGGCACTTCGGTGAAGCCGAGCTTCTCGGCCATGGCGATGCGCTCGGGGTCGTTCAGCCACATGCGCTCGCCGCCCTCGTAGAGAGTGATCAGTGCCGGCTTCACGAAGCCGCGATCGAGCATATCGGCCTCGAGCATTAACCAGTTCTCCTCGCCGATGTCCTTCTTGCTCGGCAGCTTGAAGCGGTCCTTGAGCTCGCTCATCTGCGCGACGAAGTGATGATCGCCTTCCTCCCACAGCGGCACCGGGGTGAGCTGCACGCCCTCTTCGAAGAACTTCTCCGACACGCTCTTAAGGGTCGGCTCGGCGAAACGCGCCACGGGCTGCTGGAACGCCTGGTTGTAGACGACCACCACCGGCAGCTCGTCGACGCCGCTCTGCAGTGCGGCGCCGATCTGCTCGAGATTGGCGTCGACGACGACGATCTGCTCCTCGTCCTTGTAGAGCGCAACGAACACCGGCCGCGGCGTGAGGGCGTCCGGGGCCATGGCGCCGCTGAGCGAGTACCAGCGCAGCTGCGGGTCGAGCAGATCGGCGAGCTCGCGTGTCGGGACGCTCACGTGCGCGGCGCCGGTCAGCCAGCGCGGGAACGGCGTGAGCTTGCGGTCCTCCTCGAAGTAGCGCCGTGCGATCTCGTCGAGCGCGGGGCGCTCGCCCAGATCCTCCGCCCGATACCGGCCGTAGAAGAGCGTCTCGCGATCGCGGCTGCGGCAGCTCCAGCCGGGCAGCGACGGCATCAGCCGGATCGCCGTGTCGTAGATCTCCCGCACGCGTTCGGGCTGGGACTGTGTGACGAGGTTGGTGACGAAGTCGATGGGGATGCCGAGCTCGACGCCGCGCAGCAATACCCCGGTCAGCGGGTAGCCCGTTATCAGCATGGTGCGGATCGTCTGGAAGGTGCGCTGATCGATGTCGAACTGCACCGTGTCGTCGTCGGGATACATGATGTGCACGTCCTCTTCCATGACGGCGAGCGCCCCCTGGGCGACAAGCCACAGCGCCAGCGCCGCGGCCCCCGGGAGGCGACGGCGCGCTGCCGCGCTCCGCCCGGTTCTCGCGCCGCTTCTCATGCGCTCAGGCTCCGCGACCGCCGGCGGTCCGGCGAGGGGCCGCCATCGCATCGATCGTGTGGGGCTCCCGCTTCGGCAGGTCTGATCCTTGCTGCTCGCGGCGCGCCGATTCCAGTCGGCCCGGCTGCCCAGGCCACAAGGCGGCTGTGGGGCCGCATTCGTACGGGTCGCGTTTCGGCTGGAAAAGCATGAAAATCCGCAGAACCCCACCCAGAAAGTATAGAAGCGGAGCGCCTCGCCAAGCGCTGGCCGCGGTGGCCGTACGCGCACGGCGGGAGGGGTGAACCGATGGATCGAAGCGGATACGGCCGCCCCTTCGTTGAACGCGTCCACGCTACCGCCACGGCGAATAAGCTAAAACTCATCGCAGAATCAGGCTATAATAGCCTGAATTTAATGTAGATTCTCTGGTAAAAGCGACACCCCCAAGTGCTTGCTCAGTGTAGCAAACCGCGGTTCGTGCCAACAGCGGCGCGCGCTCACGTCGCCGCGGGACCGATGCGCTCCAGCCCGCCCATATAGGGCCGCAGCGCCTGCGGGATGCGAATGCCGCCGTCCGCTTCCTGGTAATTCTCCAGCACCGCCACCAGCGCGCGGCCGACGGCCAGCCCGGAGCCGTTCAGGGTGTGCACGGGCTCGGGCTTGCCGCTGTGCGGATTGCGCCAGCGGGCGCTCATACGCCGCGCCTGGTAGGCCTCGCAGTTGCTGCACGAGGAGATCTCGCGGTAGCGCCGCTGGCCCGGCAGCCACACCTCCAGATCGTAGGTCTTGGCCGCCGCCCCGCCCAGGTCGCCGGTGCACAGCGCCACGACCCGGTAGGCGAGGCCGAGCCGCTGCAGCACCGTCTCGGCGTGGCCGGTGAGCTCCTCGAGCGCGTCGTAGGAATCCTCGGGGCGCACGATCTGCACCAGCTCCACCTTCTCGAACTGGTGCTGGCGGATCATGCCGCGGGTGTCCTTGCCGTAGGAGCCGGCCTCGCGGCGAAAGCACGGCGAATAGGCGGTGACCTTGAGCGGCAGCGCGTCGGCCTCGACGATGCGTTCGCGCACGAGGTTCGTCAGCGGCACCTCGGCCGTGGGCACCAGGTAGTACGGCGGCTCGTCCTGGGTGGCGAACTGGTCGTCGGCGAACTTGGGCAGCTGACCGGTGCCGAACAGCGCCTGGCCGTTGACCAGGAACGGCACGCCCATCTCCGTGTAGCCGTGCTCGCCGGTGTGCAGGTCCAGCATGAACTGAGCGAGCGCCCGGTTGAGCCGCGCCAGCGCCCCGCGCATGACGACGAAACGCGCGCCCGTCAGCCGTGACGCGGTGTCGAAATCGAGCATGCCCAGAACGGTGCCGAGATCGACGTGATCGCGCGGCTCGAAGTCGAAGGCCGGCGGCTCGCCCCAGCGGCGCACCTCGACGTTGTCGCCCTCGTCGCGCCCTACGGGCACGCTCGCGTGCGGCAGGTTGGGCAGGCCCTCGAGGGTCGCCGCAAGCCCGGCCTGCACGTCCTCGAGCCGTGCCGCGGCGGCGTCCAGCCGCGCGCCGAGATCGGCCACCTCCGCCAGCAGCGCCGCGGCGTCCTCACCGCGCGCCTTGAGTTGACCGATCTCCTTCGAGCGCCGGTTGCGCTCGCCCTGCAGCGACTGCGTCTCGGTCTGGCAGCGCTTGCGCTCGTCCTCCAGCCGCTTAAAGCCGGCCACGTCGAAGTCGAAGCCGCGCGTTTCCAGGCGGCGTGCGATGGCGGCGGGGTCGCGCCGCAGCTCCTGCATATCCAGCATGCTCGCTCTCCGGGTCAGGCGTTGACTTCGGCCGTCCAGCTGAGGACGTGGCCGGGCTCGATCAGCTCGTCGAGCTCCTCGAGGATGGCCGCCACGCGGGCGGGCTCGTCGAAGAACTCCACCACCAGCGGCAGGTCCAGCGACAGATCCAGCAGCCGCGACGCGTGCAGCGTACCGGACTTGCCGAAACCCGATATGCCGCGCAGCACCGTCACGCCCGCCACGCGGGCCTCGTCGTGCAGGCGGCTCAACAGCGCCTGCAGACGGTGCTCCCCTTCGGTCAGGTAGATGCGCACGACGGTGACGGTCTTAGAGGCCATGGGTCACCAGGCGCGGGCAATGAGCATGCCGAGCCAGCAGCCGCCGAGACACAGCACCACGCTGGCGACGACGTTGGCGCCGGCGCGCACGTACTCGGCGTCCTCGAGCAGGGCCAGCGTCTCGAGCGAGAACGTCGAGAACGTCGTGAAGGCGCCCAGCAGGCCCACGAGCAGCGCGGCCCGCCACAGCTCGCTCGCCGCCGAGCGCTCGAGCAGCACCACGAACAGGAAACCGATCGCGAGCGAGCCCGCCACATTGACCACCAGCGTGCCGTAGGGAAACCCGCGCCCGAGCACGCCGTGCACCGCCTGCGACGCCCAGTAGCGCATGAGCGCGCCGGCGGCGCCGCCGGCGGCGATGGCCACTACCCTCAACACGGCCGCCGCACCCGCACGGCCCTCACCGCCGTCCCTGTCCGGCCCGGTCGAGCGCGCGGAAATGAGCCAGGCGCTCGGCGATGCGAGTCTCGAGGCCGCGCTCGACGGGGTGGTAGTAGGTTTTGTCGCCCAGCGCCTCGGGCAGGTAGCTCTCGCCGGCGGCATAGCCCTCGGGCTCGTCGTGGGCGTAGCGGTAGCCGCGGCCGTGGCCGAGCCGCTCGAGCAGCCGCGTCGGGGCATTGCGCAGGTGCAGCGGCACCTCGGCGTTGCCCGTCTCGCGCGCGTCGCTCGCGGCGGCGTCGAAGGCGCGGTAGACGGCGTTGCTCTTCGCCGCGCAGGCGAGATACACGACCGCCTGCGCCAGCGCCAGCTCGCCCTCGGGGCTGCCGAGTCGCTCGTAGGCGTCCCAGGCGTCGAGCGTGACCGTGAGCGCACGCGGGTCGGCGTTGCCGATGTCCTCGCTGGCGATGCGCACCAGCCGCCGCGCGAGGTAGGCGGGGTCGCAGCCGTGATCGAGCATGCGTGCGAGCCAGTACAGCGCGGCGTCGGGGCTCGAGCCGCGCACCGACTTGTGCAGCGCGGAGATCTCGTCGTAGAAGACGTCGCCGCGCTTGTCGAAGCGCGACACGGACTCGCCGGCAACGCGCTCGGCCAGCTCGACGTCGACGCCGCGCGCCTCCGCCGCCGCCACCGCCACGGCCGTCTCCAGCAGGTTCAATGCGCGGCGCGCGTCGCCGGCGGCCGCCGATGCGAGAAACGCCAGTGCCGGCGCCTCGACCGGCACGGCCTCCGTCAGCGCCCCGGCCACGGCGCGCTCGAGAATGGCGCGCACGTCGGCGTCCTCCAGCGGACGCAGCACGTAGACGCGCACGCGCGAAAGCAGCGCGTTGTTGAGCTCGAAGGAGGGGTTTTCCGTGGTGGCGCCGACAAAGGTCAGCGTGCCGTCCTCGATGTGCGGCAGAAAGCCGTCCTGCTGGGCCTTGTTGAAGCGATGCACCTCGTCGACGAACAGCACCGTGTCGCGGCCCTGCGCGCGCGCGGCCCGCGCCGTCTCCACCGCGGCGCGCAGATCCTTCACGCCGCTGGTAACCGCCGAGAAGGAGAGAAACTGCGCCTGGCAGTGTGCGGCGACGACGCGCGCCAGCGTGGTCTTGCCGGTGCCCGGCGGTCCCCACAGGACCATGGAGTGCACCCCGCCGCTCTCGAGCAGCGTGCGCAGCGGCTTGCCCTCACCGATGAGGTGACGCTGGCCGACGATGTCGTCGAGGCACTGCGGTCGCACGCGATCGGCGAGCGGCCGTGCCGGCGCCGCCGGGTCGTCGATCCACGAAGCGCTCACCTCGCGTTTCACTGCGTCTCGTCGATGACGTCCACCCCGCGCGGCGGCACGAAGCGGAACAGATCGAGGTCGACGTCGGGGTTCTCCCGCGTGCGCGAGAAAACGATGCGCGTCGTCTGCCCGAGGCCGTCGATGAGCTCGAGCACGCGCAGCGCATCCCCCTCAAAGCCCAGGCGTATGTCCGAGAACTGCGCCTCGTCGTCCTTCGGCCTGAGCGCCACCCAGGCGAGCTCGCCCTGGGCGCCGAGGTCGGTGACGTCGTAGGTCGAGTCGATGTCGCCCTGCCCCGCCAGCAGGATCGCCGGCGTGCGCCCGAGGGCCTCGCCGAGGCGCCGCACGGTGACCTGCTCCAGCTCGACGTCGTAGACCCACACGCGCTCGCCGTCGCCGACGATGTGCTGCTCGAGCGGCGGGCGGTAGTCCCAGCGAAAACGGCCCGGGCGCGCGATCCACATGCGCCCGCCGCTCTCCTCGATGCGGTTGAGGCCCTCGTCGAGGATCACCTGCTCGAATGTCGCCGCGTAGGTGTGCACCTTGTCGAAGAAGCGCTGCAGGCGCTCGACGCCGCCCGCCGCCGCCGGCGTTAGGCCGGCAAGCGCCAGCGCGGCCGTCAACGCGAGCGCCGCGGCGCGCGCGCGCTGCGGCGCTGATGCCGGGCGATGTCTGCTCATCGGCGCTGGGTCGTGGCTGTGCGGGGGTCGTCGGACCGCGTTGCGGCCTTACTCCGGCGGCGGGGGCGCGATGACGTCACGCTTGCCGTTCGACTGCAGCGGCCCGACGGCGCCCGCATGCTCCATGGCCTCGATCATGCGCGCCGCGCGGTTGTAACCCACCCGCAGCTGGCGCTGCACCGCCGAGATCGACGCCCGCCGCGTCTCGGTGACGAAGCGCAGCGCCTTGTCGTAAAGGGGATCGGCCTCGCCGCCGGGACCGCCGTCGGCGTCGAAGCCGGAAGCCTCGGCGCCTTCGACCACGCCCTCGGTGACGTCGTCGTTGTACTGCGGCGGCCCGATCGTCTTCAGGTGCTCGACGACGCGGTGCACCTCCTGGTCGGAGACGTAAGAGCCGTGCACCCGCATCGGCAGCCCGCTGCCCGGCGGCAGGTAGAGCATGTCGCCGTGGCCGAGCAGCTGCTCGGCGCCCATCTGGTCGAGAATGGTGCGCGAGTCGGCGCGTGAGGACACCTGGAAGGCGATGCGCGTGGGGATGTTGGCCTTGAGAAGCCCCGTGATCACGTCCACGGAGGGGCGCTGCGTGGCCACGATCAGGTGAATGCCCGCGGCACGGGCGCGCTGCGCCAGGCGTGTGACCAGCTCCTCGATCTTCTTGCCCACCACCATCATCAGGTCGGCCAGCTCGTCGATGACGACGACGATGTAGGGCAGCGGCATGAGCGGCGCGGGCTCCTCGGGATTCTCGGCGAGCGGGTCGGCGAGCGGCTGCTTGGCGTCCACCGCCGCCTTGACCTTGCGGTTGAAGCCGGCAATGTTGCGCACGCCGAGCGCGGCCATGAGGCGGTAGCGCCGCTCCATCTCGGCGATGCACCACCTGAGCGCGTTGGCAGCCTGCTGCATGTCGGTGACCACCGGCGCGAGCAGATGCGGTATGCCCTCGTAGACCGAGAGCTCCAGCATCTTCGGGTCGACCATGATGAGCCGCACCTCGTCGGGCAGCGACTTGTAGACCATGCTCAGCACCAGCGCGTTGATGCACACCGACTTGCCCGAGCCGGTGGTGCCCGCGATCAGGAGGTGCGGCATCTTGCACAGATCGGCGATGACGGGTTCACCGCCGATGTCCTTGCCCAGCACCAGCGCCAGCGGCGTGTTGGCCTCCTCGTAGGGACGCGAGGAGAGACCCTCGACGAGGCGCACCGTCTCGCGCGTCTCGTTGGGGATCTCCAGGCCGATGACGGTCTTGCCGGGGATGTTGTCCACCACGCGCACGCTGACCACGGAGAGCGCCCGGGCGATGTCGCGCGCGAGAGAGACGATCTGGCTCGCCTTGATCCCCGGCGCCGGCTCGATCTCGAAGCGCGTGATCACCGGCCCCGGGTGCACCGCCTCCACGCGCACGTCGATGTTGAAATCGGCGAGCTTCTTCTCCACCAGGCGCGACATGGTCTCCAGCGCCTCGGTGGAGTAGCCGCTCTGCTTCGCTCCGATCGGATCGAGGAGCGAGAGCGCCGGCAACGCACCGGCGCGGTCGGCGAAGAGCGTCGTCTGCTTCTCACGGTCCATGCGCCCGCTGTCCTTGGGCGACGCGGCGATCTGCGGCTCGATGCGCGGCGGCGTCTTGGCCTCCATGCGCTGGCGGGCGCGCGACACGGTGGCCTTGCGGGTGCGGCGCGTCTGCACGGCCTTGACGCGCTCCGCGGTGCCCCCGAGCGTGCTGCGCATGAAGCCGACGAAGTCGAAAGCCCACTTGCCGAGGAGATCCATCACCCGGAACCACGACAGGTGCGTCATCCAGGTGACGCCGCAGACGAACAGCGTCAGCAGAAAGATGGTGGCCCCGGTAAAGCCGAAGAGGCCGACGAGCCAGCCGCTCGTCAGATCTCCCAGCACGCCGCCGGCGACGTAGGGCACGGCCAGCGACCACTCGGTGAAGTGCAGGCTTTCCAGCCCGCAGCCGCCGACGAGCGTCGCCAGGAAGCCGCCGCCCACGAGCAGCCAGCGCTGCAGCGAGCCGGCCTGGGCACGGCGTTGGCGATACAGGCGCCAGCCGGCGATCAGGCCGAGCACCGGCAGCACATAGGCGGTGCGGCCGAAGCCGTGCAACATCACGTCGGCGAACCAGGCGCCGAAGCGCCCGCCGAGATTGCTGATGCGGTTGGGGTCGCCGGTGTGGGACCAGCCGGGGTCGAGCGGCGAGTAGCTCGCCAGCGAGATGAGCGTGTACACCGCCACGGCGCCCAGCACCAGCAGCGTCGTCTCGCGCGCGAGCACCATCACCCGCGGCGCAAGGCGCGGCGTGTTGCTCTTGTTTCGGCGGGCCTGGGGCACGTTATCTGCTCAGCGCGGGCCGCACGACGCGCGCGTCGGCAACACCCACGCCATCACCGTCGCTCCAAAGCGCCGCGTCGTCGGCACGACCGGCGCGCCGGGATCGTCGAAACAGTGGGAGCGATGCGGGCGGGGTCCGGTCCTTTTTGCTCCATCGCATCCGTTGTCGTACCATAAACACGCCGCTACCTCAACAAGCATGCGCCCGGTCGTGCAGATTCCCTGCGGGGCGGGCGCCGGGGCAGCGCCTGACGTTCCCCGCTCTCGCCGGGTCAACTCGATTCACGCCAGGAGAGACCGTCCCTACGATGGCGAAACACGCTCGTGTGCTGATTCTCGGATCCGGCCCCGCCGGCTACACCGCTGCCGTGTACGCAGCGCGGGCCAATCTGCGGCCGGTGCTCATCACCGGCATCGAGCAGGGCGGTCAGCTGACGACGACCACCGACGTCGACAACTGGCCCGGCGACGTCGAGGGCGTGCAGGGGCCCGAGCTCATGGAGCGCATGCGCCGACACGCCGAGCGCTTCGAGACCGAGATCGTCTTCGACCACATCCACACCGCGGATCTCTCGGCACGCCCGCTGCGGGTCGAAGGCGACGCGGGCGCCTACACCTGCGACGCGCTGCTCATCGCCACCGGGGCGTCGGCGAAGTATCTCGGCCTGCCCTCCGAGGAAGCCTACAAGGGGCGCGGCGTGTCCGCCTGCGCCACCTGCGACGGCTTCTTCTACAAGGGCAAGCCGGTCGCCGTGATCGGCGGCGGCAACACCGCCGTCGAGGAGGCCATCTATCTTTCCAACATCGCCTCGTCGGTAACCGTCGTGCACCGGCGCGACAAGCTGCGCGCGGAGGCAATCCTGGTCGACCGCCTGCTGGCGCGCACCGAAGGCGACGGCAACGTCGTCATGCAGTGGAATCACGTCCTCGACGAGGTCCTCGGCGACGACGCCGGCGTCACCGGCGTTCGCGTGCGCAGCAAGCTCGACGACACAACGAAGGACATCGATGTTCACGGTGTCTTCATCGCCATCGGCCACACGCCGAACACCGCCCTGTTCGAGGGACAGCTCGAGATGCGCAACGGCTACATCGTCACCCGCGGCGGCATGGACGGCGACGCGACGGCGACGAGCGTGCCCGGCGTCTTCGCCGCCGGCGACGTCATGGACCACGTCTACCGCCAGGCCGTCACCGCGGCCGGCACCGGCTGCATGGCCGCCCTCGACGCCGAACGCTACCTCGAGAGCCTGGAGCAGAGCGGGCATGGGTGAAGACGAGCGTCGACTCTTCCGCGACATGCTCGGCGACGTCACCGAGCTCAAGCACGGCCGGGTCGCCCTGCGCAAACCGCCGACGCCGCCGCAGCCGCTGCAATCGCGCCGCGACGACGAGCGCGTGGTCGCCAGCCTGCTCTCGGACACGCCCGCGATGGCGGAGTTCGAGACCGGCAACGAGCTCGTGTTCGCCCGCGCGGGTCTGCAGCGCGCGGTGCTGCGACGCCTGCGCCGCGGCGAGTTCGTCGTCGAGGCCGAGCTCGACCTGCACGGGGCCACGGCTCCCGAAGCCCGCGCTGCCCTGATCGACTTCCTGCGCGAGGCGACGCAGCGCGGACTGCGCTGCGTGCGCGTCATCCACGGCAAGGGGCTCGGCTCGCCGGGCAAGGAGCCCGTGCTCAAGCGCAAGACCGACCACTGGCTGCGCCGCTTCGACGCGGTGCTGGCATTCTGCTCGGCGCGCCCTGCCGACGGCGGCGCCGGCGCGGTGTACGTGCTGCTGAAGAAAAAGCCCGTGCGCTAGCGCGGCCGGCGCGGCGCGCGGGCGCGCGAGGCGCCCCGGGGACGCACCGCGCCGTGCCGCTCGAGCCCGGCTCGGCTTGGTCGTCGTCGCGCGCGTCGCTACAATCCGCGCCCTGTCGCCAGCCGCCGACCCCATGCTCCCGCAACGATCCGAAACCGGCGCGGCCTCGCCCTTCTCGCCGCCGATGCCCGCAGCGCCCGCCGAGCGGCTGATCTGGACGGGCCTGCCGGGCTCGAGCCGCAGCCTCGCCATCGTCGAGGCGGCCCGCTCCGGCCGTGGCCCGCTGGCGGTCGTCGCCGAGGACGCGCGCCAGGCGCAGCTGCTCGAGGACGAGTTCGCCTTCTACCTGCCCCCGGGGAGCGACGTCGCCGTCCTGCCGCTGCCCGACTGGGAGTGCCTGCCCTACGACGTCTTCTCGCCGCACCCCGACATCGTCTCGCGGCGCCTGCTCACCCTGCACCGTACCGTCGAGCTCGCGCGCGGCATCCTCATCGTCTCCGTCGCCAACCTGATGCAGCGCCTGCCGCCGCGCGACTACGTCACCGGCCAGAGCTTCGTGCTGCACGTCGGCGAGCGCCTCGACGTGGACGCGTTGCGCGCGCGCCTGCAGGGTGCCTCCTACCATGCCGTGGGTCAGGTCATGGCGCCCGGCGAGTACGCCGTGCGCGGCGGGCTCGTGGACGTCTTCCCCATGGGCGCCGAACACCCGTTCCGGCTCGATCTTTTCGGCGACGAGATCGAGTCCATCCGCTACTTCGACCCCGAAACGCAGCGCTCGCTCAGCACCGAGACCGCGATCGAGCTGCTGCCGGCGCGGGAGTTCCCCATGACGCCGCCAGGCATCAAGCGGTTCCGCAGCGCGTTTCGCGGGCGCTTCGAGGGCGACCCGCAGCGCCAGAGCGTCTACCGCGAGGTGAGCCGCGGCCACACGCCGGCGGGCGTCGAGTTCTACCTGCCGCTGTTCTTCGAGACCACGGCGACGCTGTTCGACTACCTGCCGAGCGACACCTGCTGGGTGCTGGACGGCGACATCGCCGGCGCCGCCGCGCGCGCCGCCGCACAGGTCGAGGAGCGCTACCAGAGCGCAAGGCTCGACCCCGAGCGACCGGCGCTCGCGCCCGCGGAGCTGTTTCTCGGCCCGGAGGCGCTCGCCGAGAGCCTGCAATCGCGCCGGCGCGTGGAGATACACCGCGAACGCGCCCGCGGCGGCGTGCGCTTCGCCGCGCGTGCGCCCGCGGAGCTCACGGTGAACCCGAAGGCGGAGTCCCCGTACGCACGCCTGATCGCCTACCTGGCGGAGCACCAGGGCCGCGTGCTGCTGGCGACGGAGACGCCGGGGCGTCGCGAGGCCCTCGAGCAGCTGCTGCGCGATCACGACATCGTGCCCGCGGCGTGCGAGTCCTGGGAGCAGTTCCGCATCGAGCGGAACATGCGCCTGGGGCTGATCGTCGCCGCGCTCGAGCGCGGGCTCGACATCGACGCCGGCGCCATCGTCGTCGTCACCGAGTCGCAGCTCTACGGCGATCGCGTGTTTCAGCGCCGGCGCCGCTCTCAAGCCGCGCGCGACCCCGAGAGCGTCATCCGCTCCCTCGCCGAGCTCGCGCTCGGCGACCCGGTGGTGCACGAGGACCACGGCGTCGGCCGCTACCGCGGCCTGAGCAAGCTCGGTATCGACGGCGAGCTGACGGAGTTTCTGTGCGTCGAATACCAGGACGGCGACAAGCTCTACGTGCCGGTGCTCTCGCTGCACCTGATCAGCCGCTTCGTCGGCGGCGGCCCGGACGCGGCGCCCCTGCACAAGCTCGGCTCGGAGCAATGGGCCCGCTCCAAGCGCCGCGCCGAGAAGCGCGCCTTCGACGTCGCCGCGGAGCTGCTCGAGCTCGAGGCGTTGCGCTCGGGGCGCCCGGGCCATGCCTTCGAGCTGCCCGCGGGCGCCTACGATGCGTTCGCCGCCGACTTCCCCTTCGAGGAGACGCCGGACCAGGCGCAGGTCATCGAGCAGGTGCTCGACGACATGACCGCGGCGCGCCCCATGGACCGCCTCGTCTGCGGCGACGTCGGCTTCGGCAAGACGGAGGTCGCGCTGCGGGCGGCGTTCGTGGCCGTCCACGACGGTGCCCAGGTGGCGGTGCTGGTGCCGACGACGCTCCTCGCCCAGCAGCATTACGAAAACTTTCGCGACCGTTTCGCCGACCTGCCCATCGAGGTGGATCTGCTGTCGCGTTTCCGTGCCCGCAAGGACGTCGAGCGCATCCTCGCGCGCCTGGCCACGGGCCGCCCCGACATCGTCATCGGCACCCACCGGCTGCTGCAGCCCGACGTGCGCTTCAAGCGCCTCGGCCTGGTGATCATCGACGAGGAGCACCGCTTCGGCGTGCGCCAGAAAGAGCGGCTCAAGCGCCTGCGGGCCGAGACCGACGTGCTCACCCTCACCGCCACCCCCATACCGCGCACGCTCAACATGGCCATGGCCGGCATGCGTGCCATCTCCATCGTGGCGACGCCGCCGCGCGAGCGGCTCTCCATCAAGACCTTCGTGCGCGAGTGGAACCGCGGCCTCATCCGCGAAGCCTGCCTGCGCGAGATCCGTCGCGGCGGCCAGGTGTACTTCGTGCACAACGAGGTGCGCACCATCGAGCGGATTGCCGCCGAGCTCGAAGCCCTGCTGCCGGAGGCGTCCGTGCGCATCGCCCACGGCCAGATGCCCGAGCGCCGGCTCGAGGACATCATGCGCGACTTCTATCATCAGCGCTTCAACGTGCTGGTGTGCACCACCATCATCGAGAGCGGCATCGACGTGCCCACCGCCAACACGATCGTCATCAACCGCGCCGACCGCTTCGGCCTCGCCCAGCTGCACCAGCTGCGCGGGCGCGTGGGCCGCTCGCACCACCAGGCCTACGCCTACCTCTTCGTCGCCGGCAAGCGCCAGCTCACCGCCGACGCGGCCAAACGCCTGGAGGCGATCGAGTCGCTGGAGGATCTCGGCGCGGGCTTCGCGCTGGCGTCCCACGACCTGGAGATCCGCGGCGCCGGCGAACTGCTCGGCGACGTGCAGAGCGGCCAGATCCAGGAAATCGGTTTCTCC
>JABAHR010023891.1_pt4 | contig 17478 bp, 10 predicted proteins | sample 7062101 | NCBI WGS metagenome assembly JABAHR01 (sample SAMN14534553, study PRJNA622989) | marine sediment metagenome | biome: marine biome [ENVO:00000428]; feature: marine pelagic biome [ENVO:01000023]; material: deep marine sediment [ENVO:00002113] | place: India: Gulf of Kutch | collected... | reverse complement strand
GGGTGGCGATCACGGAGGGCGGCCCGTCGCCCCCTCGGTCGAAAGAGATGGCCCGCAAGGTGGTGCTTTCCGAGATCGGAACCGGTGCGGAGTAGATCGTTCCGGAGGTGCGGCTCGGCTTGCTCCCATCGAGGGTGTAGCGGATGGTTGATCCTGGAATGGACGGGCTCAGGGATACCTCGATCGGCTCGTCGAAGAAGCCGCGCTCGATGCTGAACTTCGCGGTGTTGATGCCGCTCGGCGAGGGGGTATCGTTGCCCTCGCCCGGGGTGGGGGGGGAAAAGAACCCCTCCTCACTGCCGTCGGGGCTGAACCCGTAGGAAACGTCCCTGATCTGCCCGGGGTAGGCGGGCGAGAAGCTGGAGGCGATGGTCTGGCCGTCCGGTTTGACGAGGGCCAGGAACTCCCCGCCTGCACTCAGGCTGAAATTGGTGTGCAACTCCGGGTCATTGGCCCCGGCGCGGTCCTTGCTCGAGGCAAAGACGATGAGGCGACCGGCCCCGGGCACGACCCGCGACGGGAATTGCCACTTGGTCAGGTCATCCGGGTCATCGGTGAGGTGCCAGCCTGCGAGATTCACTTCCTCGGTCTGTTCGTTGAGGATCTCGATCCAGTCGGAGGAATCGTTGTCCTCGTCGAGGAGGACGGTGCTGTTGCTCGCCATGAATTCGCTGATGCGCACGGATGGATCGATGGCGAGGATGGCGAAGGTTTCCTCGATGAAGTGGCCGCCGAGGTCGGTGGACCGCAGCCGGATGGAATAAGATGCCCGGCCGGCGGGAAGGGCCTGTGCGGTGCGCACCTGGCTGCCGACGNNCGGCGTCGCCCGGCCCCGCCACGAGGGCGTAGGCATGATGGTCGCTGGGATCCGGATCGGTGGTCTCGATCGTTCCGATCGTCGCGCCCGGGGGGGAATCGACCGGGATGACATTGCTGCTCAGGGCGATAGCGGTGGGAGCCTCGCCAGCGACAACCGTGATCGAGAATGTCTTCTCGATCGACAGCCCGGCCGGATCGGTGGAGCGGATCCGGATCGCGTAGGTTGTTCCCGTCGCGCCGAGCTCGGTGATGGTTTCGAGTCGCTCGCCGGCGATCCGGAAGAGGCCGTTATGGGTGTCGCCTTCGCCACTGGCGAGTTGGTAGAGGAAGACATTGTCGCTGGGGTTCGGGTCGGTGGTGCGCAGGATACCGACGACGGTGGGGACGGGTGTGCCGGGCAGCAGTTCGCGGTTGCCGAGCTGGATGTCGGTGGGAGGCAACGGATCGGAGGCCAGCTCGACCCCGACGTTGAACTTGTAGCCGCGCCCCAGCCCGCTCCAGCTGGTCGTGCCGGGGAGCGTTTCACCGACCGCAGGAATCACGTTGTTCTCCTTCAGGTAATCACCCGATCCGGAGTTCCAAGGGACCATCCCGTTCGACTGGTGGAAGCCCGCCACCAGCGACTTCCCTGCCTCGAGNNTCAAGGGCGTGGCGCCGTCGACGGAGAAGCTCGCATTGTTGAGCCCGGCCACCCCCGCGATTGGGTCCCCGACAGCCACCACCGTGTAATTGGCCCCGCGGTCGGTTCCCTCCCCGTTGTAGGTTGCGACGAAGGGAGTGAGCGTTCCCGGGGCGTTGGACCAGAAATTGACCTCGAGGACTTCGACCTGGACGGGCGTGCCCGTGTTGTTGGGGAACCGGCCGGTGGTGAATCCGTAGGTGAGGTTGCCACCGTTTGCGGAATCGGGGCCGGAGGTCCCGGCGGTCAGCGACTGGCCGGGCAGCGGATCATCACCGATATAAGTGATTGCGCCGTCTGATCCGGCGCTCGTGACGATGGTCACCACAACCATGACGGCCGGGAGCCTGAAATTCGGGGGAATCATGATTCTGAGATGGGGAAGGGCGAATCTCCCCAACTAACTAGGCTAAGGTCCTTCTTTCAGCGATACAAATCCATTGCTAGGCTCCGAGCCATCCGGAGCCGATTTCCCGGGAAACCATGACGAGTGCAGTGAGATCAAGAATCCTGGGGGGCGGTCTGGTGGCGGCATTGATCGTGGGGGCACTTCTGGTCGGGTTGCTGGTGAAGAAAGGGGGCGGCGACGCTTCGGCGGATGGGGGGGGCGGGCGAGGGGTCCGGGATGATTCCAACGAACTGCTGCGAGTCAAGTGGCGCCAGACCTCCCACGGATCTCGCCCGGTGATGGATGCCACTGAAGCGGGCAGCGCTTCGGCGCTCGAACTGGCCGCGGGCCCATCATGGGATGCCGCCCTGCGCCAGCAGATCGCGCTGGCCAGTCCGGCCGCCTCCGGTTGGGAGAGTGAAGCGCTGAGTGAGTCGGCCTCGCTTGCCCTCAAGTTGGTGGGCAAGGTCATGCTTGCGCCGGCCGGGGATGAGAAGTGGTCTGGTGAGATCGCGACGGTTGTGGCGGAGGATTTTTCGTGGCAGGCGAATCCGGCCGTCGAGGGCCAGCCGCTCTTCGATGACGGGACCTTCGAGGTGCGGCGACGGGACAGCGCCCCGGAAGGTGGCAGCCTGCAGCCCGGGGCTGGAGCGGGACTGGCGGGACTTCGCGAATTGACCGAACGATTCGTCGGCACCGAAACGGTGGGCGCCGGTTCGCGCATCGCCTTCAAGGTCAAGGGCGTCAGCCTTGGGGGCGACACTTTCACGACCCGCGTCTCGGTCGAGTTGCTCCGGGGTGGCCATACCGGGGAGGCCGTGCAGCGCAACGCGGTGTGGGAGTGCGTCTGGGCGAAGCCGGTGGCGGAGGCGGGGTATCCGCGCCTGAAGCAGGTGACTCAAACTTCCGAGGAGGAGATCCGTGCCTCCCACAAGGCGATGGTCTTCGATGACTGCACCCTGTCGGCCGCCAGAAATGAAGAGGGCTTCCGGGCCCAGTTTCTCCGGGACGACGGATACTGGGCGCAGCGCCTGAGCATCCTGGAGGGGACATCCTTCCTCGGGCATCACGGGCTGGTGGTCGGCGACGTCAATGGCGACCTCCTTGATGACCTCTACGTGTGTGATGGTGGTGGCCTCCCCAACCGGCTCTATCTCCAGAACGAGGACGGCACCCTGCGCGATGTCTCCCGCGAGTCCGGAGTCGATTGGCTGGAGTTCACCGCCTCAGCCCTGCTGGTCGATCTCGACAACGACGGCGATCAGGACCTTGTGCTGGCCACCGTCGCCATGATCCTCTTCATGGAGAACGATGGTGCCGGTCGATTCAAGCTCAAGGGCGGGCACCCCGGCGTCGCCCAGGCACGCTCGATGTGTGCCGGCGATTACGATCGAGACGGCGATCTCGACCTCTTCGTGACGAGCTACGCCAACCCGAACAAGGCAACCGGATTCGGGGCCCGCGGAGTGACTTCCTCGATCCCGGTGCCCTACCATGACGCCAACAATGGATCGAGGAATGCCCTCTTGAAGAACAACGGTTCGTTTCGCTTCGTGGATGCAACCAGTGAGTCGGGGCTCGACCAGTCGAATACCAGGTTCAGTTTCGCCGCCTCGTGGGAAGACTTCGATCTGGACGGTGATCTCGATCTCTACGTCGCGAACGACTTCGGGAGAAACTGCCTCTACCGCAACGAGGGCGGCCGGTTTGTCGAAGTGGCAGGGAACCTTGGCGTGGAGGACATGGCATCCGGCATGTCGGTGAGCTGGGGCGATTGCAACGGCGACGGGTTCCCGGACCTTTATGTCGGCAACATGTTTTCGGCGGCCGGCCAGCGCGTTGCCTACCAGCGGCGCTTCGGTGCGCAGCGGGACAGCGCGGAGTTGAGCGGCCTGCGGCGGATGGCACGGGGGAACAGCCTCTTCCTCGGCAACCGGGAAGGAGGGGCGTTCCGCGATGTCAGCGAGGGGGCCGGCGTGACGATGGGGCGATGGGCCTGGAGCTCGCATTTCACCGACCTGAACAACGACGGACGGCTCGACCTGGTGGTCGGGAACGGATTCCTGACCAATCGTGCCGCTGATGACTTGTGAAGTTTCAACTGGCGGCAGGTCGTGTCGCAATCACCGGTCGATCCCGCCGACCAGGGCGAGCTCGGCAGCTACGTGGCGGGCTGGAATGCCCTCAATACCATGTTGGGCGAGGGAGGCTCGTTCAGTGGCCGCGAGCGCAATTGCGTGTTCCTGAACTGCGGGGTGGCGGAGGGATCGGCGGAGCCGCGCTTTGCGAATGTCTCGGCCCTGAGCGGGTTTGATCACCCGGACGATGCGCGTGCGATCGCGCTGGTTGACTGGGACCAGGACGGGGCGCTCGACCTCTGGGTCTCCAACCGCACGGCGCCGCGCCTGCGCCTCCTTCGCAACACGCTGGGAGGCGGGAAGCCGTCCGTCGCGGTCATGCTGGAGGGAGTTGCGTGCAACCGGGATGCAATCGGGGCGCGCGTCACGCTGCAGGCCGGGGAGGACCGGGTGACGAGGACCCTGCACGCGGGGGATGGCTATCTCTCGCAGTCGAGCAAGTGGCTCCACTTTGGCCTGGCGGACGGGGTCGTGATTGAAGCGGTGGAGGTGCACTGGCCCGGGGGCCGAGCCGAGACCTTCCGGGGTCTTTCGCCCGGAGGGCGCTTCATCCTCAGGCAGGGGGAATCGAAGGCGCGGCCGTGGACGCGTCCGGGGGCGGGTGCCTCGCTGCCCCCGGTTCCACTGGAGATTCCGGCACCGGGCCCCGCTGCCCAGGTCCTGTTGCCCCGTCCCATCCCGACTCCGGCCCTCGAGTATCGTGGCGACGGCGGGTTCGGCACGGTTGAAGCGGGGCCAAGGCCGCTTCTCATCCTGCTGTTTGGAAGCTGGTGCCCGAACTGCCAGGAGGAACTGCGGCGGTTTGCGGGACACGCGGATCGGATCCGCGCCGCCGGTCTGGATGTGCTGGCGCTGGCGGTCGATGGCCTTGACGAGGCGGGCCTCGGCTCTCTTCCGGAGGCGGCGGAACTCCTGCGACAGGTAGGGTGGCCCCACATGTCCGGTGCGGCGACCCCACAGCTGCTCGGCAGGATGCAGCACCTGTCGGATGCCTTGTTCGAACTCCGAACCCCGTTTGCGGTTCCCTGGAGTTTCCTGCTGGGACCGGAGCGTGATCTCATCGCGATCTACCGCGGGCCAGTCCCGCTGGAGACCCTCGTGTCCGATACGAGCCTGGTGAATGCCGAGGCGCCGGATCGGCGTGATCGATCCGTCCCGTTTCCGGGGAAATGGTATACTCTTCACCCGGGGCGGGCCGCCCTCCTCGAGCTGCTGGCGGACCACTTCCAGTCCGCCTTCCCCGGGGAGACCGTGCGCTACCTGGAACAGGCCCTCCCGTTGCTGGGGGGCGTGGAGGCCGGCCCCGTGAGGGTCCGGATCGGGAAACTCCGCCTATACCTCGGCGGGCAGGCCCTCGCCGCGGGGAAGAATGCCGAAGCCGCGGAACAGTATCGGGCCGCGCTCCGGTTGGGCCCGGCGTCGGCGCGGACCCATCACGATCTCGGGATCGCGCTCTACAACCAGGGCAGGCTGCAGGAGGCGGAAGCGGCTTTTCTCAAGTCCCTCGAACTCGCGCCGGGGAATCCCAGCGCAACGAGGAATCTCGAGCAGGTGCGCCGCGCGATGCGCGGGGGCCGGTAGGGCGTTCACCCCTGCAGGGCCTGGTCGATCTTGCGGAGAATGCCCTCGTAGTGGGATCCTTTCCAGTAGACCTTCCCGCAGGCGGTGCACTGGAAAAAGGTGTGGTAGTAACGCCTGGTTTTGGGTTCGAGGAGGGGCAGGACATCGCACTTGGGGACGGGTCGAATCAGTCCGTTGCACGAGGTGCAACGGTGGAAGGGACGGACGTGGGGCCGGAGCCGGTAGCGCCGGATCAGTTCGAGGATTTGCCGATCGGGATCCTCGGCACGCACCCAGTAGCCGTGGACGATTTGCTTCTGGTGGAGAAGGCGGCGGTCGCGGGTGAGGGCGATCCGGGCTTGCGCGGCTGACAGGGTCGCGACCTCCGCGTCGTCAAAGTCGTTGCGGTAGAGAGCATCGAAGCCGAGCAGGCGCAGCCAGCGGGCGAGCTTGCCGAGATTGACGTCGAGCACGAAGCGGAGCCGGGCCGGATCGACAGGCAGCCCTCCGGCCGGCGAGGGCAGGGTTCGGAAGGCGGGGTAGACCGAGATGCGTTCGCCGGAAGCGAGAGGGTGGTCGAAGTCGACCGGGTCGCCGTTGGCGAGAATGAGAGCGACCTCCGGGTGAGGGATGCCCTGGGCTTCGATGGCGTCCTTGACGGAAGGATTCCCGCTGAAGAGGTAGCGGCGTTCCCGCTCGTGCGCGCAAGGCGGCAGGAAGACTTCCAGGTCGCCGTAGAACCGGAAGGTGGCGCAGTTCTGGGGAGTCGGCTCCATGATCGGGTCGACCGGGCACGATCTCCGGTCCTGTCAGCGAGGACCAGCCGGGAATCAGCCTTCTTCATCGGCCCCGAGCTTGGCGGCGCGCTCGGGACGAACGCGCTCGTGCAACTTCACGTCGCCCCGCAGACACCGGGTGTAATCCTGCACCTGGCGGCGCGCTTCCTTGAAGGCATCGTTGACGGCGAAGGAAAAGTCCTTGCGAGGTCCCTGGACTTCGTGATTCCTCGTCCATTTCTTGTTTCGCATGCGGGTGGCCTTGCGGCTGGGCTCCCGGGTCACCACCAACTCTTTTCCCGGCACTCCGATCTCGATGCGCACGTGAAAGTGGCGCCCTCTCTTGTGATGGCGGTGCGGGACTTCCACCATGACGCGGCAACTCGTGATGTGATGAAAGAAGTGGTCCAGCTTGGTCGCCGCCCCGCGGATCATCTCGTCCGCCCCCGGATGGGGCTCCATGTTGCGGTAGGTGATTTGAATGGGAAGATTCATGGTTCTGGATGATCTCTAGGACAGCCCGCGGAAAAAGTCCGGATCCTGGCAATTCATGCCGGCTAATCGCAAGAGCATGCACAGTCAGAGGGTTCCTTCGTCCCGCCGGGTGCCCGGCTCCGGGGATGGGTGGTCATACCGATTGATTCTCTCACTCGGTATCAGTCCTGGTCCCGCTTGTAGGGATCATCATCACCCCGGTTTCTTTCCTCCTCCGGGATGTCCTCGGGGGGGTGGTGGGGGTCGAGGGACTCTTCTTCCTCGCCCTCCTCGGGCCACGGGTCGCTGACGTCTTCCTGCTCGCCCTCCTCGGTGAGGGCAGGATCGAATTCCTCGTGAAAGTCGAAGTCCTGCTGTCTTGGTTCGGAGAGGTCGTCCTGTTCTTCCGGGGCGGCTTCCTCCTCGGCCCCGGTGTGTCCATCGTCGCCGAAGCCGAGGCCGCCGTGGGAAGGTTCGTCTGCTTCACCCTCGTGGAGGTGCTGGTGATCGGTTTCGTGGTGGTGATCGTATTCCCCGGTTTCGTGGTGGTGATCGTATTCCCCGGTTTCGTGGTGGTAGTCGTGGTCGTGGTAGTCGTGGTCGTAACCATGGCCATGGTCATGGTCCTCGCCATGCCCGTGTGCCGGGCCGGCGGCCGGTCCCTCCCCGTCCGGGCCGGTTCCGTCGTCGGGGCCCGGATGGTGCGGATCGTCGCCGTGTTCGGTTCCGGAATCGTCGTCGTCTCCGCCGAGGGTGTCCCGGCGTTCCTTGCGGGCCAGGAGGCGGGCCATGCGCTCTTTCTCTTCCTCCTCTTCCCGCCTCCGGGTTTTGCGCTCGAGCAGCACCGCCAGCCAGATGCAGATCTCGTAGAGGATCACCATGGGGCCGGCGAGGAGGCAGAGGGTGAAGGCGTCGGGGGTGGGGGTGATGATGGCCGCGACCACGAAGATGGACAGGATGGCGTAGGCGCGGGTGCGCCGCATCATCTCGGAGTTCAGGATTCCCAGTTTCACGAGCGTCATGACCAGGACGGGCAACTCGAAACTGAGGCCGAAGATGAGAGTGAACTGGGTGGCGAAGGAAATGTAGTAACCGATCCGCCATTCGTTCTCGATCATCATCTCGGAGCTGTACTCGTGGAAAAACTCGAGGACCTTCGGCAGCACGATGAAGTAGGAAAAGAAGACGCCCGAGAGAAAGAGGCCGAAGCCGATCACCATGGCGGGCCAGAGAGCCTTGCGCTCGGCCTCGTGCATGCCGGGGAGGACGAACTGGAGGAGGAAGAAGAGGAGAAAGGGAAATGACACCACGATGCCCGCAAAGAAGGCGAGCTTGATGGAAAGCATGAATCCCTCGGTGGGTTTGAGCGCCTGCATGAGGACGAGCTTGCCCCGGGCATCTGCCTTGGAGTTGGGTCTGCCCTCGAGCAGGGCGAGGACCTTCTCCTTCAGGGCGGCCTCCACGCTGGCCAGTTCCTCAACATATTTTTTCTGGGCCTTCTCGCCGTCGAGAGTGATGGCGGCCCGGTAGATGTTGACGGCCCGGACGTTCTCGAGAATCTCGAGGGAGTTCTCGAACTGCGCAAAGAAGGTCTCCCGTTCTTCGGGTTGGAGCCGGTTGGAGGCGTCCGCAATGCTTTTGGCACGCTCCCACTGCTCGAGTGGAATGCCGGTATCCTGCAGGGACTTCGCTTCTCCGCGCTCCCAGACCTGGGTCACGGGGCGGCGGATGATGTCCATCAACTCGTTGCGAAAGATGAAGCAGGCCACGGTGGCGATCCCGAGGGTCAGGACGATTCGGGTAATGCAGACCCGCAGGTCCTCGAGGTGTTCGAGGAAGGGCTTTTCAGCATTGGGATTGGAGTGATCCCGGAGTTGAAAGATCTTCTTGAGGAAAAACATCCGCGGCGGGCCGGTCTGTTTAGGTCGGGAATCCCCAATGGTCGAGGGCTTTAGCTCGTCGGCTGGGATCGGACCTGGTGGCCCGATACGGAAAAAATTCCCGGGAGCGCACATCCCGATCGGACTAATCGATCGGGAGGGGGCCCGTTCGAGAATCAAAAACTAGGAAAAATCCGGGAAAATCTGCCAAGGGTGCCGCTTTTGCGGTGTCTTTACCCAGCGAAAGGATGCAACCAGGTGGCAATTTCGAACGCAAAATCCGGCCGGTCCCGTTGTTCCGCGGTCGCTTCCATGTCCTCCCGGACCTCCACTGAACCCGGGCAGGGGCTCGCGCCCTCGCTGGAAGCCGTGTTTGAAGCGGAGGAAAGTCCGCTTCTGCGCTACGCATTCGGCCTGGTGGGAAGGCGGGAGGTAGCCGAGGAACTCGTGCAGGATGCCTTCCTGCGCCTCCACCAGCACTGGGAAGAGGTGCGACAGCCGCGGGCCTGGCTCTTTCGTTGCGTCCGCAACCGGGCCTACAACTACCTCCGTGACCACAGGCGCGAAACCCTGACCGATCCGGCTCTGCCGGATGGCCACCCCATGGCGGGCCCGGATGACAAGACGGAGTTGGGGAGGGAGGCCCCGGATGATGTGCTCGGCAAGATGGAGGCCTCGGGACTGGTGCACATGTTTGTGGGGGAACTGGATGAACGGGACCAACTCCTGGTCCGGCTGAAGTATTTCGAAGGGCTGAAGTACAGCCAGATCAGTCAACGCACAGGGATGAGCGTGGGCAACGTCGGTTACCGGCTGCATCACATATTGAAAGACCTGGCCGATTCGCTGCGGCGGGCCGGGGTGGAGGGGGCAAAAGGTTAACAACAGGAAGACTGACACCATGAACGACGACATTTACAGCGGAGATCTCCATGCCTGGATCGAACCCGAGATCGAAGCCCGGGTGGTGGCCCTGATCCTCGGCGAGGCATCGGAGTTCGAGACGGAGGAATTGGAGCGCCTGATGGAAGAGCGTCCCGAGATCCGGGTCTTCAAACGCCGCCTGGAATCGGTGCACGGCTTGTTGGGGGTCGCGCTGGGCTCCGAAGATGGCGGGGACTGGAAGCTGTCGAAGGAGAGGCGGGACGATTTGTTCAAGGCGATGGAGATCACTCCCGCGAAGGAAGAGGTGCCGGTCGTGAAGTCATCCGGCAGTATCGCCCGGAAGGAGCGCCGGATCCGCAAGGCCGGGCGCCGCGTCTTGTGGAGCGTGGCGGCGTGCTTCGCCATCAGCCTGTTTGCCTTTGCACTCTTGATGAAGGCCAGCATGGACGGGAAGCGGGAGGCGCTCGCACCGCGAGAATTGGAGAAGGCGATGTCCGCGCCGGATGCCGCAGCGGGCGAGTATTTGAGGATTTCCCGCGGGCAGCCGGCTGCTGATGCCAAGGATGCCGGAGGGAGCTCTCCGGCCCCACGCCTGACTGCGATGAACAACCTCGAGTCCGGCTACCGGGGCGGTGGGGATGTTGCGGTGCAATCCGCCTTGCCGGAGGTGCCACCTCCTCCGGAGGCCGCTTCCGAGCCGCAGGTGCAAAGGAAGCTGGATCGACTGAGCCAGACCTTGGAGGCCGGTGAAACGGCGGAGAAAGCGCCGGACGAGTCGGCGCGCCCAGAGTCGATCGACATCAGCTTTCGCGGGCAGCTCAATTATGTCGGGAAGGACGACGAGGACCGGACGGTGCGACCGCTCGACCTTCGGTCAGGAGTCGACGATGAGATCGTCGCCGATAACATCCGGGCTGCGCTTGCGCCGGCCCCGGCGCCAGTCGAGAAGGACGCCGCCGAATCGTGGGGGACCGGACAACCCGGGACGCCGCCCGTCGCGGAAGGCCCGGCCCGGCCGGAGCTGCCCAGCGTGAGATCGGTTCGGGGAAGGAGCACCGGTGCGGTGGGCGGGAAAGTGGCGGGAGGTGAGAACCGAGGGCGTCCGGTGGAGGTCGAATCAGAGGCCGCCCCGTTGTCGGGGAGCGTGGGAGGTGGGCTGGGCGGAGGAGGGGGGGCCGTGCCGGCCCGGACCCCGGCCATCAAGCCACCCACCCTGGAGGAGGCTCCGGCTCCCGATCCTGCGGTTGGTTTCATCCCGCTGGGGGTGTTGGAGCTCCCGGTGCCGGGCGACCAGGATGGCCCGGCCACCAGCGGGGCATCGGGCGGCTACGCGGGGGCGAGGGACGAGACGCGGTCCAGATCGCTGGGGGAGGCCGGTGAACCGGGGAGGAATTATCAGAAGGAAGTTCAAACGGCGGTGCCCGGGAACGACGCTCCGGTTCCGGGTGGCCGTGAAGATCGGGAAGGTCAGGGCCAGGGACAGGGGCAGGGCGCGACGCGAGAAGTCAGGGTGGTTCAACCCGATGGCTCGGTCAGCTCCGAGCAGTCGGTATCAGGCGCGGGCGGTTACATGACCCAATCCATTGTCGGCCGCGGAGCAGTGGACCTCGGGAAACACTCCGCGATCGACGGGTTTGCGCCTGCGCCCAACCGCGAGCATTTCGAAGAGGGAGAGGCGAACTTCGTTCCCCTCGGATCGGTGCCGGACTCGGGAGTGGTGCAGTTTTTGGAGGAGAAATCGAAAAAGGAGGCCGGCAGCCAGGTGACCGAAGAGGTGCGCTACTCGGTCGAGGTGACGGACCCGTTCGATGACCCCGTGGCTACGGACGAAGGATTGCAGCCGGATCCAACGGCCCCGCCAGTTCCCGGCAAGGGTAAAGTCGGCAACCAGGAGGGCAGCTATTGGTACGGGTTGGCCACGGGAGAGTCTGGTCTGACCTTGGATGACGGACGGAATGTGCCTGCGACCGGCGGGGAACGGTGGAAGAAAAACCAGGCGCAATCCCGGGAAGGGAAAACAGTTGTCACGGCGACCGATGAGCCGCAGCAGGCACAGCTGGAACTTCCGTCCGTCGAGGGCGAAGTGATGGATCTCGAGGCGGAGTCGCAGAGCGTGCTGGCGAATGTCAGGCAGGGCGGGCTGCAGCGGGAATTGACCCCGAATCTCCTGGATCGGAAACAGGGGAAAGAACTCGCCGATCTTCAGAGTCCCGGCAGCGATGACGAGGAAGACTCACCCGGTCTTTCCGCGACGGGCAGATATGCCTTCAAGCTGCATGAAGGGGGCGTGAAGGCCGAGCTGGAGATCAGGGAAGGCCGCGAGCGCGACCTGCTGGAGAACCTCTCGAGCACGCTTGAACGCCTGGAGGAGACCGCTGAAGCGGCGCAGACCGAGCTTTTCTTCGAGCAGGCCGGGGCCCGGGAAGCGGCGGGTTTCGAGGTTTATACCTGGGACGTCCCGGTGGCGGCCTGGCGGCGCATCCAATCGGGACAGGCCGAGGCCACCGGCGGGCTGGAGGTGCAGGACCTGTTGGGGGACCACCGGGACGAGAGTGGGCCGATGGTCGACGCCCAGGAAGCCCTGGAGCGATACCATGGAGTGGCCTTTCCGGAAGGATCCTCGGCGATTTTCGTGCCGTCGACCGGAAAGCTGGTCAGCAGGAATAACGCGGAGGTTAACGGGTTGATCGACAGGCTGGTGCACAACTCGCTGAAGCAGCTCGAGCAGAAGCGGGAAGCGTTGAAGCACTTCGAGAAGAGTGCCGCGGAAGAGCCGTTTTCGACCTTTTCGCTGAACGTGAGCGACGTGAGTTTCAAGCTCGCCAAGGCGGCCCTCGACCGCGGGGAGTGGCCTGCAGCGGACCAGATCAGGGTGGAGGAATTCATCAACGCCTTCGATTACGGGGACCCGGCTCCGACCCAGGAGGACAAGGTGTCTTGCCAACTCGAGCAGGCGGCCCACCCCTTCCTGCAGCAGCGCAATCTCCTGAGGATCTCGATGCGGACGGCCGCCCTGGGGAGGTTGGCCGGGACCCCGCTGCGGCTGACGGTGCTACTGGACAACTCCGGTTCGATGGATCGCGCCGACCGGGTGGAATCGTTGCAGAACGCCTTCAGGTTGCTGGCTGACCAGCTCAATCCGCAGGACCAGGTGACCCTGATCAGTTTTGCCCGATCGCCCCGGCTTCTCGCCGATCGCTTGACAGGGAACAGGGTCGCGGAGCTTGCCAGCGTGGTGGAAACCACCCCGAGCGAAGGCGGCACCAACATCGAAGAGGCGCTGCGGCTTGGAATCGCCAAGGCGAGCGAGCAGTTCCTCGAGGGCGGACAGAACCGCATTGTTCTCCTGACCGACGGCGCCGCCAACCTGGGCAACGCCAGGCCGGAGGAGCTCGCCGAACTGGTGGAGCGAATGCGGCAGCAGGGCATCGCCTTCGATGCATGCGGAGTGGGAGCGGAAGGATTGAACGACGAGATCCTGGAATCCCTGACCCGGAAGGGGGACGGGCGCTACTACTTCCTTGACCGGCCGGAAGATGCCGACGCCGGCTTCGCGAAGCAGATTGCGGGCGCCCTGCGGCCGGCAGCCCGCAACGTGAAGGTGCAGGTGAACTTCAACCCGCAACGGGTGGGGCGCTACCGGCTCCACGGCTTCCAGAAACACCGCTTGGAAAAGGAGGACTTCCGCAACGACAGCGTGGACGCCGCCGAACTGGCTGCCGAGGAGGCCGGTAATGCCATCTACCAGCTCGAGGTCCTGCCGGAGGGCGAAGGCGAGATCGGGACGGTCTCGGTGCGTTTCCAGGATACCTCCACCGGCCAGATGGTGGAAAAGCAATGGACCATCCCCTACGATGCCAGCGCCCCGCGGCTCGAGGACGCGGAGGCCTCCCTGCGGCTGGCCTCCGGCGCGGCCCTGCTCGGCGAGAAGATCAAGGGCAGCGTGATCGGCGAGGCAGTCGAAATGGGCCGGCTGGCCAGGCTCATCAATTCCCTCCCGGCCGATTTCCCGGCCGACGAGCGCGTCGGGCAACTGGTGAACATGACCGCGAGGGCGCGGGAGCTGGCGCCGGAGTAGGAAGATTTCAGACGAACCCACCTGATCACCCACCACCATGAAACGTAACGCAACGACACGAGGGACGGCCGTTCTGGCAGTCTGGACGGCCTGTCTGGTCATTTTTGGAGCCACCTTTCTTGATGCCCAGGAACCCCCGCAGGATCCGGCCTCTCCCGACATTCCCGCGCCGGTCTCGCCCACTCCGGATCCTGTGCCCGACGCACCGGCGACGGCCGATGACGCCTCCCTGAAGGCGGAAGTGGACGACGAGGGAGGCCGCATCGTGCTGGAGGCCAAGGGGGTGCGTCCGAGGGTGCCCGTGTTTTTCCGGGCCGAAGCCGCGGAGACGGTGCGGGTCACGCCGGAGCGGATCGACTACGGAATGGTGGTCGATCTGCAGGTGGTCCAGGGCAAGGCCAAGCTGCTGAGCATCGGGCTCGGTGGGAGCGGCGACGTGCAGAGCGTGAGTGGAGAGGGATTGAAGGCGTGGTCGGTTAGAAGGGTCGGGGAAGAGCGCTTCCTCGATTTTGAAGTGGACCCGGCGGAGAACCGGAAGGAGTTCCGGTTTGTGGTCAGCGGCCGGATCGCGAAGCTGGCCATTCCGGCCTCGCCGGATCTCCTTCACCTGAAGGCGGGCAAGGCGGTGGGCTTCACCTCCACCGTGAAGGTCGAGATCCCGGTCGATCTCTCAGCCCGGCTGGTGGCGGCGGATGGGTTCCTGCCTCTCGAGTCCGACAACGAGCGCGTGAAACGATTTGAAGGATCGCTGGGCAAGCGCCTGGCCTTTGCCTTTGCGCGAAGCAGCGCCGTCCCGCCTCCGGTCGAGTTGGTCGGGGCCTGGCTGGAGGGAACGGTTGACGAGAAGGGGGGGTTCACCTCCTTCCTGCTCCGGGGGACGGCGGAAGTGACGAGGAACGATGCGGTGCTGGACATCCTGCGCGGCCGGGCGGCGGCTTCGGAAGTTCCGGAGGGTGCCGGCTATCAACTCGAACTGGCGACTGACAAATCGAATCAGCCAGTCTACCGGCTTCGTTTCGCGAAGGAGGGATCGTTCCCGGTGGAGATCAAGATCGTGGCGCGCCTGGTCGAGAGCGCGGAGTGGAAGAACCTGTCGTTTGAAATACCGTCCGGGGCAGTCGTGCCGATCGTGTTGCGGGGCATCGGCAGGGAAAGTGAATTCCGGCAGGATGCGGGCGTGATCCCGTCGCTGGAGGGCGAGGTGTGGCGGGGCTTTCTTCCCCTGCACGGCCGCTGCGACGTGAGTTGGAAGCCGGTGCGCAAGACGGGGGAGGGGAAGTTGTTCTTCACCACCACGTCCCGCGTCAATGTCGGGGTGGGCGCCGGACTGCTGCGCCAGACCAGCATCATCGACTACAAGATCCTGCAAGGTCAGCTCGAGGCGATCTCCGTGAACCTGGAAGGACCCGGCGAGGTCCTGGCGGTGGACGGGCCGAACGTGCTGGGTTGGAATGTCGCGGAGGAAGGGGGTGCACGCCGGCTGGATGTGCAGCTGAGCCGCCCGATCGAGAACTCCAGCGGACTTCGGGTGCGCAGCCAGCTCGCTCTCGATGCCTTCCCGGTGCGGGCCAAGCCGTTNNGGTGCCGTCCGGTTCGATCCGGCACTCGGGACACATCCGGGTCTACAATATTGGAGCCACCCGGCTCGAGGTGGTGGGGCTGACTGGGCTCACCCAACTGGCCCCGGACCAGTTCCCGGAGAAGGACCTCCCTGGCGGTGACCGGCAGGTGTTTGTGTATCGTTTTCCGGCGGCGGCGCACGATTACGAGATTGCGGCCGACCGGGTGCAGCCGGAAGTGACGGTCTCGCAGATCCTCGAGTATGAATTGGCGGAGGCGGAGCGGGTGATCCGGGTCTCGCTGGAGCTCGACATCCGGGAGGCGCCCCTCAAGGAGTGGGACATGTTCATCCCGTCGGACTACAACGTGGTTTCGGTCTCGGGCGCCGACGTGAAAGACAACCAGCCCGGGACACAGGCCGAGAACAACGAGCGGACCCTGAAGATTTTCTTCACCAAGGAGGTGATCGGGCGGCAGCTCATCAAGATTCACCTCGAACAGAACGTGGCTGCGGAACCGGGGGCCTGGATCCTGCCCCGCCTGCGCAGTCCCGAGGCCANNTGGCGAGTGTTCCCGGATTCCGCATCGGGGTGACCTCCACCGAGAAGCTCACCGAGATCCCGATTTCGAGATTTCAGAACAGTCGTCCGGACCTGCAGCAGACTTTCCGGATTCGCGAGCGCGACTGGAGTGCGGCCCTCAATATCGAGAGTCTCCCGCAGAGCGTGCAGGCGGATATCTTTCACCTGTATTCCCTGAAGGACCAGACCGCCTACGCGAGCGTGGTGGTGAACTACTTCATCACAGGTGCGCCGGTTTCGGAGTTCAAGTTGTCGCTTCCGGCCGCGGCCGGAAACGTGTCGGTGGAGGGCAAGGACCGGCGACCGTCGCGGATCGAAGGGAAAACGGATGAGAAGAAGCAACTGGTGGTCCCTCTTCACCAGCCGGTAATCGGCCCCTACACCCTCCTGGTGACCTACGAGCTTTCGGTAGGGGCCCATGGTGGCGAAATCCAGCCCGGGCAGGCTGAGCCGATGGACATTCGCGGGGAACGCGGCTTCATCCAGGTGGTGAGTCCTTCGCAGGTGGACGCCACGGTCGAGACGGTCTCGCCCTCACTCCTGAAGCTCGATCCGCTCGAGTTGCCGGCCGAGTTTCGCCTCCTCAGCGCGGCGCCCTCGTTGGCGACCTACCAGTACACGGACCGGCCTTTCGAATTCGTGATGAGTGTGAACTGGTTCGACGCGGGCGACACCGTGCCGCAGGTGATCGAGTTCGTGGAAGCCAACAGCCGGGTCTCCCGCGACGGCGAGGTCGTCACGGACGTGACCATGATGGTGAAGACGCGTGGCCGGCGGCTCTTGCGTGCCATTCTGCCGGGCGGCACCCGCCTGTGGGAGGTGAGCGTCAACGGGGAGTCGGTCAATGCCCGGACCGATGTGAAGGAGGAGGGCCGGACGAAGACGGCCTTCACGCTCATCCCGCTGCCCGCGGGGGCCGATGCGAACGCCCCGGTCAGGGTCGAACTGCGCCTCGGGAAGCCCAAGGGCGACGCCAAGCTTCCGGTGCTGACCCTTCCGGCCGTGAATGCCCCGGTGCTCAACACGGTGTGGAAGATCCGGGGCGAGCAAGGGCATGTGCTGGTTCCGCGCCGGAGCGCCGTTCCGCTGACGGAGCCGGTCCTCACCGAAACCGGCCTGGAGTGGATCGCCAACCGGGCCACCGGCGCGACCTTGATCCTGTTCCTGCTTCTGGCCGGGGGGCTGTGGATCCGTTTTGCGGGAACCAGGAACCTTTGGACCGGACTGGGCGGGATCGGGCTCTTGATAGCGGCCTTGATTGTCTCACTGGCACTGATGAACGAGGCGGGTTCGGAGCAACGCGGCAACCTGGAGTCGCTCGAGTTCACCTTACCGGTCATTGCTCCCGGCGAGCAGCCTTCCATGGTGGTCGGCAACTACACGGAGTGGGCCGCCCAGGTGAGCCTCTGGGGAGTCCTTGGGCTGATTGCGGGCGTGGGACTGGTCGGTTTTTCGTTCTTTACCCGGGAGCACCGTCACGTTTACCGGCTCGGAGGAGGAACCCTGGTGGCGATCGGTCTCCTGCTGCAGGGGGGAGGGGCGGTGCCCTTCTATTGTGTCGCAGCGATCGTGATCGCGCTATTGCTCCTGCCGTGGGTGGTGCGGTGGTGGAAGCAGTTTCAGCGTGACCTCGCGGAGTGGTCGAAGGAGAAGAAAAACG
>JABAHR010002950.1_pt1 | contig 17492 bp, 12 predicted proteins | sample 7062101 | NCBI WGS metagenome assembly JABAHR01 (sample SAMN14534553, study PRJNA622989) | marine sediment metagenome | biome: marine biome [ENVO:00000428]; feature: marine pelagic biome [ENVO:01000023]; material: deep marine sediment [ENVO:00002113] | place: India: Gulf of Kutch | collected... | reverse complement strand
TGCATTTCCAGGTACGGATCGGCGACCGCCACTCTGCGATACTCCTTGGCGGCCTCTGCTTGTCCGGTGGTTAAGGCCAGTAGCGCAAGAAACGCCAGGCATGCGACCCGAAATAAGTTAGTTGGCCGGGGCGTCGAATGGGTTGTTGTAATACTGGGCTCCGACATCTAACCATTCCGCAATCAGGCGTCTCTCCGCTATGGACAAGATGTTGTAATGCAAATCATTGGGGTCTTCGAACCGGTCGAAGAAATCGTCAGACGCCGCTGCCCCAGCGATAGTGGCCGGCGAATCAATCGGGATCGGTTCGAAAACAGGATTGCCGTCGATGTCGACGCCCACCTGCTGTTGCGCGTCGACGAGCGCGCCATTCACCACTTCCTGAAGATTATCAGTAACTAACAGCTCACGATAGGCATGAAAGTGGTCGGGTTCATCGGGCGACAGACCATCCTGGAGTTCAAGCTGCCCGGCGGGCACACGCACTGCTCCAGCCGCGTCAACCGGCGTGTGGCAGTTGAGGCAGTTATTGCTCCGCTGCAAGCCGGTCACCGGGTCGAGTACGGGGTTGCCCGTATCGTCGAAAACGAGTCGCGGCTGGTTCCACAACGGATGGATGACGGTTTCGTAGTTGATGACCGCACGGCATTTCGACGACCAGTCCTGGGCGCAGCTTATGCTCGTCGGCAGTGGCGTGGTCAGATCGGTATACTGCATGTCGATATCGGCATTCTGCGCCGCGATCGCGGGATCGGCCGACCAGACGTCGCGATACACGATGTTCATCGATGGCTCCAGAGACGAACAGCCATCGTCCGTGCAGGTGATTCGAGCGCGAACCTCGGCCATCGTCTCGCCGATGTCACCGACGAACCATCTCGTGTTCGTATTGGGAAATTCTACGCCCGCTGTCTGTGCGCCGGCCCAGGCCGAGTCGAATGCATCGCGGCGTCCGTGCGACAGGCCGCTGTTCTGCACGTGGCAGCCGTTGCACTTGAGTTCCTGGCCGGGCACCAGCGCAATCCAGTTACGATGTCGCGAGGTGATTCGCTTCCCGTTCGCATCCAGCACGCTGACCTGCAGCGCGGTGTTCGCGGGCACCTTGACCATGACCGAGCCGTCGGGTTCGATCATCGCATAGCCGACGATCTCGCGCATGCCGTTCGCCTGGCTGACACCGAAAGCGGTATTGTCGATGTTCAGGACATCGTCATCGGGTTGTGATACGGCCTTGACGATTCTCAGGAAGCGCGCCGGCCGGTCGATCGCCAGCGTCTGCGCGGGATCGGCCAGTGCATTGATGTCTGCCACCGCCTGGCCATCGAAGTCGTAGACGCTCCGAATATTGAGGACAGCCTCGCCGGCCTCTGCGAGCGTCGGATCGAGCTGGAAGTCGTCCGTTCCGTCGAGGATCGTCGGCGGGGTCGTGCGCGGATCGGCGGCGACCACCTCGCTGACCATGATGCCTTCTTCCCCGGGCACTACCGGCAACTGCGTATTGTCGCGCGGGTCGTACATCCAGATGCCGTACAGCGGTGGCGCAACAATGAAGCTGCCGAGCGCCGGGGTCACCGGGTTGGCGGGATCGAAATCGACCACCGCGGCAAGCCGCTCCTCGGTGCACGGCACGATTCGCGGCGCAATCAGCGGGTCGCCGAAGTCTTCGGTTACCTCGATCAGGCGGCACTGACTCCAGCTGACGAGCAACCGCCCGGTGCCATCCTTTATGGGATAAGCCGAGCCGTAACGGCCGCCGGGCGACGGGCCAGCCTGCGTCAGGACTTCGTTGATCGTCGCGTCTTCCTGCGCCGGACCCGCGAGCACGCCGATATTCGGCGCCGTCGGCTGCGTATTCTCGACATATTGTGCGGTGTCGATCGTGATCAGCTCGCCGCCGCCCTCCGAGTTTGTGAAGGGACGGATCAGCGCCATGATGCGGCCGTCTTCAACCTGCCTCGGTTGAGTGAACTGGATGGTGTCGCCGTTGGGTCCCGTGTCGTGACTCTGCTTGCCGTACAACAACTGGAGGTTCGAGCCGTCCGGGTTCATGACATAGAGATCGACGCCGTCGTTCGAACGGGCACCATCCCAGCGGCTGAATACAATGCGGCCGTCGTCGAGCACTGCAGGATCGAGGTCGTGGCTCTGGTTGAATGTCACCTGCTCCAGGCCCGATCCGTCGGAATTGATGACGTGCAGGTTGAAAGCGAATTCGTTGCGATTTTCGTCGACGTGCGGGAATGCGCCCTTGCCCTCGTCGAGCAGAATCGCCTGCGACCGCGTCTGCCGCGTCGAGGCGAAGATGATGCGGCCGTCCGGCAGGTACTTCGGCATGATGTCGTGACCGTTTTCCGCAGTCAGGTCCGTTGTAATCACGCGGCGCAATTCCGCGGTTCCGAACGTGTACTCCCAGAGATTCCAGGTCGGTTGATCGTGGTCGTCGAGGCCGAGATTCGGGTCGGCCGGACCACGCATGGAAAACAGCAGCTTGCTGCCGTCGAAGGCAATTTCGACGTCGCGGACATCACCCTGCTCGCCGATGACGGGCTCGGTGATGTTCACTTCCAGCGCACCCGGCGATGCGCGGTCGCGGAAGAAAAGGTTGCTGCCGACCTGGAACGTGATCTGCTCGCGCAAGTCCTGCTGCTCGAACGCACCGTTATCGTCGAGGGGAATCGGCTGCTTCACATAGGCGATCGGAAAATCGATGACAACCGGGTCGGGATTCTGCCCCGTACCAATCTGCACACCCTGGTTAGCTCCATCACACGCCGCAGATGCGACTGCCACGGAAACCAACGCCGCCGGCTTCACTGCCGGCCGCACGCGTGCATCCTTGATATGTCGCGATTTCCTGTTCATAGCATCGTCCTCGAATGTGCGTATCCGCCCACCATTCGATTGGTGGGTTATGTTGACTGCGAATCCGGCCGCTTACCGTTAACGCCATCACAAACCGTTGAAAGGTCATCGCTTACGGCAGCCCGCGCCGTATTGTTGTCAGTCTGTACCTGCGGCCGGCTGAGCCCCCCGCCCAAGCGCTCCGCAGGCTGGTTTGCGGCGCAGTATAGAAGAGGCCCGGACGCCGATGTAATGTGGAAAATGAGCGACAGTACGCATTGTCAAATCTTGCAAGACGCGGCGTGCGAAGCGCTTCGCATCGCGTTTTCGACCTCGGCCAGGCGGTTCGCGTGACATGCACCACATGATGCGGGATCTCCCCTCCCGGCCGACTGCCCGCCCCCCGTATCGTGGCGTCCCTGCAATCGGCTTGCAGAGCGTCATCACATCGCACGCATGCGGCGCCGGTGTCTCCCTTCCACGACACCGACCCCGCAAAGTCGAATCAGTGGCTTATAAGCGGCAGGGCGAAAAACTGTGTGAATGCGCCGACAAACGTTTGACATAGTCGAGTCTCGGAAATCACCGTGCATACCTTCGTAACTTATTGAATTAATGATCTATTTCTGACCATCGGTGGCCCCTCCGCCGAGCTGGCACAGCAATTGCTTCTGCATGGGCAGACCGGCGCTCTCGGTGCCCGAGCTGCGCGTTCCGCAGGTGGAGGATGTGAATGCATTCACGGCAACCCACCCCGTGCTCTGGCACCATCGTTTCGCCCCCTGGACGAACGCGTTGAGGGGGAAGGCAAATCAAAAACGCTTGGGCAGAAGCGTCCCAAACCAGACGGTCTCGTGACGCCGGAGGTGCGTTGCCGGTCTGCGGTACGTCGTTGAAAACCACCGGCGTGACAACGGCGGACGACGAATTTTTGAATCGAATTGGTGCGTGAGCAGAATCGTTATGAAGAGCACGACACACACGAAAGGGAAGTTCGCCGGTGGTCTCATGCGAGCCATAGGACCCTGGCAGATCATGCTCACAGGCGTGCTCCTGGCCGTGTTCATGGCTACTGCCCACGCCGGTCCCCGCGAGCAGGCGAAGCGCATACACGACCGGCTCGCCGGCGTACCGCCGACCGATGCCGTGCTGCAGATCATGGAAGACCAGATCGCCGGCGGCGATCCGGTCGCAGCCGCCTACACGGCTATGGACAACAGGTATTTCTACGGCGTCACGGTCAAGAACTTTGCCGCTCCGTGGACCAACCGTGACCGTTCGGTGTTCGTTCCGCTGAACGACTACATAGCGACGGTCATCGGTATGGTCCGCGACGACGTCGATTTCAGCACGCTGCTGTCGGCCGACCTGACTTACGTCGGCCGTTCCGGCATCGTCGCGGCGGCGCCCGCAGCGAACAACAACAATCATTTCGAACAACTCGAAGCCAATAACGTGGACCTGGGCAACACCAGCGACTTCGTGCCGGTCCCGCAGTCTTCGATTCTCGGCATACCGTCTTCTGCGACCGCGGGCGTCATGACGTCGCGTGCCGCATCGGAAGCGTTTTTCGTGGCGGGCACCAACCGGGCCATGTTCCGGTTCACGCTGTTGAACCACATGTGCAACGACATGGAGCAGATGCTGGACACCAAGCTGCCGCCCGACTGGATTCGCCAGGACGTGAGCCGCAGCCCGGGCGGCGACAGCCGCCTGTTCCTCAACAACTGCATCGGCTGCCACTCGGGCATGGATCCGCTGGCAGGCGCATACGCCTACTACAACTACAACGAGGAAACCGGCGTGCTGGAGTACACGCCGGGCAACGTACAGCCGAAGTATTTCAACAACGACCTGAACTTCCCGCAGGGCTTCAGGACGGTCGACGACGCCTGGGAGAATCGCTGGCGCGAGGGCCAGAACGCTTACCTGGGCTTCGACAATTCGCTCCCCGGCAGCGGCAACGGCGCCAAGTCGCTGGGTGAGGAGCTCGGCAACAGCCAGGCGTTTGCGTCCTGCCAGGTCAGGAAGGTGTTCAAGGCCGTATGCCTGCGCGAACCGGAGAATGCCACAGACCGCGCGGCTGTAAGCACGATCACTGACACGTTCCGCTCGACCGGTTACCGCATGAAGCAGGTATTCGCCGACACGGCCGTTCACTGCATGGGCCAGTAGGGAGGCATGACAATGAAGACGGCACCCTGGACTGCTGCCCATTCGACCCTGGCCGAGAACGTGCGCGGTCTCAAGGCGGCCGTTTTCGGCATCTTCGCGAGCACCGTACTTGCGGCATGCGGCGGTGGCGCAGCAACCACCGAGAATCCGCTCATCCAGGCGCCGCCTCCGGGCAACGCCCCCTACACCGGGCCCGTTGCACGCGATTCGGACGTCCTGAAGTTCCAGCAGGAGTTCTGGTCCAACGCGAAGTCATCCGACCGCTGTGGCTCCTGCCACAATGAAGTCGTCGGCCAGACCCCCATGTTCGTCCGCAATGACGACGTCAATCTGGCCTACGACGAGGCAATGCCCTTCATCGACACCACGCAACCGTCTCTGTCGCGCCTCGTCGAGAAGGTGGGTGGCGGTCACAATTGCTGGAACGACGACCCATCGAGTTGCGCCGCAATCCTGACGACCTGGATCGAAAACTGGGTGGGCAGCAGTGGCGGCGGCGGCCGCGAGATTATACTCACGCCGCCGGTTTCCGCGGATCCGGGCGCAAGCCTCAATTTCCCGGTGGACACGGCTGCCTTCGAAGCCACGGTCTATCCCGTACTGGTCGCGAATTGTTCGGGATGCCACAGTTCCGAGTCAGCAACCGCGCAGCAGCCTTATCTTGCCGACCCGGACGTGATCGCCGCCTACGACGCGGCCAAGCCGAAGATCAACCTCGACACGCCGGCCAATTCACGAATGGTCATTCGCCTCCGCAGCGAGTTCCACAACTGCTGGTCCGGCAACTGCGCCGCCGATGCCCAGGTCATGGAGGATGCGATCACGGCATTCGCCAGCGGCATCACGCCGACGACCGTCGACCCTAACCTCGTTACGAGCAAGGCAGTGCGCCTCGTCGACGGCACTCTCGCTTCGGGCGGCAACCGGTACGAAGATGCGCAGATCGCCCTGTGGGAATTCAAGACCGGCAGCGGAACGATTGCCTACGATACCAGCGGCGTCGATCCCGCGATCGACCTCAATTTCTCCGGCGGCGTCACCTGGTTCGGCGGCTGGGGCATCACGATTACGGACGGCAAGGCGCAGGCCTCGACGACCGCGTCGGCGAAGCTCTACGACATCATCCAGGAATCGGGCGAATTCTCGATCGAGGCCTGGGTCGTTCCCGCCAACGTGACGCAGGAAATGGCCCGCATCGTCAGTTACTCGGCCGGTCCGACGCAGCGCAACTTCACGCTGCAGCAAACGCTGTACGACTATCAGTTCCAGCTACGCACGACCGAGACCAGCCTGAACGGCGATCCGGCCCTGTCGACGCCGTCGGCGGACGAGGCACTGCAGGCAACGTTGCAGCATGTGGTGGCAACCTATGACCCGATCAACGGCCGCCGTATCTACGTGAACGGCAGCCTGGCCACACAGACCGACACGGTGCCGGGCGGCACCGTGGTCGACTGGCAGCGCGAGTTCGCACTGGTCCTCGGCAACGAGGCGTCGGGTGACGGGCTGTGGCAGGGCACTGTTCGCCTCGCTGCAATCCACCGCCGTGCAATGACTCAGGAACAGGTTGCGCAGAATTTCGATGCCGGGGTCGGCGAGCGCTTCTTCCTGCTTTTCGACATCTCGGCGAACATCGGCGCGGCACCGGAGTCTTCGTACATCCTGTTCGAAGCGGCGCAGTACGACACCTACGCGTACCTGTTCGACCGGCCGCATTTCATAACGCTCGACGGTTCGGCGCCGGAAGGCATTCCGATCCGCGGCCTGCGCATCGCAATGAACGGCGCCGAGGCGCCGGTCGGCCAGACCTACGCGACGCTGGACGACACGCTGAGTGCGTCGGAGTTCGTCGAACTCGGCCAGCCGCTGTCGACGATGGGCGCGGTGCTGCCGCTCGAGAAGGGACCGGAAGACGACGAGTTCTTCCTGACCTTCGACGTGCTGGCCGGCAACAGCTTCAGCCGCCCGGCCGACCCGACCCTGGTGATCACCGAAGCGGATCGCGCGCCGTCGTCCCATATCGGCCTGCGCACATTCGACGAGATCAACGCGACCTACGCCGAAGTGACGCTCGTCGATCCGACGACACCGGCGGTCGACATGACCTTCCAGGAACTCAGGCAATCGCTGCCTGCGGTCGAGGACCTCAACACGTTCCTGTCGTCGCACCAGGTGGCGATCGCGCAGCTGGCCATCCAGTACTGCGACGCGATGATCGGCACCGCCGCGAATCCGGGCCCGAATCTCGCGACGCTGTTCCCGGGCTTCAACTGGAACAACGGCAGCGAGTTCAGCAGCAACCGCGACGCGTTCGTGAACCCGCTCATCGATCGCATCATGGGCACCAACATCGGCAGCCAGCCGGTCCGCGCCGAGGTCTACGAGGAACTCGCGTCCTACCAGGACCCGACCACCGAAGTCAGCCCCGAGGGCGAGTCGCTGGATCGCCCGGACAACCTGGTCGACCGGCTGATCGCCGGCGGCAGCGATACCCGCTCGATCGGTAAGGGCGTCTGCGCAGCAATGCTCGGCAGTGCCGTAACGCTGATTCAGTAGGAACTGACAGGACCGAGAAGGAACACAGCAATGGCCAGGAAACGCAATTCGAGGAACTTCGACGCGCCGCAGCTGCATGGAGACCATCCGCGTCCTGTCTCGCGACGGCAGTTCGTCGCGCAAGGCTTCCGGACGGGAGCTGCTTACGCAGTAGGCGGCGGCATTCTGACCGCGATGGCGGCGAGCCCGAAGCTCGCACAGGCGGCCCTCTCGGGCGACCTCGACAGCCAGCTGGGCAGCTGCGGCATCGCGACCGCCGGCGCCGGCAAGATCCCGTTCATCTGCTTCGACCTCGCGGGCGGCGCAAACATCGCCGGTTCGAACGTGCTGATCGGCCAGGAAGGCGGCCAGCGGGACTTTCTTGCCACGGGCGGCTACGAGCGGCAGGGCCTGCCCGGCGACATGATCCCGGGACTCGTCGATCCGATCACGCAGCAGGACTATGCGAACTTCGATCTCGGCCTCGGCTTCCACCTCGACTCCGCGTTCCGTCGCGGCATCCTGGCGAGCCTGACCGCCGGCCGGGAAGCGAACATCAACGGCGCGGTCATCCCCGCCCGTTCGGACAACGACACCGGCAACAACCCGCACAACCCGATGTACGGTATCGCGCGCGCCGGCGCCAACGGCTCGATCCTCACGCTGGCCGGCTCCGAGAACACCGACTCCGGCGGCAACTCCATGCTGCCGGCGATGCTCTACGATCCTGAGCTGCGTCCCACGAAGGTCGACCGTCCTTCGGACGTCGTCAACCTCGTGGATACCGGCGACCTGGCGGCGATCCTGAACCCTCGGGACGCGACTGCCGTAATGGAGTCTATTTACCGGCTCACGGGCAGCAAGATGAGCAACGTCGATACGAGGCTGGCGCCATCGGAAGACGCCGCCATGAAGCGGCTCGTCGAGTGCGGCTACCTCAAGTCGGCCGACATCGCCGACCGCTTCGCCGGCGTCCCTGTCGACCCGAGTGTCGACCCCGAGATAGTCGGCTCCGACGGCATCTTCACCGAGGCCGAGTTCAACGCCGGCGGCCAGGATTCACGTGAATTCCAGAAGACCGCATCGATCATGAAGCTCGTGATGAACGGCTACGCCGGCGCCGGCTGCATCGAGATGGGCGGCTACGACTACCACGGCGGCCGCCGCGCCGAAGGCGAGGTCAAGGACTTCCGCGCCGGGCGCTGCATGGGCGCGTGCCTCGAGTATGCGGCACGCCTCGGCACGCCGCTGATGCTGTACGTCTTCAGCGACGGCTCGTTGTCGTCCAACGGCGCGATCGACAGCACGGTCGATGGGCGCGGCAAGGGCGAATGGACGAGTGACAATTCGTCGACGGCCGGTTCGTTCTTCCTGGTCTACAACCCCGGAAGACGCCCGACGATCATGGGGGCAACGGCAGAAGAGCAGGCCAGGCACCAGCAGATCGGCTACATGAGCGCCGACGGTGCCGTGCAGCGAGCCGCGACGCCTGCCGCGAACAACGTCAACCTGCTGGTGAACACGGTCATCCTGAACTACATGGCGCTGCATGGCGAACAGGCCCAGTTCGCCGACCTGTTCCCGAACCATGGCCTTGGCAATGCCGCAATGCAGGACAGCCTCACCGCGTTTACGCCGATCGTAAACGGAACGATTGCCAACCCCGTATAGCCTTGCGGCGGCAGGCGATCGGGCCATTTTCCGTTTGCAGGACCGCGCCTCGGCGCGCGATCGCGGTCCATCGCGATTCGCGGTTCGAGAACCGCTACCGCAGCCTGGAAAACCGTCGCCGGTAGCCCGCCTGTCAAGAGGAAAGCCTGCCGGAGGGTGGCTTGATAATTAACCGAGAGGCGTGTCCGGCGGGATGCGCGAGGCCATGCTATAAAGCAGCGCATGGGTGATTTGAAGCAACTGCAGACGTATCTCGCCTGCCCGCGCTGCGACAAGACGCCGCTTGCGTTTGACGGCGGCCGGTTTCGCTGCGAGGCCTGCAAGACCGATTTCCTGGACGTCGACGGTATTCCCTGGCTGTTCGCGGAGCCGGACGCGAGCCTCGGCGAATGGCGCAACCGGCTGCAGTTTGCATTACAGCAGCTCGCCCACGAAATTGCAGGACTCGAGGTAGAGCTGCAAGACAAGGACCTGCGGCCCCTCACCCGCCAACGGCTGGAACGTTACAGGAAGTCGCTCGATCTGCATCGGCGCACGATGCAAGAACTTCTCACACCCGTCGACGTCCAGTCGCGAGGCGGCAGCTTCGAGTCCTACCTGGCACTCAGAACACGCCTCCCCGTCGACCAGGGGCTGAATACCTATTACGCGAACATCCATCGCGATTGGGCGTGGGGCGAGGAAGAGAACAGTGCATCGCTGCAGCAGATTCGCTCCGTGCTCCACGATCATGCAGAACTCGGCGACGTGCTGGTGCTCGGCGCGGGCGCCGGGCGCCTTGCTTACGACATCTGCACGCAGCTCGATTGCAGGCGCCTCGTCGCCATGGACTTCAACCCGCTGTTGATGCTGGTTGCCAACGAGATGGCGCGAGGAAAACGCCTGTCGATGTACGAATTCCCCATCGCACCGAGGTCCCTCGAGGACGATGCCGTCCTGCGCGAGTTATCGGCGCCGGAAGCCGCCGGCGAGGCCTTTCACCTGGTGCTGGGCGATGCCATGCGGGCACCGTTCGCCGCCGGTTCGTTCGATACCGTGGTAACACCCTGGCTCATCGACATCATTACGGAAGACCTGCCCGTGTTCGCGGCCCGCGTCAACCGGCTGCTCAGGGAAGACGGGCGATGGGTCAACTTCGGGTCGCTGGCATTCGCCGACCCGTCCCGCGCTCGACGCTACAGCCCGGAAGAAACGAAGGCGATCGTCGCCGAGGCCGGATTCTCGGATCCGTACGTCTCGCAGGCGACCATCCCGTACATGTGCTCGCCGGCCAGCCGCCACGGCAGGCAGGAACGGGTGTTTTCATTCTGCGCCTACAAGCAACGTGACGTGGCACAGCCGCCGCGCCACAAGTCGCTGCCCGACTGGCTCGTTACCGGCAAGGAACCGGTGCCGCTGACGCAGTCCTTTCGCACCCAGGCTATGACGACCCAGATCTATTCCTTCACCATGTCACTGATCGACGGTAAACGTTCGATCGAGGACATGGCGAGGATGCTCGAGCAGCAAAAGCTAATGAGCCGGCAGGAAGCCGTACCCGCGATTCGATCGTTCCTCATGCGCATGTACGACGATTCTCAACGTCAGCAAGGCTTCTAGGGCTCTCCCGCGCGCCACAGGCCGTCATCCGGAAAACATCCGGGTTCCATCATGCCGTCCACCGCCTCCGCCGGCAGGATAAGACTCGGCAACCTGCAAGGGCCTGAAACCGTGACCACACCCGCAATTTCGATCATCTTTTTCATCTTGGCCGCGTTCCTCGGCGCGCTCGGCCAATATTTGTACAAGGCCGGCGCCGACTTGGCTGGCAACGGCGTCTCGAGCTACGTGCTGAACTGGCGTCTGCTCGCCGGGGTAGGGTGCTACATCGCGGTGATGACGCTGTTCGTCGCTGCCTTCAGGAAGGGCGGATCGCTCACGGTGCTCTACCCGATCTACGCGTCGACATTCATCTGGGCCGCACTGCTCGCGCTCCTGTTCCAGGCGATACCCATCAGGCCGATCAACATCGCCGGCATGGGTTTTCTCGTCGTTGGCATGTTCCTGATGGGGAAGTAGGTCATGGTGCTAGACATCGCAGGCGGCACCGCGGTCTTTGTGTACTACGTCATGATCGTCGGAGGTCTGCTGGTTTTTGCCGGGCTGCTGCTGTTATCGCTGCGGCTGGCCGGAAAAGACGTGTCGTCGCCGCTCAGAACTTACCTCGGCTGGCTCGTCATGATTCCGATCGTGCTGGGCACAGTACTGCTCGGTCGGGAGGGAGTGATCGTCGGCGTAACCTTGCTGGCCGCCATCGGATTCCGGGAATTCGCGCGCGCAACAGGCCTTTACGAAGACTGGGGACTGACGGGTCTCGTATACCTCGCGATAGCCGTCCTGGGCACCGTGTCCCTGATTCCCGATCCGCGCCTCGCGCAGCCCGGCTGGTATGGCTTCTTCATGGCGCTTCCGGCTTTCGTCATTGCGTCCATCCTGCTCGTGCCCGTATTGCGCAACCGCGCACATGGCGAACTGCAGAAAGTCGCGCTCGCCATCTTCGGGTTCATCTATTTCGGCTGGATGTTTATGCATCTCGGCCTTCTTGCAAACACCGCCAACGCCTATGGTTACCTTCTGTTCCTCGTGTTTGCAGTCGAGATCAACGACGTCGCGGCATTTACGTTCGGCAAGATATTCGGCAAACGCAACCTGCGGGATCGAATCAGTCCCAACAAGACGCTTTCGGGGTCGGTCGGCGCGCTCGGCGTTTCGCTGGTGGTCCCGTGGTTGCTGTGGTTCTCGTTCCCGCATTTCAGTCCGGTACTGCTCGTCCTGACCGGCCTGATCGTGGGTATCGGCGGTCAGCTCGGTGACCTGGTCATCAGCTATATCAAGCGCGATATCGGCATCAAGGACATGGGCACGACGATTAGAGGCCACGGCGGAATACTGGACCGCATCGACAGCATGATCTTCGTCGCGCCGATTTTCTTTCACATGGTGCGCTGGTTCGACGGCGCGGGGTGATACGCGACATGAACACCTGGAACTACCATCCGTCACCGGATATCGGCGTGCCGATTTCGAAGCGGCTCAAGAGCTTTCCGCGCGAGCCCGGTATGCTTGCATACGCGGTCCGGTCGCTCGCCGCCTTGGTCCTGCGCGCATGGCTGCGCGCCTTTCACCGCCTGCGCATCGAAGGCCGGGAAAACCTGCCCGCAGCTGGCTCGTTCGTGCTGGTTTGCAACCATACCAGTCACCTGGATACCCTCTGCCTGCTGTCCGCGGTCGCACTACGGAAAATCCACCATTGTTTCCCGGCTGCAGCGACAGACTATTTCTTCACCAGCCTGCCACGTTCCGCCCTCTCGGCTGTGCTCATCAACGCTTTACCGTTTGACCGCGAGGCCGGGGGCGCGCGGAGTCTCGCCCTGTGCGCCGAACTGTTGCGTAAGGATGAGAACATCCTGATCCTGTTCCCGGAGGGCACTCGCACGACGACAGGCGCGATCGGACGATTCCGGTCCGGCATCGGGCGGCTCGCCGCCGGCAACGACCTCGACGTCCTGCCCTGCCATCTCGAGGGCGGCATGCGGGCATGGCCCAAGGGCAGCCTGCTGCCGCGCCCGAGGCGAGTGCAGCTGCGCATCGGCCGGGCGAGAAACTTCCGCCACCTCGACACGAGCCCCGAATCCGTGAGAGTCGTCTGTGACGAGCTGCAGAGATGCGTCATTGAACTCGGAGAAGACAGCCAATGACCCTGTACGACATCAAGCCCGCTTTCCAGAACCTGCTCCGGCCCGCGTGCAACACGCTGGCAAAGGCGGGAGTTACGGCGAACCAGGTCACGCTCGTTGCGGTGCTGCTGTCACTCATTACAGGGACAGCGCTCGTGTTGCTGCACGGGGAACGCTGGGTCCTGTCGCTGGTGCCAGCGGTACTGCTCCTCCGCATGGCCCTCAACGCCATCGACGGGATGCTCGCGCGGGAGCACCACATGCAAAGCGCGCTGGGCGGCCTGCTCAACGAACTCGGCGACGTGATCTGCGATATTGCCCTCTACCTCCCGTTCGGGATGATCGCGGGAATCTCGCCCGCCGCGGTCAGTTCCGCGGTAGTGCTCGCCGTGCTGAGCGAGATGACGGGCGTGGTCGCCGTGCAGATCGGCGCCAGCCGCCGCTACGACGGACCCATGGGTAAGAGCGACCGTGCGTTCGCGTTCGGCCTGCTGGCGCTCGTGCTCTGCTGCGGCCCCGAGCCAGCGGCCTGGGCCAACGCCTATCTCGCCATCGTAGCGACGCTGACCGCGGCCACCGTCCTGAACCGCGCACGCGCCGCGCTCGCTGAACTAGACCAGGCCGGGTAGCTGTTCGGGCGCCGCTGCGAGGCGATGGGCGCCAGCACCGAGCAACTCGTCCTCCGTGCCATAGCCCCAGGTCACGCCGATTGCACGGAAGCCGTTGTTCAGGGCGCCGACAACGTCGTGGTAGCGATCGCCGACCATAACCGACGCCTGTCTCCTGGACTGTTGACGCGCTGCAAACCGGAGCAGCTCCGTCTTGTCGGTGCGCGTGCCGTCGAGTTCCGATCCGTAGACCTCCGTAAAATACGTTGCGAGATCGAAGTGCTCGACGATGCGTCGAGCGAACACCCGTGGCTTGCTCGTCGCGACGAAGCAGTGGTGCCCCAACGCCGTGATCACGCCCAGTGCACCATGTATACCTGGGTACACGGTATTTTCACGCCAGCCCGTTTCACCGAAGCGTTCGCGGTAGTAGTCGAGTGCCCGCGGTGCCATCTCCGGGCCCAGCAGTGTGTCGAAGGTCTCGACCAGCGGCGGGCCGATGAAGCGGCGCAACTCGGAGTCGGCCGGCCTCTCCTTGCCAAGTCTATCGAGCGCATACGCAATGCAATTCGAAATGCCCTCGAACGGATCGGTCAGCGTGCCGTCGAGATCGATGTAAACGCAACTGGCCATTCTGCTATCTTGGCATACATTGAGCGACCGACATCGAACTGGAACGCACTATGAAGACGTTACGCACGCCGGACGAACGCTTCGAGGGCCTGCCCGATTACGACTTCGAGCCGCACTTCGCGAACGTCGACGGGCTGCGCATGCATTACGTCGACGAGGGCCGCGACGACGGCGACCCGGTACTCCTTCTTCACGGCGAACCCAGCTGGTCGTATCTCTACCGGTACATGATCCCGCCGCTTGTCGAAGCGGGCCTTCGCGTTATCGCCCCCGACCTCATCGGGTTCGGCAAGTCGGACAAGCCGGTCGTCAAGAGCGACTACAGCTACGCCGGCCATGTCGGCTGGATGCACGGGTTCATCGAGTCACTCGACCTTGCGCGCATCACGCTCTTTTGTCAGGACTGGGGCTCCCTGATCGGTCTGCGGGTCGCTGCGGAAAACGAGCATCGGTTTGGCGGCATCGTACTCGCCAACGGCGGACTGCCGACCGGCGACCAGACCATGCCGGACGCGTTCATGAAGTGGCGTGCATTTGCGCTGCACAGCCCGTATTTCCCGATCGGCAAGATCATCCAGAAGGGCACGACGACGAACCTGCGCGACGAGGTCGTCGCCGCCTACGATGCCCCGTTCCCGTCGCGCAAATTCAAGGCAGGTGCGCGAATGTTCCCGGCACTGGTGCCGGTCCGGCCGGACGATCCCGCGAGCGAGGCAAACCGCCGGGCATGGGACGCTTTCGGCCGCTGGGAAAAGCCGTTCCTCACCGCGTTCAGCGACAAGGACCCGATAACCCGCGGCGGCGATCGCGTGTGGCAGAAACACGTACCCGGTGCACGGGGTCAGCACCACGTGACCATCGAGGGCGCCGGGCACTTCCTGCAGGAAGACAAGGGAGAGGAACTGGCGAACCTGATGATCGAGTTCATCGAGACCAATCGCAGCTAGGAAACGACTCAGGTGCCGCGAATATTTACCGGGCCAATGCGGCTTTTGCCGGTGCTTATTCGAGGAAGTAAAGCGGACCGAAGGGAGCCATGACGAGAAGAAGCACCGGCGGAGACCGCCTTGATAGAACCACTTAACGTTCGAGATACCTGAGTTTGTCCTTGACGTCCCGCCACTCGTCGGCGTCGTCCGGCGGATCCTTCATCTCGGTGATGACCGGCCACTCTCTCGACAGCTCGGCATTCAACTCCAGGAACTGCTCCTGGCCTGCCGGCAACTCGTCTTCCGAGTAGATCGCCTCCACCGGGCATTCCGGTTCGCACAACGTGCAGTCGATGCATTCATCGGGATCGATGACCAGAAAGTTAGGGCCCTCGTGGAAACAATCCACGGGACAGACCTCGACACAATCGGTCAGTTTGCATTTGATACAGGCTTCAGTGACAACGAACGTCATTGTTGCGAATTCCCGGTGTCTTTAACGGTTTTGGAGCGCGTAAGCTATGCGAACTGGCGCATCATATCAAGCCGCGCCGCGCGGCATCACGCTCGCGCTCGCGAATACGCTACACTGCCCGACACGCGGCTTGCCCCGCCGCACAATCTGGCGACAAGACCTCCTTTCCCGTGAACAAAAACAGAACGTTACAATCGATCGTCGTGCGCCTCGCCGGCGACTCCGGCGACGGAATACAGCTCATGGGCTCGCAATTCGCGGTATCGACGGCGCTCTCGGGCAGGGATTTCGCGACCTTCCCCGACTACCCGGCAGAGATCCGGGCGCCGGCTGGCACGACCTTCGGCGTGTCGGCCTATCAGATCAATCTCGGCGGCGAGCCGATTACGACGGCGGGCGATGCACCGGACGTCCTCGTGGCATTCAATCCCGCCGCGCTCAGGGTGAGCCTGTCGATGCTGCATCCCGGCGCGCTGATCATCGTCAACAACGACAGCTTCACGCCGCGAAGCCTTGCGAAGGCGGGTTATGAAGACGATCCGCGCGAGAACGGCACGCTCGACCAGTTCCAGGTCGTCAAGGCCGACATCGGGCACCTCAACCTCGAGGCGGTCAGGTCATTCGGGCTGAGCAAGTCCGAAAGCGGCCGCTGCAAGAATTTCTGGGCGCTCGGCCTGCTCCTGTGGATGTTCGACCGGGAACTCGAACCCGTCGAAGCGTGGATCCGTCGCCGGCTCGCCGGGAACCCGACCCTTTGTAACGCCAACGTCGCGGCGCTGCACGCGGGGCATGCCTTCGGCGAAACGGCTGAACTCGCGGCTGCGCTTCCCCAGATAAGCACGGATACTGCACGCCTGGCGCCGGGCGAATACCGCAGCGTCACCGGCGCCGAAGCGCTCGCGCTCGGTATCGCGGCGGCAGGTGAACTGGCTGACCGCCCGGTGCTGTTCTGCTCCTATCCCATTACGCCCTCCTCGCCATTGCTGCACCGGCTCACCCGGTTGCAGGAACTCGGCGTAGGCACTTTCCAGGCAGAGGACGAGATCGCGGCGATCTGCGCGGCGATAGGGGCTTCCTACGGCGGCATGATCGGTGTCACATCCAGTTCGGGACCCGGCATCGCGCTGAAGACGGAGGCGATAGGACTGGCCGTGAGCGCCGAGCTGCCCCTGCTGATCGTTAACTGGCAACGTGGCGGGCCGTCCACCGGCCTGCCGACAAAAACCGAGCAGTCGGACCTCTACCAGGCCGTTTACGGGCGTAACGCCGACACGCCCGTGCCGGTGCTCGCCGCATCGACGTCCGGCGAATGCTTCGACATGGCCGTCGAAGGCGTGCGCATCGCCTTGCGGCACATGACGCCGGTGATCCTGCTGGTCGACGGTTACCTGTCGAACGCGTCGGAGCCGTGGCTCATTCCCGTCATCGAAACACTGCAACCGATAGGCAGCCACGCGGCGCCCGGCAGCCGTGGCGGACCGAGCGCGCAGACGCTCGCCTACCGGCGCGACCCGGACAGTCTCGGGCGCCCGTGGATAACGCCCGGCATGGCGGGCCTCGTGCACCGCACGGGCGGGCTCGAGAAAGATTACGTGACCGGCCATATTTCCTACGACTCCGACAATCACCAACGCATGACAGGACTCCGCCAGGCGAAAGTCGACGCCGTTGCCGGCTTCATCCCGGACCAGCGGCTCGAACTCGGCGCGGACGAAGGCGATATCGTTGTCGTCGGCTGGGGCTCGACTTACGGACCGATCTACCAGGCGGTACGCAGGACCGGCGCGAGCTTCGTACACCTGCGGCACATCAATCCGCTGCCCCGGAATCTGGGCGACCTGTTGTCACGCTTCGACAAGGTGCTGGTAGCCGAAATGAACAACGGCCAGCTGGCCACTCTTCTGCGCGA